>Ga0209761_1000288_pt1 | contig 29155 bp, 22 predicted proteins | sample GraSoi013_1_40cm_4_FD_185818 | JGI IMG/M metagenome (GOLD analysis project Ga0209761, IMG submission 185818) | Grasslands soil microbial communities from the Angelo Coastal Reserve, California, USA - Sample 09_25_2013_1_40cm (SPAdes) (version 2) | ecosystem: Environmental > Terrestrial > Soil >... | reverse complement strand
ACCGCGCGCATGCAGACTTCGCTGGTCGTGGAAGAAGGAAGGAGAAGTGGGAACGCCGGTGACGCGTCGCGTTACCGGCCGGAGGCACTGTACTCTCTTGACGCCAGTCGCTTCATAGGTGTGAGTTATGCTGTGAGTAGCCTAAGCCGATCCATCTGTGTTGTGCCCTCCCGAGTTCTTGGACAAGGTGGTGGTGCTCCGGTAGGAAAGCGTGGTGGCGAAGGCGACGCGGTGAGATGGGCCCGGTCGCGGCGCGGGCGTGGCGCTAGGCGGTACCGTGACATTCGAGGCCGCCGTTACGGAGTCGCGGTCCCGTTGAAGTACGTCAGCGCCTTCGCCCACACCTGCGCCCCGACCAGTCGGCCGCCGCTGCGACCCTGTAGATCCCCTTGCACGAAGTGGATCCCGCCGTAGCGCCGCGAAATCCCCGCCTGATCGGCGGCGTCAGCAAACGTCGCCCAAGACAGCGTGACGTCCGTCGCCGGCACAGCGCCGGGCTCCACCTTCGAGCTCCCCGCCCGCACAGTCGCAGACGCGCCGAACGCGTCGCTGCCGGTGAACGCCTTCAGGACCGCAGCCCCCGCAGCGCTGAAAGCGCTATGGCCGGAGATGAATTCCGGGAAGGGCGGCGTGACAAACGTCACCGGCTGGTACGGCTCCCAGTCGGCTCCGTCAATGACCCGCGTTCCTCGATACGGGCCCGCCCACGCGCGCACCTTCTTGCCAGCGAACAGGAAATGCACTGCCGTGACGGGGCGCACATAGTCGTAGGCGCGCTTGCAGTCCCAGGCAACGATGCCGGCGTCGAACACCGCGTTCGCCAAGGCGAAGAACAACTTCACGTCGTGGTCCAAGGTGTGGCCGTCGCGCCGGGACACGAACTGGCCGAAGAGCATCCAGTGGCCCGGTGGCAGCTCCGAGTTCGGGCCGTCGGCCCAGTACCCGACGATCGCTTTCTGGGTGTCGGTCAGCCTCGCGCTGTAGTGCAAGATCTGCTCGATCTGCACGCGGTAGCCGCCGAAGGGGTACAGGTTTGGCACCTCCGGCGGGCGGAACTGGGAGCCCGAGGCCAACGCGAATGGCACCACCCGCCCCCAGTGCGGCGCGATGAAACCCGGCGTGACGAAGCCGCCATGTCCGTCGGAGAAGCGCAGGGGCTGCCACCGGTTGGGGTCGTTGATGTGATCGGGATCGTTCACCGGCATGTAACCCGTGTAATCGGAATATGCGCCCGGGTGCAAATCACCCAGCTGATTGGCACCGTCACCGTGCCGGAACGCGATTACGGCGGCCGCCGCCACGTTACCGACGCCGGCCGCCGTTGCGATGTCGGTCGAGCCGTTGGCTGGATCGTAGCCGAGGCTCCGCATGACGTCGTTGAACGCGGGCGTCTGGGTGGGAAAGAGGTCGACCAACGCCTGGTAGGCAGCGAAGCTCACGGCTTCGTTCTTGCTGACGAGCGTGCGCTCGACGACGGGGCGTCGCAATGACCCCCCAAGGCGGGTGCCAACTGCCTGGTCGTCGTACGCCGCCCAGGCGTCGTACATCGCCGTGTGCACGATGGCGAGAGCCCGCGCCGCGATCGGGGGGCCGGGTTTCGTTACGCGGATCGCCTGGAGCGCCGCGTTGTCCCACTGAATCGTGACGTTGTCCGTCGTGGCCGCAACGTCCTGGGGTGCGGCAGCGCCGCCCCGGGTGGCGTGCGGGGACACCGCGTCCCGGGCGCAGCTGGTGGCGCCGAGGACGACTCCGGCCACGAGCCAGCCGGTCCTGCGTGTGATCCTCAGCAAGGCGCCCTCCTTGGCAACAGGGCCTCCGAGACGAGGCCCTGTCGGGCTTGCTCATCAGGCCCGTTTCGCCCGCAGGGAAGTGCCTGCTCCCATCTGGCTCCGGGTCCTGCTCAGCGACGACGACTTCAATGGATCGTGATCTGCCCCGTCGTGAGCGTCTCCCTGGCTAGATCGTAGTTGCCATTCCCGCGCGCCACATCCCCGGCTACACCGTCGAACGCCCCCAAGACCGTGAGCTGCAACGTGGCGACCCCCGGGCCACCGGGCGTGACCGCAACGACAAACGGGATATCGCGGAAGGTCGACTGCACACCGCGGCCGAACGCGTTCAGCACCTTCACGGTGGCTATGCCACTGAAGCTGCGCCCGTCCAGCGCCCCGCTCGTGACGGGCCCCTGCACGGCCATCAGATGCAGTCCGAGGAAGTTCGCGTTGCCGGCCATGAGACACGTGAAGTGTCCTCGCGCCGATCCGTCACTCGCGATCACTGCCGCGAAGCCAAAGTGCGACCCGTCGACGTCTCCATCGCCGTCGAGATCGGTGCCGAAGGTCGTGGTGCCGCCGCCCGTAACCTGGACTGTATGCGCCGACGACGCAGCCGCGCGGTCGCCCGACATGGCGGCGCGCGGAGCGAAGGCATCTCCCGGAGCGGCACACGCGGCGAGCCCGAGCGCCGCTGCCACTATTGCGGTGTAGTGCAGAGAGTGTTGCATGGTTTCTCCCTGGCGTTGACGGGGGTGGGTTGCGCCACCCCCGTGCCGTGGATGTGTGCCCTAATCGATCACGTGGAACGCCGTCCGGTTGGCGTTTCCCGGAGGAGCCGGTGGTGCTTCGCGGTTCCAGTAGTCCACGAAACCCTTCGACGCAGTGACGCCTTCGAACACGGCGTCAGGGGTTCCCACTATATGGCAGCTGACGGCGAGTGTCCCCTCGCTGCCGTCCGAGTAGGCGATCTGGACCACGAGCAGCCCGGCGCGGACGTCAGCTTCGTTGCCGATGTTGTCATGCGACAGCGGAAATGTGCCTGGAGCCAGAGTGAAACTCACGAAGCCGGTCACTGTGTAGGTGCCGCTTCCAGTCGCCCCGCCACTGGCATCGAAAGTCTGCCATGTCCCACCACCCGTTACGTGCTGTGAGTTCCCGGGATTGGAGCGATACGTCCCAGATCCCGTCAGCGTGATCTTCGAGAGATCCAGGTTGGCGCGCGCCGAGGCCACTCCGCCGGCCGAGACGGTGCCCGTGCCGAAATTGACGCTGATGATGTCCCACCGCATGTGGTGGTTGCTAGCTGAAGCGCTGAAGTTTGGGGAGAGCCCGGCGGACCTTGACGCCAGCATTGTCGAGGCTGGGTTTCCCCTCTCACATCCAAGGGCGAGGCTGATCAGCGTAACGCCCGCGAGTCCTGCGCTCAAGGTCCGCGCATTCATTGTGTGTTCCTCCTTCTGCGTGTGTTTGCTATTGGGTGCGTTCACTCCGCGATCACAAGGCCGTTCACGTGTATAGGCGGCACGGGCCGTGCACCGGTGGAACCACTTTTCGCGATCTGATTGGGCTGGGAGAACGGCGCGAACCAACTTAGACACCAGCTCTGGTGTGGAGCCAGCGGGAATGAGCGCTGCACGACGCTTCCCGTTTGACCAAAGCGCCGACGATGGGCTCCCATTCTCACCCTCCGGCGGGTCGAGATGAGCAGGTCGGTGGGGTCCTTAGGGCGCGACACCGACCTTCGCACATTCGGAAACACGGCGGCGGCTCATTGCCTCGCCTTGGACACACTCTTGTCATGAGTGCGTTACAACTCGCCGCGCGCGGTGAGGCAGAGGCCGTCGATCGGGGGAGAAGCACGCACGTTTCATGCCGGAACACTGGTCCACACGGCGTCAATCACGAGTACGGCCCTGTGTTGTCGGTGCGTGCGGGCCTCGAGCGTCAAGCCCTCCACCTACCCCGGCCGTTTTTGAGGGCCGGGGGGGGTTAATCGCCGCATCGCGGATGCAGAGCTGACTCTCGCGCTGGTGCAAATCCAGTCCTATGATATCCATGGCGGCTGGCCTCCCGGTGGTGCGCCCGTCGCAAATGCGCGCACGCCTCCTCCCACCGCAGCTCGCTCCCGCCATACCTCGGCGTCAGACCGTCATCGCCACCCTCCCGCTGGCCTTGGGCCTCATGTCGATCATGGTTGGCCAATACCCCGACGGGCTTATCTGCCTGGCCATGGCGCTGTGGATGGCGTCGCGGGCTGCGAGCCTTCCCGGAGAACTACGGGGGAGCGCCGAGGAAGAGCAACGGGAAGGATGGAGGAAGCTGGCTACAGGACCGTGTCGAAGTGTCCGCATTGCGACTGGGTCTCTTACAACGGGAATGCGACCATCTGTGCCCAATGCAGCACGCGATTGGTCCTGGTGCCGCCTCGTAGCTTTTCGTAGCAGGCGCCTGACAAGCGCCTGAAGTTAGCGGCGCTCGTTTCAAAGAAGCGGGAGTTGCCGTCCAGCCCTTGGTTGCCTCGGCGGGCTATGGAAAAGCATCAGATCCCTTGACCACGCCTTGACCCAAGCTAAGCCATCGTTCCCCATCCCCTAAGGCGTCGCCAAATGCTCCGCCCGCTCTCACTGATCGCCGCCGGCGTCCTCCTGGCCGCGTGCGCTCGTCCTAAGCCGTATGTCGCGAACGAGATCGTTCCGCTCCGCTCCGATACGTCCTAGACGGTGCGCCCCGACGCTCTCACCGTCCTTGACACCCGGCCTCCGTCAGATTGACCACGCATCGATTGACGGCCATTGTGCGGACACCCGCGCGCGTTCCCCCTTTACGCAAGGTGCTCCATGTCGATCGACCGCCGCTCATTCGTCGCCACGGCCGCCGCACTCGCGGCAGCGAAGTCCCCTGATTTCGCCATCGGCAATTCCGATCCGCTCGGCGTTCGCGCCGATTTCCCGATTGTCGCCGAGCGTGCGTACCTGAACTCGGCCTACATTGCGCCGATTCCTCGGCCCGTCGTCGCCGCGGGCACCGAGTTCCTCGAAAACAAGTCAACGCGACCACTCGAGGTCCGCGAGTTGCTCGGAACGGGCGAGACCCTGAGGACACAGTTCGCGCGGCTCGTGCACGCGACCGCCGACGAAATCGCCCTGCTGTTCTCGACCGCCGAGGGCGAAAACATCATCGCGCAGGGCCTGGACCTCGTGGCCGGCGACAACGTGGTCGTGGACGAGCTCCACTACCCCACCGAATTCGTGCTGTATCGGGCGCTTGAGACCTCGCGAGGCGTCGAGTTGCGGATCGCGCAGCACCGCGATGGCATGGTCGACGCAAGCGACTTCGCGCCCCTCATCGACCGGCGGACGCGCATCGTATCGGTCGCCTGGGTGTCGCATCAGAACGGCTTTCGTCACGACATGCGTCCGATCGCGGACTTGGCGCATGCCCATGGCGCGGTGTTCTACGCCGATGCCATCCAGGCGGTCGGGATGTTTCCGATCGACGTGCAGGCGGCGGGGGTAGACGCCCTGTGCTGCGGATCGTACAAGTGGATGCTCGCCGGGTTCGGCATCGCTCCCTGCTTCATCCGCCGCGAGCTCAACGAGCGCATCCGCCTCGATCGCTTTGGGGAGTTCCAAATCGATCGGGAGCTTCCGGATCACCACTTCGAGCTCGCGAAGACGGCCCGGCGATTCGACTACTGCAGCCGCGCGTTCGGCCCCGCGCGGGAGTTGAGTGCCGCGCTCTCGTACCTGGAAAAGGTGGGCATTGCGCGAATCGAGGAACACACGGTTGGACTCGCGCACCAGCTCTACGAGGGACTCTCAAAGCAAGGCCACAGGCTGTTCACGCCACCCGGGAACCGGTCGTCGATTGTGACCATGTACGTGACCAAGCCGATGGCCGACGTGCGCGCGGCGTTCCACGCGGCGAACGTCGACGTCACGGTGCGCGACGGCCAGGTTCGCATCGCCCCCGCCCTATTCAATACCGGTGACGAAGTGGACCGGTGTCTCGAGGTGACCCGCCGGCTGGTGTAGTGCGCCAGTCGTGACTCCCCCGCACGCCTCAGTGCTTGCAAAGGATCGGGCTTGCTCTTCCCTGCACCCCGTGTCTGTTGGCCCCGCGCCCTTGCCGACCACGTGGGCCGTCCGTAGCTTGGCGCTGACTGGCATCATGCGGAGCACTTCCATGTCGGTTGCGCGCCGAGCGGCGTCGGTCGCCTTGCTCGCTGGCCTGTCCCTAAGGCCCGTAGGCCTCCCGGCTCAGGGGACGCGCACCCAGCACCTGAACGTCCCGTACGACTACTACACCCTCAAGAACGGGCTCCGCGTCGTGCTGTCGCGCGACACCACGGCCCCGGTGGCGGGCGTCGGCGTCTACTACCACGTCGGCTTCCGCAACGAACCGCGGGACCGGACCGGCTTCGCGCACCTCTTCGAGCACTTGATGTTTCAAGGCTCGCAGAACCTGGGGAAGCTCGAGTTCATCAAGCTGATCGAGTCGAACGGCGGCGTGTTGAACGGCTCCACTCGGTTCGACTTCACCAACTACTTCGAAGTGATGCCGTCACATACGCTGGAAGCGATCCTCTGGGCCGAGGCGGACCGGATGCGGGGCCTCGCGATCGACACCAGCAACCTGCGAAACCAGCGGGACGTGGTCGAGAACGAGGTCAAAGTGAACGTGCTGAACCAGCCGTACGGCTCGTTCCCCTGGATCGACCTCCCGATGGCGGCGAACGAGAACTGGTTCAACGCGCACAACTTCTACGGCGACACGAAGGATCTGGAAGCGGCGACGCTGCCCGACGCCGTGGCGTTCTCCCGCCGCTACTACGCGCCGAACAACGCGGTGCTCGTCGTCGTGGGCGATTTCGAAAACACGCAAACCAGGACCTGGATCGAGCGGTACTTCGCCGCGATCCCGTCGGCCCAGCTCGCCGCGGCCCCCGATCTGGCGGAGCCGCGCCAGGTGAAAGAGAAGCGCGCGAGCCGGGTAGACTCGCTCGCCAACCGCCCGGCGCTGGGCCTCGCCTGGCACGTGCCGGACCGCCGCAGCCCCGAGTGGTATGCCTTCGGACTGATCGACCAGATCCTCGCCCAGGGGCGCGATTCGCGCCTCTACCGCGCGCTGGTGCAGGACAAGGGCTACACGAGCGACGTGAGCGCGGGGATCAACTGGGGCCTCGGCAACCAGTTCAACTACGAGGGGCCGATGCTCTGGATCGTCTCCCTGTTCCACGACAAGGGCCTGCCGGCCGACTCGCTCCTCGCTGTGGTGGACCGCGAGGTGGCTGCCCTCCAGGCCCAGCCGGTGGACGCGGCGACCCTGGCCCGCGCCAAGATCAAGCTCCGCTCCAGCCTCTACGACATCGTGGAGCAGTTCTCGGGGCTCGGCAAGCTCGATCTCCTCGCGTCGTTCGCGCTGTTCGACAACGATCCGGGCGAGCTGAACCGGCTCGAGGCGCAGTTCGAGAAGGTGACGCCGGCGCTCATCCAGCGGACGGCCCGCGAGTACCTGCGGCCCGAGAACCGGACGGTGTACACCATCATCCCCGGGGCCAAGGACGCGGGCCCCGGCGGGAGGTGACGGGAGGGTATGATGCGTTACGGCCTACTCGGCGCCGCGCTGCTCACGCTCGTCCCGGGAGCGGCCCGGGCCCAGCGACAGTCGCCGCCCCCACCCGGGCGGCCGAAGGACTTCCGGCTCCCGCCCCGGCAAACCGTCCAGCTCCCGAACGGCCTCTCCCTCTCGATGGTGCGCTACGGCACGGTGCCCAAGGTCGCGGTGAGTGTCGCGATCGGCACGGGCGCGATTGACGAAGGGCCGGACGAGATCCAGCTCTCAGGCTTGACCGCGGACCTGCTCCTCGAGGGGACGACCACCCGCTCCGGCCCCGACATCTCCCGCGCGGCCGCGGAGATGGGTGGCGCCATCTCGGCCAACGCCGGGACCGACCAGATACTCGTGGGCGGCGAGGCGCTGAGCGAGTACGCGGAACGGTTCCTGACCCTTGTGGCCGACGTGGCGCAGCACCCCCGCTTCGCGATCGTCGACGTCGAGCGCCTCAAAGCGAATCGGGCGCGCGACAATGCCATCGCGCTCGCGACCCCGCAGGAGCAAGCCCGGCAGGACTTCCGGCGCCTAATCCTGGGCGATCATCCATACGCGCGCATGTATCCGCCCGAGGCGATGCTCAAGGGCTACAGCACCGAACGCGTGCGCGCCTTCTACGCCAGCAACTTCGGCGCCCGACGGGTGCGCGTGTACGTGAGCGGTGTGTTCGATCCAGCCGCGGTGGCGCGGGCGGTCCGCGCGGCGTTCGGCGGCTGGGCGTCGGGAACACCCCACACGGTGCGGCCGCCAACACCCGCGTCCACGCGGCAGTTCGATGTGATCGACCGCCCCGGGGCGGTGCAGAGCACCGTGTGGGTCGGCCTCGCGGTCGCCGACCCGACCTCGGCCGATTGGATACCCCTCAATGTGACCGATGCGCTCCTGGGCGGCGCCTTCGGCTCGCGCATCACCCGGAACATCCGGGAGGACAAGGGCTACACCTACTCGCCCTTCAGCTTCCTCTGGTCACGGCCCAAGACGAGCCTCTGGATCGAGCAGGCGGACGTGACCACCGCGGTCACCGGCCCGTCGCTGAAGGAGATCTTCGGTGAGGTGGACCGGCTTCGCACCGAAGCCCCGCCCGCCGCCGAGCTGGACGGGATCAAGAACAATCTGGCGGGCATCTTCGTCATCCAGAACAACTCGCGGCAGGGCGTCATCACTCAGCTCCAGTTCGTGGATCAGCATGGCCTGGGGGACGCCTACCTCGCGGGCTACGTTCGGAACGTGCGCTCGGTGACGGCGGACGAAGTACAGCAGACCACGCTGCGGTACCTCGATCCCTCGCGGATGACCGTTGCCGTGGTGGGGGACCGAAAGGTGATCGACGCCCAGCTGGAGCCGTACCGGCCCAAGACGCCTTAAGAATCCGGGGTCGTCGCCATTCCTCACCGCGCCTTCCGCGGTGGGGCTCTTCTTCGTGGTGCTCGCAACTCAGCGCTTCATTAGAGGTTGTTCGCGAGCTTGGTGAGAAGACGCAGCAGGCTATGGGCGGTGCCTCGATCAAATTGGCGCTCAGTGGGACGCGGCGGCCGACCGATTGAAGCGATCAATGCGGCGGCCCAGAGCTGCCCCGCGAGCTCCGCATCGCGCTCCTCTAGCTGCTCGCTTACACGATGCACGGCCAACGGCAGTTGATGGCAGGCCTTGAAGGCGAGCCGAGGATTTGAGCCCCGGTGATCCACGCAGACACTATTCCTTGCCATGCCCGCCGAGCCAGCCTACGTTCCGAACATGTCCGCTGCCCCCGAGCCTGCTGCCGCGAACTTGCGCCGTTCGGCCTTGTGCGAGCGCAGGTCGGCCGCTGTCTTGACGACGGCCAGGAGCACGAGCGCGGGGAGCGGCGACCCCACAGCCATGACGATCCAGCCGCCGAACAATACGGTGAGGTGCAGCACCACCACTCGGCTGTAGGGCTGCATCATCAGGGCGTTGAGGGAGGCGCGCTGGTATTCCCCGTTCCCGAGGTAGTTCCAGTAAAACGAGAGTCCGTGACTCACAACCAGGCTGACCACGGCCCAGCCCAGGTGATTGGCGCGTATGGCCGGTGGGACCGTCCCGAGCAGGTCGAAGGGTCCAGTTCCCTTGGGACCGAACAGCGCTACCACCAACACGCCGTGGACGTACGTGAACATGCCAAAGTGCACCACGAAGAACGGGATGAGGAACAGCTTGCCCGCCCAGTACGCCGGTTCGCGCGGCTGGGCGAGGAGCAGTCGGGCCACGTTGAACCCACCCACGACGACGTTCTCCAACCAGTACAGCAGCACCAAGGGGAACACCTTCCAGCCGAGCAACAGGACGCCGGCGATTGGGAGGGCGTTCGCCAGGAGGAGAACCAGCAGGGAAGGGGTCAGGCGAGACTCCGGGGTGGAGGCCTTGGTGTGGGGTAGGCGACTGGTGAAATTACCGCGTACTCACCGGCCTGCAGAGGGACCGACATGAAATTCGCCATTCTGATCTACACCGACCGCACCCTCCTCGATGCTCTCCCGGCGGGGCAGTTCGACGCGAAGATGCGCGACTGTCTGGCCCATGCCGATGAGCTGCGCCAAGACGGCCGCTTGTTGGATTCCCAGATGCTCGAGAGCGCGACGGCCGCCAAGTCGGTGCGCGTCCGCAACAGCCGGCGGACGATCGTGGATGGACCGTTCACCGAAACCAAGGAGATGCTCGCGGGCTTCAACCTGATCGAGGCCAAGGATATGGACGACGCGGTTCGTATCGCGGCGGAGTTCCCCTGGGTCGAGACCGGGTGCGTCGAGGTTCGGGCGGTGCAGGACATCGAGGCCGTTCGACGGCGTGTCCAACACCGCGCCGAGATTCAGAGCCTGAACAAATAGCTCACCTTGAGGAAGAACGCGTCGTCGGTGCGCGTGAGACGCCGGAACCGGAAGGCGTCCTCGTCCACCATGTTGCTGCCGTACCCGGCGAACACCACCGTCCCCGGTACCGGTTGATAGCTGAGCAGCACATCGGCATGAAAGAGATTGGTGCGCGACGCGGCGGAGCGCGTCACGCCGCCGGGTCCCGCAATGAGAATCGGCGCGCCGGTCCGTGAGTCGTCTCGCAGCGAGTCGGTCTTGTCCTGGATGTACTGGCCGACCACGCGGACGAACAGCGGACGCGAGAGCTGGTATTCGAGCTTGGCCCGGAGCACGCGACCGACATTCACCAGGGTGCCGTCGGTGCGGCGATTCACCTGCTGCCAGAAATAGCTGACGGTATTGCGGAGCCGCTCCGTGGGGCGGTAAGACAGGTCCATGCTCAGCAGCAGCAAATCGGCCGAGGCCCACTCGAAAAAGTTCTCATCGTGGCCCTGCAGGAAGTATCCGCCGCCACTGAAGTGCTTCCACTGCGGCGTCCCGATCTGGACGATGTATTCGCCGTTCGCGATCGTCGGCTGTCCCGTGAACGCCACGGTGTCGAGGCCGCCGCCGGCGTGTGGTACTTCGAGACGATAGCCGGCATAGAGGGCGGAATCGTAGCCGAACGATTCCACGAAATATCCCGCGCCGACGTTCCAGCCACCGCGTAACGCCGCGTTGCCGTTGAAGTGCAGCTTCTTGTCCTGCAGGTGGCGCCCGTGGATGAAGTTCTGATACTGCCAGATGCCGTCCACCACGATGTCGCCCGTGAACCGCTGTAGCAACCCCCCGGGCCGCCCATAGGTCGTGTAGCTCGGATCGACGTACGCATGCACGATCCCGGCTCGGCCGATGAATCCACTCGCAGCGCGAAACTGGTCCGAGATGCCGGCAAACAGGCTGCGCAGACCCCAGATGCGATGCTGCACCGTGAACTGGCTCAGCCACAGCGGCGCGGTCGTGGTCACGCCGCCGCCACGCGTGCGGCTGCCCGCGAGCTGCAGGTTGAGTCCATAGATCTCTTTGAAGACGAGCCGGCTGTCGACCTCCGCGACGCGGTTGTAATCGCGGCCCTCGATCCGATCGGTGTAGGCGAGACCGACGCGCGAGCCTCGACCCAGGCTGTGTTGCGCCCGCAGGATCGTGTAAATGGGATTCTCCGTGCCCGTCGCCGACGCGAACTTCTGGTCGACCGCCGAGAGCAGACCGATGTCGGTGCCGAAGGTGGTCCCGGTGAGCTTCACCGCCGCGACCGGCTGGACGATGCGACGCGTATAGATGAGGTTCTGGGGCACCTGAAACAGCTCGCTCCCCTCCAGGAAGAACGGCCGCTTCTCCGGAAAGAACAGCGCCTGCCGCGGATCGAACGCCAGCTGGCCGGCGTCCGATTCGACCTGCGAAAAGTCCGGCTTGATCGTGCCGTTGAGCGTGAGGTTGTCCGAGACGCCCCAGCGGATGTTGCCGCCCAGCTGCGGGTCTCCCAGGTCGTACTGGTAGCCGCCGGGCGTGGGCGCACCGCTCGCCTTCCCAGTTGCCTCCGGATTCAAGTCCACGACGAGACCGCGCTGCATACCGCTCAGGCCGACCAGGTTGCCGGATTGTCCGATGAACGTCGCGCTGGCGCGGCGCGCCGGAAACCAGGTGTCCTCGACGCCGGAGTGCTTGACCTGGCGCACGATGTTCAGCCGCCAGTCCTGCGGCTGCCGCGGTTGATACCGGATGCTCTTGAACGGAATACGCACCTCGACTTCGTATCCCCAATCGGTGACGCGCCCGCGCGATTGAAAGACGAAGTCGGGGCTCAGGTCGGGTTGCTCCCGTCCCACGACCGCGCCTCCGATGAAGCCGCTGGCGGTCACATTGGCGCCCTCGATCAGCGAGCCATCGCCTTGGACGCCGACGGGATTCACGGCGAACATCAAGGCCTGCTTCCCGTCGTGAAACGTGCCGAGCAGGATCTGGACGTTGTCGTCGGCGAAGATCTGGTCGCGATTCGCCAACGTCATCGTGGGACGGCCGTGCAGCTCGAAGGCGCGAATGCCGAAATAGATCGCCGTGGCCGAGTACCAGATCAGCACCTGGGTGGAGTCCGCGGCCGGCGCGCCGTCGTTGGGGGAATACTGTGAGAAGCCGCTGAGCCGCGCGGCACCGGCCCATACGGAGTCGGCGAGGTCGCCGTCTATGACGGCATCGGCCTCAAAGCGCGGAATCCGCACGTCGAGCTGATGGTCCCGGCCCGAGTAGGTCCGCGTGGAGTCGGAGCAATGGAGCAGGACGCACACCGCGAGGAGCATGTCCGGATAATTATGGCAGCGAACTCATCAAGACGGGCACCCGCGGGAGTGAGGAACGTGTCAGAACCGAGCCGGCCGGTCTCCAGGCCCGAGTGAAGGCGCTTCGGCCGAGCGCGTCCGCCCAAAGCCTCCCTCGAGACCCCGCAGCACCAGGCGACGAAAGACGGCGTCGACTTCCGTGGGCGGCTGTTTCGCCCCCTGGTCGAGCCACCAGCGCAACACGGCGACGAACGCGCCGGCGATGTATTGCGCCGCCAGATCGCGCTGTTGCGCACTGCCTTTGAAGGCGAGCGCCGTGAGGTCGATCGCGGCGAGATCCGCGATCATGCGCTGAATGCGCTGCAGCACGACCGCACCGCCTCCCCGACTCGCGATGGACTCCCACAACCGGAAGTGGCTGTGCGCATGCTCGAGCATCACGAGGCTGAAGCCGAGACTGCCGGGTTGTTGTCGTTGCCGCTCGCGGATAAAGCTCCGCAGGTCTTCCAGCCGGCTGTGGAGCAGCGTCTCCTTGTCGGCGAAGTGCGCGTAGAACGTCGCACGACCTACGTTCGCCCGGTCGATGATGTCCTGAACGGTCGTGGCGGCGTAGCCCTTCTCGATCATCATCGAGATCAGCGCGTCCTGGAGCAGCTGGCGGGTGCGTTGCACGCGCCGGTCCTGTGGCTTCTTTGCCACGTCGCCTCGTTTTCGAACGCCGCTGCCGTCGGTGTCCCGAAACCGAACAAAGTGGGCGTTGCTGTTCACTATCGTACGTGTTGCCGCGCGGGATCAGTTGCCCGCCGACGATATGAGACACCATGTTCTCTATTGAGCAGGATGTCAACTATCGAACGTGATGTTCACAAACGAAGGCCTAGCCAATGAAAGCCTACTTGTATACGACCGGCATTCTGTTCGCCGTCATCGCGGTCGGCCATGTCTGGGAGGTGATCGACCGGTCTCACGTGTTCGCCAGTGACGTCATCATCGTCGCACTGAGTGCTGGGCTGGTCGTGTGGGCGTGGCGGCTCGGGCGCACACGCACTTCGTCATGATCTCACGGGCCAGCGGGCCCGTCATCTCGCTCATGCTGGCAGTGCCGGACGCGCCCACGGCGGTCGCCTGGTACAAGCGCGCCCTGGGTGCGACGGAGCTATGGAACCTGGGCTCGGTCGTCGGCCTGGAGGTCGAGGGAGCGCCGTTCTTCCTCGCCCAGCCGGCGAACAACGGTTGGGACAGCCCAGCCCAGATAGGCACCACGACCGTGAGAGTTGAGGCGTTCGTCGACGACCCCGACACGTTCGTTCAGCGGGCGATAGCGGCCGGCGCGAACGGGAGTCGCGATGCCGTACGGGACCATCCAGCGCCGTGGGGGAAGCACCGACAGGGTGGGTTCTACGATCCGTTCGGGCACCTCTGGCTTGTCGGCGACAAGTCGCCGCTGAAACCCTTTCCGTAGCGATATCGGGCGCGTTGCGAGTCGACGGTAGCGCCGCCATTGTAGGGCGGTGAAACGCACGAGACTCGTGCTCGTCCTTGCTCTCGCGAGCGCTGCGCCGGCCGCCCGTCTTCCCGCCCAATGCTCCGACGGCTCGCCGCCGCCGTGCGGGAGGCCCGCGGCGCGGCCCGCGCCACCGGCCACGAACAGCGTCGCCGTGCTGTATTTCGAAGCGCGCGACACGGCCGACGCCTATCTCGCCGACGGCTTGACCGAAGACTTGACGAGCCTGCTCGGCAGCGTGGCGAGGGTGCAGGTGAAGGCGCCCGGCGTGGTGCGACGCGCCCAGCGGGCGACGCCCGGCGACGCGCCCGCGATCGCCCGTGCGCTGGGTGTGCGCTACCTCGTCGACGGCAATGTGCGACACGTCGGCACGCGCGTCCGGGTGTCGACCCGGCTGTTGAACGGGGCGACGGCGATCGCGGCGTGGGGCGATGTGTTCGATCGGACGCCGGACCAGCTGCTCGCCTTGCCGTCGGTCATCGCCCGGGAAGTGGCGCTGCGTGTGGGGGGACCGGCCCCGTCGTCGGAAACCGATGCGCTCGGCACGTTGCCCACACGTAGCCCAGCTGCCTACGACCATTATCTGCGCGGCAACTTCTTTCTGGCGCTCCGGTCACCGGAAGGGACCGCCCGCGCCGTCGCCGAATACCGGGAAGCCGAGCGGCTCGACTCCGGGTTCGCGGCGGCGATCGGGCGGGCGGCTTATGCCCACGCGATCGCGCGCGCCAACACCTATCGGCTGCCCGACGTACCGATCGAGAGCTTGGCAGTCCGTGGGCTTGGGCTAGCGGACCGCGCACTGCGCCGGGACTCGACCTCCTCTGACGCCTGGATGGCACGTGGGTTCCTGCTGGCTTTCGCCCGCCCCCGGACCATGGAGAGCTCGTTGGAAGCGTTCCAGCGGTCCATCGCCCTCGACCCCAAGAACGCGGAGGCGCACCATCAATACGGCGCGATCCTGGTCTGGCTCGGGCGGGACGAGGAGGCCAATCGGGAGCAGCACCTGGCGCTCGCGCTCGATCCGGGGCGCGCGGTCACGTTCCTCGATCTGGCCGCGTGGACGCACGTGCGCGATACCGCGCTCGCCGTTGCTCTGGCTGACAGCGCCGTGGCGCTCGACCCCGCCTCGGCGTTCGCGCGTCGGTGGCGGGCGTTGGCCCGCCTTCAGGGGGGCGACGGGCGCGGAGCCCGGGAGGACGCTGAGCTGGCCAACCGGCTGCAGCCCGGGGACATCGTGATGGAGAGCGCGCTCGCCACGGTGCTCGCCCGCGTCGCAGACAGTGCCCGAGCTCGGGCGCTGATGGCGCACTGGCCGGGGCGGACCGACCATTGGCTCATCATGGCGGCACTCGTGGCGGTGGGCGATACGGCGGACGCACTTGACCGGTTGGAGCGCGCGTCACCCGTCCCCTACCTCTGGGCCGCGCTGCGTCGGCCGGAGTTCGACGCCCTGCATGGCAATCCGCGGTATGAGCGGCTCGTGGCGGCGCTGCGGCCGGCAGGGGCGGTGGGGCCGTGAGCAGTTCGGTCTGCAGCTCGGTTGTCTCGAGGAATAGGCGCGATCAAGGGGGCGACCTCTTGTACGTGCATGAGGCGGGCGCCCGCGGAGCGCCCCACGGGCAGCATCAGGCCGGCGCCGGTGGAGCGGCTGTCGGCGGTGCCCCGGCGCGCCACCGGCGCGCGACTTCGAGGCCGGAGATACATGCGGAGAGCCACAACAGCCCTGCGGCGTAGCCACCCACCACGTCGCTGAAGTAGTGGACCCCGAGGTACAGTCGACTCAGCCCGATGGCCACAATCAGCAGGGCGGCGCCCAGCACCACGGAGATCTGCGTGGCCCCGCGACGCTGATGACGAACCCGATGGTGAGGTGGAGCCCCAGGTACTCCCCGCGCGCAAATCGTGCGGCCACGAACGTCCAGGCGCGCGGATAGCGCAGCTTGACCTGCTGGAGCGCCGGTGTCGTGAGGACGCGCTGCCAGACGAGCTGTGTGCGCTCGACCAGCCGGGCGCGGTTCGTCTCAAACCAGCGCCACCCGAGCCCGAGCCCCACGACCAGAGCGACGAGCAGTGCGCTAGCCAGGCTGGCCTGACCAACGTAGTGCTCGAGCTGTGGCAGATTGCGGCCGAACACGTAGCCGAGCGCGCCAACGATCATGGCCCAGCACACGGCGCCGAGCGCGTTATAGAGCAGAAAGGTGCCGTACGGCATATGGGCCGCCCCCGCCAGCACCGCGGCCCAGGTGCGCAGCAGCGCGATGAAGCGGCCGATGAAGACAGTCTTGGGGCCGTGCCGCTCGAAGAACTTACGGGCGCGAGCCAGATGCGATTCGTTGAGGTGAAGGACACGCCCATAGCGCCGCACCAGAGCGATGCCGCCTTGCCGCCCGATCCAGTAGCCGCCGTTGTCGCCGATGATGGCTGCGAGGACGGCGGTCGCGATGACCGCGGAGATCGAGAGGTGCCCGAGCGCGGCCCACGCGGCTGCCGTGATCAGCGCCGTCTCGCCTGGGAGCGGGATCCCGAGGCTCTCCACGCCGACCAGGAAGAAGAGAACGACGTAGCCGTAGGATGCAACGAGCCCAGATATAGTCCCCTGCATGGTGCAAACCTGCAGGGGGCGGGCTCGGGTGCCTAGTAGCGACGTGGGGATCTTCTGGCAGCCTCAGTTTGCTACAGCTTGTCGTAACTCCCCCGAGTAGTCTATCACTAGCAGCTGCTACCGCACCGCGCCGCTGGCGGGGCTCTGGACACATCAGAAGGGGGGGTTCTATCACGACGGCCGCTGCGCGACGCTGCTTGATGTGGTGGCCCATTACGACACGTGCTTCAAGCTGAGCCTCAGCGACCAAGAGAAGAAGGATCTTATCGAATACCTGAAGGGGCTCCAGGGCGCGCGACCCTCTGCAGGTGCATCAGGCGGTCGCCCCTTGAAACCACAGCAGGTCACGGCCTCCGGGACACGGGCGGTGCCCGGTTCATGAGCAACCAGTAGAGCCCAAGCTGCTTCGCGGCCTCGGTGAATTCCACGAAGTCCACCGGCTTGCGCACGTAGCTGTTGGCGCCCAGGCTGTAGCCCTTGATGACGTCGCGTTCCTCGTCGGAAGACGTCAGGATCACGACCGGCACCAGTCGGGTGCGCTCGTCCGCCCGGATGCGCTCGAGCACCTGCAGGCCGTTGAGCTTCGGCAGTTTCAGATCCAGGAGGACCACCGCCGGCAGCTCTTCCGCTCCGGGGCGGGCCTTCGCGCCGAACAGATAGTCGAGGGCCTGGACGCCGTCCTCCGCCACGATCACGTCGTTGGTGATGTTGTGACTCTTGAGCGCCCGCATCGTCAGGGCGACGTCGTCGGGGTTGTCTTCCACGAGCAGGATCGTTCCCGGGTTCACAGTGCCTCCAGGCCCGCCCCGCGGACCTCACAGAGTGAAGTAGAACGTCGCTCCCTGATCGACGGCGCCCTCGGCCCAGATCCGGCCGCCGTGTCGGGTGATGATGCGCCGGACCGTTGCGAGGCCGACGCCGGTACCTTCGAATTCGGACGCCGAATGCAATCGCTGAAACACGCCGAACAGCTTGTCGGCGTACCGCATGTCGAAGCCGGCCCCGTTGTCGCGGACCAGGAACGCCCGGTCTCCGTTCCCTTCGATCGATCCGAATTCGATCTTCGGCTTCGGCTGCTTCGCGGTGTACTTCCAGCTGTTGCGGAGCAGATTCTCGAGGGCCACCCGTAGCAGGCGCGGGTCGCCCCGCGTCTTGAGCCCCTCGGCGATGGCGAATTCCACGTGCCGTTCCGGGATCGTGCGTTGCAGCTCGGCCGCGATGTCCCGCGCCATGACGCTCAAGTCCACGACCTCGGTGCGCATGTCCGCGCGGGTGACCCGCGCGAGCTTCAGCAGGTCGTCGATCAGCGTGCCCATGCGCTGACTGGCGGCGCGTACGCGCTGCAGGGAATCCCGTCCCGCCTCGTCCAGCTGCGCGGTGTAGTCTTCCAGCAGCACCTGGCTGAATCCGTCGATGCTGCGCAGTGGTGCGCGCAGGTCGTGCGACACCGAGTACGCGAACGCGTCCAGCTCGGTGTTGGCGGCGAGCAGCTGCGCCGCATTGTGCCGCAGCGCCTGGTTGCGCTCCTCGAGCTCGTGGGTCCGCTCCGCGACCCGCTGCTCCAGACCCTCCTTGCTCTCCCTGAGGGCGCGGTCCTGGGCCTCGATGCGGCTCAGCATGTGATTGAAGGCGTCGGTCAACACCCCCAATTCGTCCTCCCCGAGCTTCGCCGCCCGCACGGAGTAGTCCCGCCGGTCGGAAACCGCCCTGGCGGTCTCCGCCAGCATCAGTACGGGCTGCGAGATCGTGCCCTGAAGGACCCTGGACAAGAGGTACGTCGCCAGCAACGCAACGGCCATGACCGCCGCGGCGATGACGCCGGAGAGTCGCAACGTGGCATACACGGCCTCGAGATCGGACGCGAGGTACAACGTGCCGAGACGCTGGCTACCCGCCTCCGCCACCGGCTGGAAGCCGACCAGCTTCCCGCCCTCGAAGCGGTACCCGTCCGGCCCCGGCGCCAGCGGGAGGGCGCCGCCCGGCAGGTTGGCTGGATAGGTGGCAAACAGGTGGCCGTTCTTGTCGTACAGCGCGGCCGCCACGATGTGCGGGTCGGCCCGAAGGGCGGCGAGGAGCTCTCGAGCGTCCGCGTCGTTGGCAAAGGCGAGGGAGGCCGTGGTGTTGGTGGCGAGGATGCGTCCGCGCACCGACAGGGTGCTCCGCATGGTCTGCCGGAACAACCAGTATTGGTACCCCACGAGCGCGGCGGACGTCAGCAACAGCACCAGCCCGCTGATGAGCACGAGCATCGCGGTCAGCTTCTGCCTGATCGGCCAATCGCGCAGTGACATCTCACCGCCCCCGCGGCGTGACGATATCGGCGACCCGGAGCAGCTTGGAGCTGACCGTCAGACTCGCCGCTTGTGCTGCGCCGAGGTTGATCTGCAGCCGGATGCGGTGCTGGTCGGTCACAAAGCGAATCATGCCGCCGCGTTCGGCGAACCCGGCGTCGTCGCTCACGGTGAGAATCGGCCGGTTCCGGAGATTCGCGAGCACCTCATCCAGTCGAGCGCCGGTGGCCCTGCTGATGAACAGGATGTGACAGGTCTTGATCTCGCCCACGTTGTGATAGCGCTGAACCTGGAAGCCTCGCCCGCGTACTTGCTCACGGCGTATGGTCTGATCGAGAAAGCCCTCGAACGGGTCGTCCCCCAGCACGCCGATAACGAGCGGGGTTGCAGAGTCAGCAAAGGCCGCGGCCGGCCAATCGACGAATTGCGCGAAGTTGAACAGGAACACGGCCTTCACTTGATACTCCGGAGCCTGCACGGTTTGCCCGGCCAGACCGGCCCCCCGCACGAGCAGCAGCGCGGACGCAAGGATCGCCGCTTCGGCCACGCGCCGTACACCACGCCGCCTGTCTGCTGGGGCGAAGCTCGCGCTCAGAAGCGCCATTCGACCGCCCCATACACGCCGCGCTCGATGTCCCGACGTGCGGCCGGCGCGCCAAACTCCGCGTGACGACGGTGTAAGAGATTCTGCCCGACGAGCGATAGATCGAGTTTCGACGACGGCTGCCAGGCCAGCTTGGCATTCAGCTCGGCATACGCCGGGACCTGCTGATTGGTGATGTCATCGATCGCACGGAACCCGGCGTCGAATCCCAGGTGTGCCGGCAGAGCGACTGACGATTGCAGGAAGAACTGGCGATCGGGAGTGTGGGACTCCGCCGCGCCCCGGGACGTGTCGGTGCTGCCTGGCTTGGGCCAGACGTGAACGCGCAGCTCGGTGTAGCCTGCCCGCATCCGCCACCGGTTGGTGAGCCAGTACTCGGCCGTCACCTCCGCTCCGAAGGACTCGCCGTCCTGCCCGTTGCCGATGACGAGGGGGGAGGCTGCAGGCGGGTTGACCTGCTCCAGACTGCGGAGCCCGTAGTAGCGGCTGTAGAACGTCGCCACAGAGAGCGCTAGAGACCCCTGCTGATGGCGGTATCCGAGCTCGTAGGCCAGCTCTGCTTCTGAATGAAAGCCCGGGCCGCCGGCTAGGAAATAGGGCGGTTGAGCCGGGGCAAAGAGCTCCCGGTCGATGCGCGACGGCGTTCGCAGCGCGCGCGAGACGGCCGCCCATAGGGTCCCGGACGGGCTGAGCCCCCAGTTCACTCGGCCGCTGGGCTGGATTTCGAAGCCGGTGTAGTCGTTGTGCTCGATCTTGCTGCCGAGTGCCACGTGCAACCGATTGGGGACGAGCGCGATCTCGTCCTGGACGAACCCGGTGAACCACTGTCGCGCGACCTGTGGCGGCAGGAAGGCCAGGGCGGAGCTGTTGGCGACGCGATCGTTGCTCAGGCGGTAGCCGAGGCCCCAAACCACGTCGTGCCGCACGCCTAATCGCGCACGGTGCTGCAAATCGACGTCGTAGGTGTCGAGATCTTCCCCAAAGGTGCCGGGAATGTGGCGGTGAGTCCGGTCATAGTACAGCTGGGCGGCGAGACTCGACCGGTCGGAGATCGTGTACGACCACTTCGCCATCACGTTGCCGCCGCCGACGGTGATGTCACCGGCGCTGCGCTGGGCGATGCGGCCATCGTAGAGATCGCCTTGCAGGGTGACGCGGTTCACGTTCGAAGCGTCCCAATCCATGCGGAACCCACCCTGTCCCAGGTGCCAGTCATCGGCAGCGTCCTGGCCGCTTGGCAACGCCGTCGCCTCGCGACCAAAACCCCTGCCGTAGATCCGATAGCGTACGCTGGAGCCCAGCGCCCCTCCGTAGCGGACGGTTCCGAAGGCGCGCTGCTCGGTGCCGCCGCCTCCCGACAGGAGCAGTCCCTGCGTCTGTTTCGCGCCCTGCGTGATGACGTTGATCACGCCGTTGACCGCGTTGGCCCCCCACAGCGTGGCCCCGGGCCCGCTGATGACCTCGATCCGGTCGACGTCCGTGAGGGGCACCTCCTGCACATCCCAGAACACACCCGAGAACAACGGGGTGTACGCCGTGCGTCCATCGATGAGCACGAGGAGCTTGTTGGCGGTGGTGCTATTAAAGCCGCGCGCACTGATGGCCCATTGGCGCGCATCGACCTGCGCGACCTGCAAGTTGGTGGCGAGGCGCAGGACCTCTGGGAGACTCGACGCGCCGGAGCGACGCATGTCGTCCCGCGTGATCACTTGGATCGCCGAGGCGGTCTGCGACAGTCGCTCGGGACGCTTCGAGACGGAGGTGACCTGCAGGTTCATCAGTTGTTCGATACTCAGCTTCTTCAAGGCCTCGGCGGACAGCGTGGAATCCGGCCGCTGGGCGCTAGTGTCTGGTTGCTGGGCGAAGCCGGGCTCAGTGAAGCACACGAGGCCTAACGTGAAGAGCATCGCTGTCGGGGCTGCAACGGTCCTCACGTCAGCCATCGGTCGGCACCCCCTGGTCTATCACGCTTCGCGAGCAGTCGCCACCTATTCCCGAACAACTTGCCCTTTTGGCCTAGCGCCGTGGTGACCCATGTCACGCGCCCCGACAGCAGACCACAACATGGGGCGGTCCGCTGGGGGAGTGTTAGGATGTTTTTGCGGCACCGACGGGCGGTTTCGCGACACGGCCCGATGTTCGGCCCGACCCGGCGCCGCGGCGTCCCTTTATGACGGTGCGCGCGCTCCCAACAATTCCCGAATCGCCGTGAGCAGCTCCCGCGGTTCGAACGGCTTGAGCAGCGTGCGCGCAGCGCCGAAGGCCGCCGCGGCCTTCAGCATGTCAATCTGTCCGGTCTGGCCCCCACCGGACATGGCGACGACCCTCGAGTACCACTCGGATGGCACGGCGCAGCAAAACCGTCATCATCCATCACCAGAATTCTTGCCATGCCAGCTCGAGCGTTCGCTCAGGCGTCCCGTTGGCGCCACGAGTCGCCGAGACCCCCCCGACTCCGCGAGGAATCGGAGAGGCCTCGGGAGACCCCTGGCCTCGTCACCAAGCCACTGCGTAATTCGAGAGAGCCACAAACAAAAGCGCGATGAGCGTCATGGAGCGTCACCCCCCTCCTGAGTGCGCGAGCAGTTCCGCGCGTACGATCCGCCGGCCGAATGCGGCACCTCTAACCACACCGCACGCCCTGCGGTACCTTGGACGAGGGCAACGTGGCCGCCCGATCTCAACAAGGTCTCAACACGTTGTTCCGGCAACCCTTAGGGTGTGGCTGTGAGTGCAATGGTCGCTCAGTTTCAGCTCAAGGTTTTCGGATCCCCCCAGCTCGTTCGCGGCAGCCGCTCGCTCGTCCGCTTCCGGACCAAGAAACATCTGGCCGTTCTGCTCTACCTGCATTTCGAGGGACGAGCGCGCTCGATCCCGCGCGACCAGCTCGTCGATCTGCTGTGGCCCGACGTCCCAGCCGAGAAAGGCCGGCATTCGCTGTCGCAGGCCCTGCTCGCCATTCGGTCTCGCCTGGGCACAGACGCGGTGACTGGCCGGGAACAGGAGGTGCAACTGCTCGCGGAGTTGCCGTCGGACCTCTCCACCCTGCGCCAGGGTGAAGTAGCTACGGTGCGTGTGACAGAGCCGCTGCAGGGGCTCGACGACTGCGCCGGCGTGGAATTCGCCCACTGGGTGGACGGCGCGCGGGTCCGGCTCAAGGCCCAGGCGCGAGACGCCCTCCGGGCGGCGCTTCAGGAGACGCGCGCCAAAGGCAATCTGTCGGAGACGCATCGCCTGGCGGCAGCGCTGTACGATGTTGACCCGCTCTGTACCGACGCCGTGTACGCGCTCGCCGAGCGGGCCCTGCTCGGCGGGGATACGGTGGCCGCCGTCAGGCTGCTCAAGGATCAAGTCCGGCGCGCCCAGGCCGAGCTCGGAACCAATCCGAACCCCGAGATCGCTCGGCTGCTGCGACGGTTGGAGCGCGGTGAGCGACCTGCGTTTCTGGCTCAGACAGCTCCGCTCCCCGAGCGGCTCATCCGGCCGTCCGCTTTCGTCGCCCGCGAAGTCGAGCTGGGACAATTGGAAGCGATCTGGAGTCGCGTGGGTGGCGCCGGTTACCAGACGTGCTTGATCACCGGCGCGCCGGGGATCGGGAAGAGCTCGTTGATCCGTCGATTCGCGACCTCCCTCGGGGCGCGCGCACGGCCCGTGTTCATGGTGCCGTGTCAGGAAATCGGCCAGGGCATTCCGTATGCCACCGTCTCGGAGCTCATCACCGCGTTGGGGCGTGATCCGGCGGCCAGCGGGACGGAGCCGCTCTGGCTGGCTGAAGCGAGCCGAGTGTGTCCGGGCCTGCGGACGATCTATCCCGGCATCCCCCCAGCTCCCGACGCGCCCACCGATTCGATTCGCTTGCGCGTGGCTGAGGCCGTGATCCGGATGATGGAAGCCGTCGCGGACAACGGCTCCGTGCTGCTCGCGTTCGACGATCTTCAGTTTCTCGATCCGGCGAGCCGCGAGGTGTTGTTCCTGATCACGCGGGGGCTGGAGCGGGTGCCCACACTCATCTTGGCCGGAGCGCGTGCGGGCGACGCGGAGTTGCGGCCCGAGGAGACCGGGCGCGGCGGATTGGTCTGGCAGGAAACCATTCACCTCCAGCCGCTCGACCCATCCCAAGCCCTGAACCTGATCCGCGACCTCTCGGCTGATTCCGAGGACGTGAGCGTCCAGATCCGAGCAACGATCGTGCGACTGGCGCAGGGGAATCCGTATCACATCGAAATGCTGCTGGCGGATTGGCGGACGCACCGGGCGAAGTCGCTGGCGGCGGCCGAGAGCTCGGGGGACACCGGGCCGATCTCCTGGACCCCTCCGGAGGACTTGCGCGCCGCCTTTGCGCGGCAATACGGGGGCCTGTCGACCGACGCGCAGCACGTGTTGCAGATACTCTCGGTGGCAGGCAAGGCCATGGTCCCGAGTGAGCTGGCGAGTTCGCTGGGGCTCCGAGACGGAGTGGTCGAGCGGGCAGCGCTCGAGATGCTGGATCGCGGAGTCGGTCGCGTGGAGGAAGGGCGGCTGTCGTTCAAGAACGAGTTGCACCGGGCGTATGTGTACTACGCGATGGGAGAGGACCGGCGTCAGTACCATCACGCGCAGCTCGCCCAGCGGCTGGCAGCCGCCCAGGACCGGAATCACGTCCAGCCGATGCTCGAACTGGTTCATCACTTCATCTGCGCGGACATGCGACCGCAAGCCATGGAGACCGCGCTTCAGGCAGCCGAGGTCGCTATCGCTCGAGGTGCTCCGCGGGAAGCCGAGCGGGTCCTCACGCGGTTACTCGGAGCTTACGCCGTCGCGCCGGGTTCCCGACTCCGCTTGCTCCTGGCGCACTCCCTGGTCGCGGCGGGTCAATACCAGCGAGGGCTGGATGCCCTGGCGGACTGGCAGCCCGATGAAGCGTCGTCGACCGATCTGGCCCTGGCGGCCTTGCTCCGTGCTGAGGCGCTGCAACGCGCCCGGCTGGGCGGCGACGAGGCCATCATCGCGGCCGCGAATGAAGCGATTGCGCTGGCCGAACGCGCCAACGCAGCATCGTTCCTGGCCCGAGCTAACTACATACGATTGGAAGTCAGTTTGGATGCCGGGGACCTGGCAGCGCGGGCGGAGGCAGAGTCAGTGGCGGCCAGAATAACCGCGTCAGGCGCAACCCCTGAGTCCGTCGCCCTGGCCAGCCTCACGCTCGGGTACGGTGCACTCTCGCGAGGCGAGCTCGTCCAGGCCGTGGAACGACTCACCGCGGCCGCCCCGGTTCTGGAATCGCTCGCGCTGCTGGTGGAGTTGCGCCGGGTGTTGAACACGCTGGGCATATGCTACAAAGGCCTGGGAAGGTTGGGGGACGCGACCAGAACTTTGAGTGAAGCCGTGGCAGTGGCCGAGCGTTGCGGCCATCCCGGGGCCATCGCCCACAGCCGCATGTGTCTGGCGAACCAATACCACGACCTCGCCTTCTTCGATTCGTCGGTCAGGTGCTTCCGCGGGCTTCTGGCTCCGCTCGCGGCGCTCGCTTCGCCACGCGCATCGGTAGAAGCGTACTCCAGCATCGCAAGATTTGCCCTGGTTTTGGCCAGTGTGCCGGAAGCGGAGCAGGCGGTGGAACTGTGTGAAGCAGCTGCGCAGCGCTCAGGATTATGGCGGCACGAGGTTACCGCGCTCATGACGAGGGCGGAGATCTACCTCTGCAAAGGCGAGCGGGAGTTGGCCTGGCCATTGGTACAGGAAGCCGCGGTCACCACCGGCGATCGTTCCCACCTCCTGCCGGAGGCCGGATTGTACGAAAGGCTGCAGCGCCAATTCTACTGGGCGACCCGAGGCTACGAAGCCATGAAATCGTTGGCCCGGCCGGTTCCCACCGCCTTGTATGACTCACTTGGCGAAGCGCTGGAGGTGAGGCTCTTCGACGAGTCGGCGGCTCACATCGCAGGCGACCAAATTGACGGGGGGACGCCGGCGCTAGAGGAAGCTGTTACCACCGGCCTTCTAGGGCCGCTCGCTCGACTGCTGGCGGTCGGCGTTCACCATCCCGCCGTCCCGCAACGTCTGCAAGGGGAGTCTGCCGCCGAGCTGATTGCCCGGGTCTTTCCGCACCCTCAGCGTACCGTGGTCCCGCGCTCGGTCGGGCTGCTCGCAACCAGCGACGAACCGTCGGGCTCCGCTTCTGGATGATGCCTGCATCAGACGCGTCAAATCCCGCCGCCGTCACGCCAGATTCATCTTCCGCAGTAACGCCACGAATCTGGGGTGCGAGTGCAGCGGGGTGAAGAGAAACGAGCTCTTGATCCCGTACACCGCCCCCGCTCGCTCCACAAACGCCCGCTCCAGCGCGTCGAGCGCCGCATCCTGCTCGCCGAGGCCCACGTAGACGTAGGCCAGATGATAGGGAGAGACGTCTCGTTGCGTGGACATTTGCTCCAGCTGCCGCAGCACCGCGCGGGCGTCGGCCACGCGCCCGACCTCGGCGAACGCCTGCCCGAGCTGCGCGAGGAACAGCGTGTTCCCGGGGTCGAGCGCCACCGCGTGTTCCAGCTCAGCCAGCCCTTCGGCATGCCGTCCCATCTTCAAATTGGCCCACCCCAGCGTGGAGTGACCCCGCGGAGCGCGGGGGTCGAACTCGATGACGCGCGCGGCCGCACGCGCCGCGTCCTCGTACCGCCCCGCCCGTAACAGCGTAGAGGCGACATCGGACCCGTGCGCCAACGGGTCGAGCTCCTGCGCCCGTTTCACCATCGCGATCGCCTCATCGTAACGCCCCAACGCCGCGCACAACCAGCCGTAATGGTCGTACGTGTCGGCACTGCCGGGACTCAGCTCGAGGGCCAGCCGGAACTCGTCCTCGGCACCCGCCCAATCGAAGTCGCAGACGAACTTGAGCAGGCCCAGCACGGCGTGCGCCTCGCCGAGTCCGCCGTCGAGTGCGAGCGCTGTGGTCACGGCCGCCTTGGCCCGCTGGTACGCCACCGCCGGCTGGACCGCACCGCCGCCGGGATCGACACCCAAATGGGTCCAAGCCAGCGCGAGGCCGGCGTGCGCCAGCGCGTACTGGGGGTCGTGTGCGATCGCCTGCTCGAGGTACTCGATGCCCTTGCGGATGCCTTCCACGGTGTAGCGGCTGACCCAGTGCCGCCCCTGGAGATACAGCTGGTAGGCCTCGAGATCGCGCGTCGGCTCTCGCTCGATCCGGGTGCGCTCGTCGGGTGACAGCTCGGCCTGGAGCGCGGCGGCGATCTGGAGGGCCACGTCCGCCTGGATCGCGAAGATATCGGTGAGCTGGCGGTCGTAGGTCTCCGTCCAGAGGTGCCGATCCGTCTCGGTATCGATGAGCTGCGCGACGATGCGCACGCGATCGCCGGCCCGCCGCACGCTCCCCTCGAGCAGCGTCGCCACCTGCAGCTTCGCCGCGATCTCCCGCAAACCCTGCTCCCGCTTCTTGAACGGCATCACTGAGGTGCGAGACGTCACCTGAAGTGCGCCGACCTTTGACAGCTGCGCGATGACGTCCTCGGTGATGCCGTCGGCGAAATACTCGTTCTCGGGATCCGCGCTCAGGTTCAGGAACGGCAGCACCGCCACGGAGGGAGTCCGGGGTCGTGCCGTGGCCGGTACGGCGAGGGCCTCCGCGAACGCGGCAACCGACGCAAACCGGTCGGCGGGGACTCGGGCAAGCGCTTTCATCAGCGCCTGTTCGACCCCGGCCGGGATCGCGGCCCGCAGGCGCCGCACGGCGGGCACGGGATCGGCGAACCGTTTGGCCAGGACGGCTTGCGCCGTGCGCCCCGTGTAGGGCGGCTCGCCGGCGAGGAGCTCATACAACACGCAGCCGAGACTGTAGACGTCGCTGCGCGCATCGAGCTGCCGCTCGCCCAGCGCCTGCTCCGGACTCATGTACTCGGGCGTGCCCACCGCGAGCCCAATCTCCGTGAGCCGCTCACCCGCCGCGGCGCTCACAGCCAGGGCGATCCCGAAATCGGCGACCATCGCCTCGCCTTCATAGAGCAGGATATTTTCCGGTTTGACGTCCCGATGGATGACGTTCTGGGCGTGCGCGTGCCCCAGGGCGGAGGCGATATGTCGGGCGATGCCGAGCGCCTCCTCGACGGGGAGCTGCTTCTCCCGTGCCAGCCGGTGGCGCAGCGATTCGCCTGCCACGTACGGCATCACGTAGAACAGAAACCCGTTGGCCTCACCGGAGTCGTACAGCGCGAGGATGTGGGGATGATTCAGCCGGGCGGCGATCTCGACCTCCCGCAGAAACCGGTCGGGCCCGAGGGCCGCCGCCACCTCAGGGCGGAGCACCTTGACCGCCACCGGACGGTGATGCTTGACGTCGTGCGCGAGATAGACGGTCGCCATGCCGCCACTCCCCAGCTCTCGCTCGATGGCATAGCGGCCGGCGAGGGCGGCGTTGAGGCTGTCGCGCTGATCAGTTCGCATGGCTCGAGTTCGAAGATAATCGAGCCTCGGCTCCTAGTCTGCTTGACATGCCACCGAGCGGACTGTCGTATTGAGGAGTTGACGGAGTACAAGCGAGGAGACGCCCATGGTGCGGCTGGCGCTGGTCCTGCTACTCGGTCGCAGCCGCGTGCTGCGCGTTTTCTTGTCGGCCGCGCTCGGTCTCGTCGCCGGGGCCTGCATCTGGGTCTTCCACAGCGTGCGGGTCGAGGCGATTGGATCGAACGCCGACTCCCTCGCCATTCAGACGCCGGTCAAGGCCCACCTCCGGGACGGCTCCACCGTACTGTACCGGACGGGAGTGCTCCTCGCCCGCGACACGCTGCGGGGGCCAGGAGTGCGGTACGGCTTGAGGCTCAGCGATTCAACCGCCGTCTCCGTCGTGGCGCTCGACAGCGTCGTCGCAATGGAGTCCTTCCGGAGGGCCACGAACGGGGCGCCCACTGCCATCGTCTCCACGCTCGCCACGGGGGCCGGGCTGGTGGCGGCCGCGGTGGCCGCCTTTGTGATCGTGTGCTCAACCTCAGATTGCTTCGGGAACTGTCCCACCGTCTACGCCGACAGCGCCGGCACGTGGGCGCTCCAAGCCGAGGGCTTCTCCTACACGCTCGGCCCGGCGTTCGAGACGCGTGACGTCGACCGTCTCAGGATCCGCCCGGACCGGGACGGCCGGATCCGGCTGGAAGTGCGCAACGAGGCGCTCGAAACGGAATACGTCAACCATCTCGAGCTACTGGAGGTCCGCCACGCCGGGGAGGAGACTGCGCTCCCAGACCCGGACGGCGTCGCGCTGGCCGTGCGCGACCTCGTCCCCGCTACCACGATCGCCGACGCCGGGGGCCGTGACCTCCGTCTCCTCCTTGCCCTGCCCGATGGCGCCGCGTTCCAGACCGATTCCCGGACCCTGACGGGCGCGTCGCCCGCCCATTTGGACGACGCCATCTACCTCGTCGCCCCAGCGCCGCCAAGCGGCGACAGCGTTGCGTTGGTCCTCCGGTTGAGGAACAGCCTGCTCGCGACCCTTCTGTACTCGGAGGTGATGCTGGGCGATCGTGGCGCCCGATCGCTCGATTGGATCGGCCGCGAGCTGGACGGCGGGGGGGGCGCGCTGGCGCGCTGGCAGGAGCAGCGGATGGGAATGCGCGTAGCCGTCTGGGACGGCCGCCGCTACCGCGAGA
>Ga0209761_1000287_pt1 | contig 29186 bp, 32 predicted proteins | sample GraSoi013_1_40cm_4_FD_185818 | JGI IMG/M metagenome (GOLD analysis project Ga0209761, IMG submission 185818) | Grasslands soil microbial communities from the Angelo Coastal Reserve, California, USA - Sample 09_25_2013_1_40cm (SPAdes) (version 2) | ecosystem: Environmental > Terrestrial > Soil >... | reverse complement strand
GGCGCCGCGCTCGGCCGGCGCCGAGTTCGATCGCGTCTCAGGCATCTGTTTCGCGCCGTGGACGAGGATCTCCCGCTCCTTCTCGATTTTCTGGGAATTCCTGATCCGAAGCGCCCACTGCCGGCAATGGATCGCGGCGCGCGCCTCGAGCGGCTCTTCGCCTTCGTTTGCCGCCTCGTGCAAACGCAGTCTGCTGCCGAGCCATTGGTGTTGCTGATCGACGACCTCCACTGGATCGATCCGGAGAGCGACGCCTTCCTGGCGCAGCTGGTCGAAGCCGTGGGGCGGACCCGTAGCCTTCTGCTACTCAACTTCCGTCCAGACTATTCTGCTGCGTGGATGAGAAGCGCCGTGCAGTATCAACCGCTGCAACTCGCGCCGCTCACCTCGGAGGCTGCCGACGAATTGCTGCAGGGGCTGATCGGCGCCGGCCCTGCGCTCGGTAATGTCCACGCCGCGATCAAGGAGCGCTCCGAGGGCAATCCGTTCTTCATCGAGGAGATCGTGGAGTCGCTGCCGTGGCGCAGCCGGCGCTCACAAACGAGCGTTGTGCGCGTGGCCGACTCGGTCTCCGAGCTTCGCATCCCCGCTACCGTGCATGCGCTCCTGGCAGCACGCATCGACAGACTTCCCCATTCAGCGAAACAAGTGCTCCACGCTGCCGCAGTGATCGGCAAGCGATTCTCCGAGCCAGTGCTTCGACTGGTTCACGAGATGGAGGCGACGGACGATAAGTCGCCGGCGGCGCCGGCTACACTCGGCCGCGACACGGATGCCGAGCTCGCATCTGCTCTCCGCATCTTGCAGCACGTGGACCTCATCCACCCGGTGCCATCCGCGCCCCAAACGGAATACGCCTTCAAGCACACCCTGACCCAAGAGGTGGCGTACAGCTCGCAGCTCCAGGAGACGCGAGCCCGGAAACACGCAGCGGTTGCGCGGGCGCTCGAAGCGGTTCACGCGGACCGCTTGGGCGAAGTCACCGCGCTGATCGCGTATCATTGGGAGGCTGCCAACGAGCCATACCAAGCGCGACAGTGGCGCGAGCGCGCCGCGTCCTGAGTCACCAGCGTCTTCAAAGGGCTTCGGCGCGTCCAAGACGGCCGACCTCTCGCCCTTGCGTCTGTGACACCACCGGTACGCTACGAGTGACTGGCCCTCGCTTCAACCGTTGCGAGGAAGCCGTCCACGATCCGGTTGAACAGGTCCGGCTCTTCGAGGTTTACCTGGTGGCCGGAGTTGGGGAACACGCAGAGCTGCGATGATGGGATGGTTCGCTTCAGGAAAACATTCGGCTCGATACAAGGGTCATCCGAATCGCCAACGATGATCAGCGTGGGAATCGTCATTTTTCGAAGGTCGGCTTCCCAATCCATGACGGAGGGACGCGCCTTTTGAACACCGCGTTGGGTCAACGCGCAGCCTATTGCCGAGTGCTCGGACATCATGCGCACGAACTCGTCCCACCCGCGCGGATCCTTCGCGCGGAATGGGCGCCGGTAGGGCCCAGCCGCGTACTGCTTGGCCGCGACCTCGGCGCCCTGGGTCTCGAACAATCGCGCGAGCGCTTCTGAATCGTCCTGCCATTTCGCTCGCTGCGCCGGCATGGAGCCATACCCGCACCCGGCGACGACGAGCGAGCGCGCCAGCATCGCATGGCGGAGGCCGAGATAGAGCGTCGCGAAGCCGCCCATCGAGAGACCGACGATGTGAGCGCTCGGGATTCGCAGATGTCGCAGAACGCTGACGAGATCGTCGGTCGCGATCGTCTGCGAGTACGCTGACGGCTCCTTGGGAACGTCCGAGGGGGGATACCCTCGGGCGTTGTACGTCACGCAGAGGTACCGGCGCGAGAAGTACCGAACTTGCGGCTCCCAGCTTCGGTAGTCCCCGCCGAACTCATGGACGAACACTAGCGGGAACCCGGCGCCGGTCGCTTCGTAATACAGCGAAGCCCCGTTTGCGCTCGCAAACGGCATTGTTACATCTCCGACCGGGTAGCCTGCAGCTCGGCGCGGCTACTTGCCGAGCTCGAGCCCCGTGGCCTCCTCGGCCAGCGTTCGCAGCCGCGCTGCGGCTTGACGCATGGCGATGAATGTTGCCTCACGTAGCTCGTCCTCGCTTGCCCCCGATTGCTTCGCAACTGCGAAGCGATTCTTGCTTCAAGGTAGTCACCCAGCCATCAGCGCGCACGCGTATGCCAACAGCGAGTCGGTCTTCTTGTCCAGCGACCCCGGCGTAAACCGGAGGCCCACAAACTCCTGCCGTGCTCGAGCTCCAACGGCTGGCTCCATGTGTCCGTTCCTCCCGGGGAATGCTCGAACCCCGCTCCCGCTGCCCTGCGTCCTGGATTCGCTGATGCGACGAGACGTTAACGAATCCGGAACGCTGTTGTCAAGGAAGCCCCGTCCACCTGAGGGCCTCGTCAGCCGTGCGCAATCCGTAAGCAGGGGGCACGAGCATGCTCGAAGTTAAGGCATCTTTCGGAGCGTTCGCTTTCGGCGTAAGATCCTGCCGGGCCAGCGTTTGTCGGCAAGTCAGGGTCGTGGCATTCCCCTTGCTCGACTGCGCCGCCGTTGACAGTGTTCAGAGTGCACTGATCTACCCCGAGAGATTGAGAGGGAGGCGTACGATGACCGCGCCCTTGAGCACCCGTCGTTCGTTAGCGCTCGGCCCGCGGATGTCCCTGGCTTTATTTGCCGTTGCTCTGTTGATGCTGCCAGCATGGCCGAGCAGCGCGAGCGCGGCCTCGCTCGAGGACATCAAGAAGCGCGGATACATGATCGTGGCCACTGAGGACGACTACCCGCCGTTCGAGTTCGTGGTCGATGGCAAGCCCATGGGCTATGACCACGAGCTCCTGTCCATCCTCCGGAAATCGGCCGGCTTCGAAGTCCGTCAGGAGATCCTCCCGTGGCAAGGCATACTGCCCGGCGTCGCGTCGGGCAAGTATGACGTCGCGCTATCCGCCGCCGTCATCACGGACGAGCGGGTAAAGTCGCTCGACTTCACCGTGCCCATCTCCGAATCAACGATGGCCTACGTGAAGCGCAAGGGCGACGCGTCGATCAAGAGCCTCAAGGATCTGTCAGGTAAGACCCTCGGCGTGCAACAGGGCGGCGCGTCCTTCCAGGTGCTGCCTGAGCTCGAGGTCGAGCTCAAGAAGACCGGCGGCAAGCTCGGCAACGTCGTCCAGTATGGCGCGTTCTCGGAGGCGTACCAGGATCTCGTGAATCGCCGGCTCGACGCTGTGATCCACAACATCGTCTCGCTCTCGACACTGGTCAGTGAGAAGCCCGACGTCTTCGAGTTCGGCCAGCGGGTCGGTCGCAAGTCGTACGCCGCCTGGGCCGTGCAGAAGAACAACAAGAGCCTCGTCGACTTCCTGAACGCCTTCCTGGCCCAGCAAAAGAGCAACGGCACCTACAAGCAGCTCCAGTCGAAGTGGCTGAGGATCACGTTCGACGATCTGCCGAACCAGCCGCTCCTCCCGGGGGATCGACCGATCAAGTAGCGTCGCGGCGGTGCCAGGGCAGGTGCCGCCATGCTGAAGTGGTCCACCATGCTGGACCTGCTCCGGGGCGCCGGGATGACCGTGACGGTGTCCTGCCTCGCGATTGCCGCCGGCGTGCCACTTGGCCTGCTCCTCGCTCTCGCCCGGACCCGCCGGGCGCGGGGTCTGCGTTGGCTGTCCGCGGTCTACTCCAGCTTCGTGCGGGCAGCTCCGGTGGTCACCTTCACCATGCTGATCTTCTTCGGTCTCCCCGCCCTCGGGGTGTCGCTCGACCCGCTGCCGGCGGCGGTGATTGCGCTCACGCTCAATACGGCCGCGTTCAACGCCGAGATCTGGCGGGCGGCGATCATGGATTTCCCGCGGGGACAGCTCGAGGCGGCGCTGGCCATGGGCATGACCGGGAGCGTCGCCTTTCGGCGCATCGTGTTCCCCCAGATCTGGCGCGCGAGCCTCCCCGCGCTCGTGAACGAGATGACGCTCCTCATCAAGGCGAGCCCGGCCGTCGCGATCATCGGCGTCGTCGACTTGACCCGGAAGGCGCGTCAGATCGCGGCCACGACCTACGAGCCGCTGCCGCCGTTCGTGGCAGCGGCCGTGGTGTACGGGCTGGCCCTGGCGCTGCTCGTCGCCGGCGCGCGGACGCTCGAGCGCTCGCTGCGGCGACGATACGGGACCCTATGACGCTCCGGCTGGACGTCATCTGGAAGGAGTGGCTCCAGTTTGCGCTGGGGCTCGGCAACACCGTGTGGCTCTGCGCCGTCTCGATGCTGCTGTCGCTGCTGCTGGGGGTGCTGTTCGTGGTACCGCTCATGTCGCGGCGCCGCGCCGTCCGCGCGGTGGCGCGGACGGCTGTCGACAGCGGCCGCTGCATTCCCTTCCTGCTCCTCACCTACCTCGTGTACTACGCGCTCCCCTCGCTCGGCCTCAGCCTCGACAAGTGGACGGCCGCCCTGATCACCTTGGTGATCTACAACACTGCCTATATGGCGGAAATCCTGCGGGCAGCGTGGGTGCATCTGCCGCCGGGCCAGACCGAAGCCGGCCGGGCCTTCGGATACACGGGCATCAGACTGTTTCGCCGGATCATCCTTCCGCAAGTCCTGATCGCCGTGGGACCCGTGGTCGGAAACCAGTTGATCCAGCTCATCAAGGACTCCGCGTTCCTGTCCATCATCACGCTTCCCGAGCTGACCTACGCGGCGAACTCCGTCCAGTCCTTCTATTTCGTGCCGTTCGAGTCATTTCTCGTCGCCACCCTGCTGTACTGGGGCCTGTGTGGCGCCGTCGAGTATCTCGTGCAGCGCGGTGAGCGGCTGGCCGCCATGGTGCGGCGCGGTCATGGCCACTGATCCGGTACCGGCGGTCGAGCTGCGCGGCCTCGTCAAGCAGTTCGGCGGACACGAGGTCCTGGTCTCCATCGATCTCGCGGTCATGCCGGGCGAGACGGTGTGCATCGTGGGACCGAGCGGCTCGGGGAAGTCGACACTCCTGCGATGCATCAACTGGCTGGAACGGCCCGATCGGGGAAGCGTCTTCCTGCACGGCGTGCGGGTCGGTTATCGCCGGTCGGACGGCGGCAATGTCCTCATGTCCGATCCCGAGCTGGCGATGCTGCGCACGCGGGTCGGGATGGTGTTCCAGCACTTCAACCTCTGGCCCCACATGACGGCCCTCGGCAATGTCATCGAGAGCCCGATTCACGTCCTCGGCCGCCCGCGCGGCGAGGCGGTCGCGGAAGGCGAGCGGCTACTCGAGAAGGTGGGACTCGCCGACAAGCGCGACGTCTACCCCGCCTTCCTCTCGGGCGGGCAGATGCAGCGGGTGGCCATCGCCAGGGCGCTGGCGATGCGCCCCGAGGTGCTCCTGTTCGACGAGGCCACGAGCGCGCTCGATCCGGAGCTGGTCGGCGAGGTGCTAGCCGTGATGAAGGATCTCGCGCGCGAGGGGCGGACGATGATCGTGGTGACCCACGAGATGAAGTTCGCGCGCGAGGCGGCGAGCCGCGTCGTATTCCTCGACAATGGCCGGATCGTGGAGATCGCGCCGGCCGAGGTATTTTTCGAGAAACCCGCCAGCGAGCGGGCCCGGCAGTTCCTTGAGCGCTACCGATAACGGAGACCCCCATGGACATCGAGTTCCTGACGAATCCCGACGCCCCACCCCCACCGCCGACCGCAGCCTACAGCCACGCCGTGCGCGCGGGCGATTTTCTCTTTGTCACCGGACAGCTCGGCGCTGACCCGAAGACGGGCGCCCTGGTGCCGGGGGGCGCGGCCGAGCAAACGCGTCAGATCATGCAGAACCTCCAGACCGTCCTCCGCGGCGCCGGGACGAGCTTCGAGCGCGTGGTGATGGTCCGAATCTACCTCGTGAACTTCGCCGCTGACTATCCGGCCGTGAATGCGGTGTACGCCAGCTACTTCAAGTCGGGGCGCTTCCCCGCGCGGACGACGGTGGGCGTGACCAACCTGGCCCTAGGGTCGCTCGTCGAGATCGATCTCATCGTGCGGTGCTGAGCCGGCATCGGGTGGTGCGTGGTGGAGGGGTCAGGGGCATAGGCGGCGCCAGCGCCGGGCAGCGGAAGGGCCGGCTCCATCCTCGTGGGCCGGGCGTGGCGTCACGAGGCCGGCACCGGCACCCACGCCTCCGGGCAGGTCTGCACGTTCGGGTAGTACGCCCCGTAGCTCGGGCAGTAGTACCAGTAGGTGGGAGCCTGGTACCCATAGGCTGGCGGATAGTATCCGTAGAACGGCAACACGGGGACGAACCCGAAGCGGCGATGATCGAAGTGGTGCCCCTCGAAGCGGTGTCCCTCGAAGCCATGGTGCCCGTCGAAGCCGTTATGCCCGTGGAAGCCGCCATGGCCAACGACCCCGCCTGGGTGACCAGCGCCGAAGCCGTGACCGCCCGCGCCGCGCGCCTGGCTGGGCACGTTGATTGCCAGCACGATGGCCAGCGCGGCGATCGCGGTGAATGCCAACTTTGTCGCACGTCCAAGCCTGCCCACGTAATCTCTCCTTTTTCCTCTGTATTTGGGACGCTAATGCGCTGCCGAAGATTCACCCTCGGCCCGAAGCGAGGGGCAGCAAGAATCCTCAAATAGCCTCGTACTGCAACGGTCCAGCGGTCCCTGCCGTCACAAGCATGTGAGCAAGATCACTTTGCGGGTGCCTCGCGCACGTCTAACCGGGCAGTAACGACCACCTCACGGCGGCGGATAGCGATGCTGGACGCGGGGCTCGCGCTACTGATCCTCATCGCGAGCCCGGTGGCTACATCCTCACGAAGGAGCCGGTGGCCACGGTGACTATCGCGGAGCCGGCTCCCCAACACAAATCCCGGATAAGGAGGCTCGTCATGCGTCGTTTGGCAATCGGACTGGTGGCTGTCGGGAGTCTTGTCGCGGTGCTCACCGGGCTGGCCGTGGCACAGGCCAAGAAGCCTGACGCGACCCTAAGCTTGTCGGAGGGCTCGGTGGCCGTCGGGATCGGATTCAGCTGGGGCAAGGGGACGCTGACCTACAAGGGGAAGACGTACGCCGTGAAGGTCCAGGGGCTCGCCGTAGGTGAGTTGGGGGTGACCCGTGCCACGGCCAAGGGGGATGTGTTCAACCTCGCGCAGATCGACGACTTCCCAGGGAATTACGTGGCCGCCGGCGCAGGGGCGGCGGCCGGCGGAGGCGCGGGCGTGACCGTGATGAGGAATCAGAACGGGGTGGTCATCGAGCTGACGAGCACGACCCAAGGCGCCAGTCTCAAATTGGGTGCCGAAGGTCTTCGACTCACCCTTGCGAATTAGTCACCGCCGGACCGCAAGGGCGACCTGGCCGCGGAGCTGGTCACGGTCCCTGACTGCCGTGATAGGTCGTATCGCCGGGCACGTAGCCGCCGCCCGGAGCCCGATGGAGGGGCGGGGAGGCGGCTGACGGCGACGCGCTCTGAGCCAACGCGCCGCAGCCTGTGACGAGCAAGGCGACAAGCACGCTCGGAGTCAGTTTGCCGAGGAACGCGACGTCATCATCGCCACCAGCCTCGAGCAGCAGCACGCTTATGTGGTCGGACTTGAGCTTTCGCTGATTCGTGCGAACCGTCTGTTCAGCTGCTCGTGACGCTATCGGTGCGCGCGCGAATCGCGCTCGTCTCGACTCGAGCCAGTCAAGCATTGCCATCGTGACGATGATGACAACGGCAGACAGCACGAGTTGGTGAGTCGTGGTCAGCTCGCTCATGATTGGCTCCTGCCAGAGCCCACGGCTTCCGTGGGCTCGTTGACGGGTTGTGAGCGACAGGGTCTTCTCGGCATTACGATGCCGCGCGACTCGCCGTAGTTACATGAACCGTTGAGCGAGGTCGGCGCATCAAACGAGTGCGATTGGCACGGGTGCAGCCGGAATGTGCACCATGTGCTCGTAGGCGAGGCGAGCGTGAAACATCTTGCGATCACGGTCGTTGCCGAGCGGGCTGCCGGGGGCCTGCCCGAGTGCAGGCTCCGACGTGTGACGCAGTACGTCCAGGACAATCTGCACCGAGAGCTTCGTCTCGCGGAGCTCAGCAGCCTGGTGCACATGAGCCCCTACCATTTCGCGCGACTGTTCAAGCGGAGCACTGGAGTATCCCCGCACCGATTCCTGGTTCGGCGGCGGATCGAGCAGGCGAGAGCGTTGCTGGCGGCTCAGACGCTGCCGATCGCCGAGATTGCACGGTCAGTAGGATTTCGAACTCCGAGTCACTTTACGACGACATTTCGGCGCGTGACCGGCATCACGCCGAGTGTGTATCGCAGCAGTGGAGAGGCTGAGCCGACGAAGGCGATCAGTGCACAAGGCGCCGCCGGCGAGCTGGCGGACTTCGGAGCTCGCTATTGGATATCGACACGCAGCGTGTAGCCGCGCGCTTCCATGCACGCCCGATACGCATCGCGATCCAGTCGCGTGAGGCCAAAGGCCACCACCCCGCTGTCGCTGTCAGCCGCGTCGATCGACAGCGCGTAGCACTCGCTGTGATCCCGCTTCGTCTGGGCATCGGTAGCGTCAGGCTTCTCGAACACCCAGCCCACGCCCCCGGACGACGCGGTGCATCCCGAGAGGAACAACGCTCCAAGGAGGAGCATCCGGGACCTCCGACATGGACTCATCCTCCTGACCTCCCTGCTCTTCTCTCTCACCCTTGAGACGGTGGCTCGGGGCCGTGCGTCGCTTGCCGATTCTTGCTGAAATTTCCTGCCGCGAGTTTTGTCGGCATCGCTGTGCCCTCCAAGAGAGTGGGGAGGAGTTGAACGCTCGTTTCCTGAGAAGCGACTGAGGAGGTGGAGGGATGCGCCGAGGTTGGAGAGTCATCGTGGCTGTGATGGGCCTGGGCCTCGCTGGGACGGCGGCGGGCACGCTGGGCATGCAGACCCAGAAGAAAGCCGCCGAGGCCGCTGATCCGCCCAACTCGAGCTACCTCCCCGTCATCGAGGGCGAGTTCCGATCAGTGTTCACGCGGATGAGCGCGGACAAGGCGCAGGTGATGAAGCGCCAGACAGACCTGCTCACCGCTCGCTACGACCTCGGCAACCGCCCCGTGGCGGGCGTCACCATGAGCCGCGGGAAGCCGGTCCAGGGGGGCGTCCGCGTCAAGCTGCCCGCGGGGGTGACCTGGGAGGCGCTCGCGAAAATGACCCCAGAGGAGATCCGCGGCAAGAACCTCTTCCCGGCGGGATTCATGCCATTGCCGCACCCGAACCACCCCGAAGGCGGGATGGTCTTCCCAAAGTTCCAGATCGATGAGATCAAGAAGCAGACGGGCAGGGATCTCACGCGGTTCGACCTCGACTTCGACCTGCCGGACCGGTTCCTGCCGGAGTTCCCGGCGCCGATCTATCTCACGACGCGTCCGGATCTCGGCGACGTGTCGCGGGGACACCTGGTGACCACAGACAACTATTACGAGCTGTTCAATGGCATCCTGAATCCGAAGCAGCTCGACGGGTTGAGATTGCTGCTCACACCATTCCCACAGCAGCAGTTCAATCTCACGGCCGATCGGCGGAGCGAGCACCCGAGCCTCGGCGTGGCCTGCCTCGACTGTCACCAGAACGGCAGCACCAATGGCGCGACGCACCTCGTGGGCGACATCCGCCCGCAGGCGTTTCGCCACCGAATCGACACGCCCGCCCTGCGCGGTGTGAACGTGCAGCGGCTATTCGGCTCGCAGAGGGCGCTGAAGACCGTCGAAGACTTCACCGAGTTCGAACAGCGCGCCGCCTACTTCGACGGCGACCCGGTGATCGCGACGAAGAAGGGAGTCAACATCCTCGAGCGGGGCAGCCAGGTCCACGACATGGCTGAATTCCAGGAGTTGCTGGACTTCCCGCCAGCGCCGAAGCTCGATGTCTATGGGAAGCTCGACTCCGGAAAGGCCACGCCCGCGGAGTTGCGCGGGCAGGACCTCTTCTTCGGGAAGGCGCAGTGCGCGACCTGCCATGTGCCGCCGTACTACACGGACAACCTGATGCACAACCTTCAAGCAGAGCGGTTCTACCGGCCCCAGATGATCAACGGCCGGATGGCGTCAGCGGACGGACCCATCAAGACCTTCCCGCTCCGGGGAATCAAGGACACGCCACCCTATCTGCATGACGGTCGCCTCTTGACCCTGGATGACAGCGTGGAGTTCTTCAATCTGGTCCTGGGACTTCAGTTGACGCCGCAGGAGAAGCAGGATCTCGTCGCGTTCCTGCGGGCGCTGTAGGCAGAGCGACACATAACGAGGAGGACGTATGTCGCAGCAAGGTCGCACGAGCGCGATCTCGGCCCTCGGTCTAGGGCTCACGATGCTTTCGAATCCCGTCGATGCCGGAGCCACTGGCGACCGGATCTCTCCGTTCGCACTTCTCACGGACGGGGATGGTGAGGAGGCGCTCGAGCCACCGTCGGTCCAGAGCCCGTTTCGCTTCCAACTCCGTGAAGTCACTAATCCTCGAGGCCCGGCGGTGGAGGGGTATCTCTACAACGGCCTTCGCTGGCGGATCGGCAACGTCCGCGTGCGCGTCAAGAGTCTAGACCCGGCCGGTCAGGTGAGCGGCGAAGCCTACGGGTGGACGCTGGGCGATGCTCCAGCCGGCGGCCGGACGTACCTCGTCGTGCCGATATCGGTGCGCGGCGCGACGTATCAGGCCACCGTTGATTCCTTCGACACGATATCACGAGAGACTCCTCAAAGCCCGTAGATCGAAAGCGAGCACGACAGAACCCTGAGACGTGTCGCACTCATCGAAGACGGGTAATGGGTGCGACGACGGGCGTGAAACGTCTTCTCGTCCCGCTGACTGACGGGGTTGCCGACGAGGCAAGAATGCGAGCGAAACAAGCGGCCTTGTCGGACCAACAATTCAGGGACACAAACAGCACACTGACTCACGCGTCACGGGTCGTGAGGCAGCAGGGAGGCAGAGAAGGATGCCAATCGGCTAGCAGCCGCTAGCCCATTAGCACGACGGCGTTGGCTGCGTGGTCGACTACGCGCTCCCGCCGACGTCATGTGCCCTGCAACTCACCATTTCTGAAGGCGTTACGTCTTGTTTCACTCCCGGCACGCCCGGCACGCCATTTGCCACACGAGGGCGTGCTCGAGGAAACATGCGAGGGATGAGATGCAGGTAACGACCTTCGGGCTTGAGACGTCGTCTGCGCGATGACGCCGACCCAGACGCCGAATATCTTCGCGCCGGTCTCGACTCCGGCACTCGAGATCCGCGACCTGTCGTTCATCGTCCTCGCCATCACGGCCGCGATCTTCGTGATCGTCGGGGGCTTTACGATTTACACGCTCATCCGATTCGGCCGGCGCCCGACGAACCCACAGATCGAGCCGGCGCAGGTGTATGGCAGCACGCAGATCGAGTTGGCGTGGACGGTCGTGCCGTTCTTGATCGTCGTCGTCCTGTTTCTGGTTACCGCCCGCTACGTCTATGGGATCGAGCGCCGCGCGAAGCCGCCGGACGCGCTCGAGATCACCGTCGTCGGCAACCAGTGGTGGTGGGAGATCCGCTATCCGAAACTCGGTATCGTCACCGCGAACGAGATCCACGTTCCCGTGAGTGACGCGGCCAACCCGGCGCTGACGTTCATCACCGTGGAGTCGGTCGACGTGGCCCACAGCTTCTGGGTTCCGCAGCTGGCGGGGAAGATGGACGCGATCCCGAACAAGACGAATCGCGTCTGGATCGAGCCACGGCGGGTGGGGACGTATGTCGGCCAGTGCGCCGAGTATTGCGGGCTCCAGCACGCGTTGATGCTCCTCGTCGTGGCCGTTCATCCGAAGGACGAGTTCCGGGCCTGGGTCGCGGCACAACGGACCGCGCCGGCGGAGCAGGCGGCGGCGAGGGCGGGCCGCGAGCTCTTCTCATCGTTGGCCTGCATCAACTGCCATAGCGTCCGCGGGACGCCGGGGAACGGCGTGTTCGGCCCGGACCTGACTCATTTGATGAGCCGCTCGACGCTCGGCGCTGGTGCCGTGCGCAACACACCGGAAAATCTTCGCGCCTGGGTGAAGGATCCAGGAGCGTTCAAGGCCGGTGTCCTCATGCCGGCGATGAAGCTCGACGAGGCCCAGCTCGACCAGCTGCTCGCGTACCTCGTGACGCTGCGCTAACGCCATGGCCGCGACGCCCGTGCCCGCTCCGCTTTCCGCACCACTCGACGTCATCGAGACATCGAGCCCCTCCGGCTTCCTGGCAACGCTGCATGACTGGGTCGTGACGGTGGACCACAAGCGCCTCGGCATCATGTACGTTGTGACCGGCCTCATCTTCCTCGTGATCGGCGGCGTCGAGGCGTCGCTCATGCGCCTGCAGCTCGCATGGCCAGGCTTGACGCTCGTGCCGGCCGAGACGTTCAACCGCCTGTTCACGCTGCACGGCACCACGATGGTGTTCCTGGTCGGGATCCCGATCGTTTTCGGCTTCGGCAACTATCTGGTTCCGCTGATGATCGGGGCGCGGGATCTCGCCTTTCCCCGGCTGAATGCCTTCGGATTCTGGGTGCTGTTGTTCGGCGGTGTGCTGCTGTACTTCAGCTTCCTGGGCGGGGACGGGCTCTACGGCGCCGGCTCGGCGCCGGCCGTGGGCTGGTTCGCGTATGCGCCGCTGTCCGAACGCGCGTTCACCCCGGGCAATGCCACCGACTACTGGAATCTCTCCATCCTCATCACCGGCTTCGGGACGATCGCGACGGCGGTCAACCTCATCGCGACCATCACCACGATGCGCGCGCCCGGCATGACGCTCGGCCGGATGCCGATGTTCGTGTGGACGATGTTGACCGTTTCCGCGATGACACTCCTCATCCTGCCGCCGCTGTCCGCCGCCCAGATCATGCTGCTCCTGGACCGGTTTCTCGGCGCCCATTACTTCGACACGCAGGCAGGTGGCTCCGCAGTCCTCTGGCAGCATTTCTTCTGGTTCTTTGGCCACCCCGAGGTGTATGTCCTGATACTCCCGGGATTCGGATTCGTCTCCGAGATCATTCCGGTGTTCTCGCGCAAGGTCATCTTCGGCTACGCGACGCTGGTCGCGGCCACCGTGTCGATCGGCGCGGTCGCGATGAGCACGTGGGCCCATCACATGTTCACGGTCGGCCTGGGTGGCACACTCAATTCGTTCTTCGCAGCCTCGACCATGCTGGTCGGCGTCCCGACGGGCGTGAAAATCTTCAACTGGCTCGCTACGCTGTACGGCGGCAAGCTGCGTTTCCGAACGCCGCTGCTGTTCTGCTGCGCCTTCCTCTTCCAGTTCCTCTGCGCGGGCCTGACCGGCATCATGCTCGCGGTCGCGCCGTTCGACTGGCAGCTCTCGGATTCCTATTTCGTCGTCGCGCACTTCCACTTCGTCCTGATCGGCGGTTTGGTCTTCACGATCTTCGCGGCCCTGTACTACTGGTTCCCCAAGGCGACCGGCCGGATGCTGAGTGAGCGTCTCGGGAAGTGGCACTTCTGGCTGTTCACCGTGGGGTTCAACGTCACGTTCCTCACGATGCACCTCCCGGGAGTTCTCGGGATGCCACGACGCATCTACACATATCCAGCCGATCGCGGCTGGGACATCTTGAACCTCGTCACGACGCTGGGCGTGCCGCTGCAGGCCTTGGGGGTGCTCATCTTCGTCATCAACGTCGTGTACTCATTGCGCCATGGCACGCCGGCGGGAGACAACCCGTGGGAGGCCTGGACGCTCGAATGGGCCACGACCTCGCCGCCGCCCCCGTACAACTTCGCGACGGTGCCCGCGGTGACCAGCCGGCGGCCGTTGTGGGACCTGCAGCATCCCGACGACCCAGACGGGCCCCATGAATAGCGGGGCCTCTCGTGGGCGCGCCGGCGTGATCGGGTTCATCGTGGCCGAGACGTCGCTCTTCGCCGTCTTCGTGGTCGCCTACCTCTTCTATATCGGAAAGAGCCTGACCGGCCCATCTCCGAAAGAGGTGCTCGACCTGCCGATCGTCGTCACGCTGTGCCTCCTGTCGAGCAGCGTTACCGTCGCGATGGCAGCTCGGGCGCTCGCCTCCGCCCGCGTCACACGCGCCGGCTCGTGGCTGTTCGTCACTGTCGTGCTCGGCCTCGTGTTCCTCGGGGGCACGGCGCGGGAGTGGCGCCGCCTTATCGTCGAGCGCGGCCTCACGATCGGCACGAATCTCTTCGGGACGACCTTCTATCCGCTGGTGGGCCTTCATGCGTCGCATGTGATCCTCGGGCTCATCATGCTGAGCCTCTGTGTCGCCTTTGCATGGTCCGGAGCGCTCAAGGCTATCCACGCGGAGCGCGTCGAGCTGGTGTCCTGGTACTGGCACTTCGTGGACGGGGTGTGGGTCGTCGTCTTCACCGTCGTGTACGTGATCGGACGATGAGCAAGCCCGGCGTCCAGGTCATTGCCGCGGCCATACCGCGGGACCGGTACCAGGTGGCGTCCGACCTCGTCGCGCTCACGAAGCCGCGCGTCCTCCTCATGGTCCTCGCCACGACGCTCGTCGGCTATTTCGTGGCGCTCAGCGGACCGGCGGATTACCTCCGTGTGGCCTACTTGCTCTTCGGGACTCTGTTGGCCGCTGGCGGAACACTCGCGCTCAATCAGTATGTCGAGCGTGACATCGATGCGCGGATGGAGCGGACGAAACGGCGTCCCCTGCCGGACGGCAGGCTCCAGCCGCTCGAGGCGCTGCTCTTCGCCAGCGCGCTCACGTCAGTGGGTGTGGCTTATCTCGCCGTCCGCGTCGGTGTCGCCGCTGCCGTCCTGACCCTGACGATCGCCATCCTCTATATATGTGCGTACACGCCCCTCAAGCTGCGCACCGCGTCATGCATGCTGGTGGGCGCCGTCCCCGGCGCGCTGCCACCGGTGACCGGGTGGGTCGCGGCGCGCGGCGACCTCAGCCTCGGCGCCGCGGTGCTGTTCGCGATCTTGTTCCTCTGGCAGCTCCCTCACACGCTCGCGATCGCGCGTCTCTATGCCGAGGACTATGCGCGCGCGGGCGTGCGCGTGCTCCCCGTCGTCGATCCGCACGGGGCGATGTCGGAGCGCCAGATCGTGTCGTCCACGCTGGGACTCGTTGCCGTCAGTCTGCTCCCGACGGTGATCGGGATCAGCGGCATCGCGTACTTCGTGACAGCGTGTGTGCTTGGTCTTGGACTGCTCGGCGCCGGTCTCGCGCACGCGAACACGCCGTCGACGGCCTCGGCGCGACGCGTCCTGATGGCCTCGCTGCTTTATCTACCGCTGCTCCTCGCCGTCCTGGCGTTCGACAAGACGTGACCGAATCGAAGGGCTCCGGCAGCGTCGTGCTTCCCGCTCCCACCGCGTGGCCGATGGTCGTCGCGCTCGGCGTCACCCTCGGATTCGCGGGGCTCGTGACCCATCTCGCCGTGACCGCGGTCGGTGTGGCGCTCGCGCTGGTCGGCGGTGTGGGGTGGTGGCGATGCGTGCTTCCGGAGGAGCGGGAGGAGTACGTGCCGGTGCTGCCGATGCCGAGCGTCTCACCGTCGGTGACGCCGCCCCGGAGCGTCGAACGGATGTGGTTCGGCGACGAGCGGCACCGCGTGCGAGTTCCGGTGGAGGTTCAGCCGCTGTCCGCAGGCGTGAAAGGCGGGCTCGTCGGCGCGTGCGCGATGGCGTTGTGCGCTGCGATCTACGGCATCGTCGTTCAACGCAGCGTGTGGTATCCGCTCAATCTTCTCGCCGCTATCGCGATGCCGCGGATGGCGGAAGCCGATGCTACCACCCTGCGGGCGTTCGATGGCCTCGCTTCGGTCATCGGCCTCGTTGCGCACGGTGTGACCTCGGTGTTGGTCGGCGTGCTGTACGCGGCCATCCTGCCGCTGCTTCCGCGGCGTCATCTTCTCTGGGGCGGCCTCCTGGCTCCGCTGCTGTGGAGCGGATTGCTCTGGGCCATCCTCGGAGTCATCGATCCCGCCCTGAACGCGCGGATCGCCTGGACCTGGTTCGTCGCCTCCCAGATCGCGTTTGGCATCGCGGCCGGCTACGTCGTCGCCAGCGCGACGCCGGTCGCCACCGCGCAGACGCGGCCCTTCGTCGCACGCGCGCGCGTCGAGGCGACGGGACTCGGCCCCCGTGGGGACGTCCGGCGGTGACGCGATTCATCACGGCGGCCTTCGCGGCGACGCTCGCCCTCGCGGGATGTGACGCGGTGCCCGGCAGGCCGAGACCTGACGCTCGCGAGCTCGCGCCGACTGAGGTCATGGCGTTCGAGATGCTCTATGCGCGGAATTGTGCCGGGTGTCACGGCCAGACCGGGCGCCTGGGGGCGGCGCGCGCGCTGAACGATCCGGTCTATCTCGCCGTGGTGCGGCCCGAACGCGTGCGCCAGGTGATCGCCAGAGGCGTCCCGGGGACGGCGCAACCCCCGTTCGCGCTGAGCGCGGGTGGCCCCCTCACGGATCCGCAGATCGACGTCCTCGTTCGTGGAATCAACGATCGTTGGCGGCGACCAGGCGCCGTCGCGGGACAGCAGATCCCGCCCTACGACGGAGGACGAGCGGCGGGCCGCGGGCCCGGCAACGCGGAGCGCGGTCGTGATGTCTTTGCCAGCGCCTGCGCCCGCTGTCACGGCGACGACGGGCGGGGCGGTCCGAAAGGCGGCGGCGTCACCGATGCATCCTATCTCGCGCTCGTCAGCGATCAGCACCTGAGGACGACCATCATCGCGGGGCGCTCGGATCTTGGAATGCCGGATTGGCGGGGCGACGGCCGTCCCGCGCCGTTGACGCCCCAACAGGTCTCGGACGTCGTCGCCTGGCTCGTCGCGCAGCGGCGGCCGGTGCCAGGGAGGCTCCCATGACGCCACAATCGCAGTCGCGCAGGGGATTCTTGTTCCGGCTCGGCATCGGCCTGAACGTGCTCGGCGCCGCCCTGGTCGGCATCCCGGTCGTCGGATATATCTTCGGGCCGGCCCGCCGACGCACCGATGGTCAGTCCTGGATCACGCTCGGTCCGATCGGGGGCTTCCCCGCGGGCCAGACGCGCCTGGCTACGTACGAGAACCCTGTCCGCGTCCCGTGGGACGGCGCGACCGCGAAGATCGCCTGTTGGGTGCGCCACATCGAGGGGGAGCGGTTTCAGGTGTTCGCCGTGAATTGCGCGCATCTGGGATGTCCGGTACGGTGGTTCGCGCAGTCGCGGCTCTTCATGTGTCCGTGCCACGGCGGTGCGTATTACGAGGACGGCTCTCGCGCCTCCGGGCCGCCTCCGCGTGGCTTGTTCGAATACGAATACCGTGTCCGCGACGGCGCGCTCTGGGTGCGCGGCGGGCAGCTGCCGACACTCTCGAGACCGGTGTGAGCGCGCACGGTCTCGAGCCCGTACGTTCGACGCTCGGCTGGCTCGAGGAGCGAGCGGGCCTGGGCGGCGCCGTCGCGCCGGTTCTGGAGCATCCTGTTCCGCGCAGCACGGCGAGCTGGTGGTACGTCTTCGGCAGCGCGACGCTCGCGCTGTTCATGCTGCAGATCGCGACGGGTATCTGCCTCGCGCTCGTCTACGTGCCATCCGCCGACGGCGCGTATCAGAGCCTGCTCTATCTGAACTTCCAGGCACCATTCGGCTGGTTCTTGCGCGCGGTCCATTTCTGGGGCTCGAACGCGATGGTCGCGGTGATGACGCTGCACATGATCCAGGTCTTTCTCTGGGGCGCTCACAAGTACCCTCGCGAGCTCACGTGGGTCGTTGGCGTCTTCCTGTTCCTCTGCACGCTCGGCATGGCCTTCACGGGCCAGATCCTTCGCTGGGATCAAGACGCCTACTGGGGGCTCGGGATCGGCGCCTCGATCGCGTCGCGTGCCCCGGGCGTCGGCGACACGCTCGTCCATCTCCTGCTCGGGGGTCCGATCATCGCGGGGCGCACGCTGTCGCGGTTCTTCGCCGTGCACGTGTTCCTCGTTCCCGGGGTCCTCATCGGCATGATCGGGCTCCACCTCTGGCTCGTGCTTCGGATCGGCATCAACGAGTGGCCGATGCCAGGCCGCGTGGTCACCCGCGACACGTATCGACAGCGGTACGAGGAGGAGGTCCGCAAGGACGGCGTGTCGTTCTTCCCGTACGCGGCGCGAAAGGACATGGTGGCCTGCGGCGTTGTCGTGCTCGCCGTGGTGCTGTGCGCGTTGCTGTTCGGCCCCTTCGGCCCGCATGGGGTCCCCGATCCGACGCTCATCGACACGGCGCCGAAGCCGGATTTCTACTTCCTCGCGCTCTATGCGCTGTTCGCGCTGCTTCCGCCGTGGACGGAGACCATGGTGATTCTCGTCGGGCCGGTTCTGGCGATCGCCGCGCTCTTCCTCGTCCCATTCCTCGCCGGCACGGGCGAGAAGAGCTGGAAGCGCCGTCCCGTTGCCGTGCTCGGCGTCCTGGTGATCGTCCTCACCGTGGCGACGTTGGCCGGGCTCGGCGTGGCGGTGCCGTGGTCACCGAAGATGGACGCGTGGACCGCCGCCCCCACGCCGGTCCGATACGTCCAGGGCCGCACGCCGCTCGAGCTCCAGGGCGCACTCGTGGTGCAGAACAAGCAGTGCCGGACCTGCCACAGCCTGGGCGGTGAGGGGGGAAAGCGCGGGCCAGCGCTGGACGGCATCGCGACGCGCCAGACCCGCGATCAGCTCATTCGTCAGGTGCTGCAGGGCGGCGGCAACATGCCGGCCTACGGCAAGAATCTGAGCCCCGCGGAAGTCAATGCACTCGTCGCGTTCATGCAGACGTTGCGGCCATGAGCGGATGGCCAGTCGAGCCATCGGTGAGCGTCCCGGTCGTGGTGACGGCGGCTGTGTATCTCCGTGGCTGGAGTCTGCTACGCCGGCGCCTGGCGGAGCGGTTCGACGCGCGTCACGCCGTCCTGTTCCTGGGCGGCCTGGCCATCATGCTGTGCGCGCTCGCGTCCCCGTTCGAGGCGCTCACGCATCGCTGGCTGGCCGCCCACATGGTGCAGCACCTGCTTCTCATGGTGGTCGTCGCGCCCATGTTGTGGATGGGCGCGCCGGCGGCTCCGCTCTTCGTCGGCCTGCCCCGATGGGTCCGCGGCATCGTGCTCCGCGGTCTGAGCAGTGCGGGGGGGCGACGCCTGACGCGTGGGCTGCTTCACCCAGGCGTCGGCTGGATCGCGTTCGCCCTCAGCTTCTGGGTGTGGCACGTGCCGGCGCTCTACGACCTCGCGCTCGACTCCGATTTCTGGCACCACATCGAGCACGCGTGTTTCCTCGTGAGCGCGCTGCTGTTCTGGCGGCCCGTGATACTCGCGTGGCCGGCCCGGATGACTTGGCCGCGCTGGACGATGATTCCGTACCTCGGCCTCGCGATGTTCCAGAGCGTGCCGCTGGCCGCCATCCTGACGTTCTCCGACCGCGTGATCTACGCCGGATACTCGTCCCTCGACGACCAGGCGCTGGCCGGCGTCATCATGTGGGTCCCCGGATCCCTTCCGCTCCTACTTCCGATCATTCGATTGATCGTGGAATTGTCATCGCCCTCGAGAGTGCCGGAACATGCCTGACGCGGTTCCGCGCGTCGTGATCGTGGGCGGGGGCTTCGGCGGCCTGGCGGCCGCGAAGGCGCTCCGCAAGACCAATGCCCAGGTGATTCTCATCGATCGGCAGAATCACCACCTGTTCCAGCCGCTGCTGTACCAGGTCGCGACGTCCGTTCTCAGCCCGGGGCAGATCGCCTCGCCGATACGCGGGATTCTGAGGACGCAGCGGAACACCACGGTGATCCTCGGGGACGTGAGGGGTGTCGACAGCGATCGGCGATGCGTGTTCGTCGACTCGGTGGACCGCGAGGGTGTCGCCTTCGAGTACGACTATCTGATTCTCGCGACCGGCGCGAGCCACAGTTACTTCGGCCACGACGAATTCGAACGGTTTGCGCCCGGGCTCAAGAGCCTCGCCGACGCGGTCTCGATCCGAAACCGAATCTTGAAGGCGTTCGAGCAGGCGGAGGCGGAGGAAGACCCACGGTGTCACCGCGATCTGTTGACTTTCGTGCTCGTGGGCGCCGGCCCCACGGGTGTCGAGATGGCCAGCGCAATGGCCGACCTCGTGACCAGGACGCTGCGATCGGAGTTTCGGCGGATCGATCCCACGTCGGCGCGGATCATCCTCATCGACATGGGGAACCGTGTGCTCGCGACCTTTTCCGAGAAGTTGTCGGCGGCGGCGAAGCGTCGGCTCGAGGAGCTCGGCGTCGAGGTTCGCCTCGGTCACGGCGTGGACCATATGGACGCCGATGGCGTCATCGTGGCCGGCGAGCGCATCGCCAGCAAGACCGTGATCTGGACCGCGGGGGTGGCGCCGTCGCCAGCCGGCAAGTGGCTCAAGGCGGAGACGGATCGCGCCGGCCGCGTCCGGGTCCAGCAGGATCTCACCGTGCCCGGTCACCCGGAGATCGTCGTGATCGGTGACACGGCGGCGCTCGAGCAGGATGGTCATTCGCTGCCCGGCGTGGCGCAGGTGGCGATGCAGCAGGGGCGCTATGTGGGGACGCTGATTCACCGGCGTATCGACGGGAAACCGGCATCGCCTCCGTTCCGCTACTTCGACAAGGGGAACATGGCGGTGGTCGGCAAGGGGTTCGCCGTCTTACAGAGTGGACGGGTACGGGTCAGCGGCTTTCTCGCATGGCTGGCATGGGCTGCGGTGCACCTCGAGTTTCTTGGCAACTCCAACCTTCGCATCAGTGTCTTCATGCAATGGGTGTGGACGTATCTGACCGGGCAGCGGGGCTCTCGCCTGATCGTGAATCACCATGCATCGGCGAACGATGACGCGCGCACTCTGTCGCCCCCGGAACGCCAGCCCGTTGGCCCCCGGTAGGACCATGGCGATCGGAATCTGACGGACCGCCCGATGGCGACTCCGGCCACGGCAAGGACCGCGGGATTGGTGGTCGAGGGCACAGCGGACGACACGCTCGTCGTGCGCCTGTCCGGCCCATGGACGACCGACGCGCGCCGTCCGTCCTCTGATGCCGTCGACCATCAGCTGGGAGTGGGCGGCAAGCCGCGCCGCGTGACGTTCGAGAGCGCGGGTCTCACGGTCTGGGACAGCGGCCTGCTCACGTTCCTTTTGCAGCTCATCGCCACTGCGGAGGTCCGGGGGGTCGAGATCGACCGCCGGGGACTGCCCGACGGGGTCCGCCGCCTGCTGGCGCTGGCCACGGCCGTGCCGCAGCGCCGGGACACCGGCAATGCCGGGCCGACGCCTTCCCTGCTCGCCCGGATCGGAGTCGCGACGCTCGACCTCGCCCGCGACACCAGCGCCATGCTGGCCTTCCTGGGCGAGGCGTCGGTGGCGTTCGCTCGACTGCTCGTCGGGCGAGCCCGCTATCGGCGCTCCGACCTGCTGCTGATCCTGCAGGAGGTGGGCGCGCAGGCGTTGCCGATCGTCAGCCTCATCAGCTTCCTGGTCGGCGTCATCCTGGCCTATGTCGGCGCCGTGCAGCTGCGCCAGTTCGGGGCCCAGATTTACGTCGCCGATCTCGTGGGCATCGGCATGACGCGGGAGATGGGCGCCATGATGGCGGCGGTGATCATGGCGGGCCGCACCGGCGCCGCCTTTGCCGCGCAGCTCGGCACCATGCAGGTCAACGAGGAGATCGACGCGCTGACCACGCTGGGCATCTCGCCGATCGAGTTCCTCGTGCTGCCCCGGATGCTGGCGCTGGCGCTCATGATGCCGCTGCTCTGCCTGTACGCCGACCTGCTCGGCCTCGTCGGCGGCATGGCCGTCGGCCTCGGCATGCTGGACCTCGGGGCGACGGAGTACTACGTCCGGACCATCGGGGCCATCAGCCTCGCCGACTGCGTGGCCGGCCTCATCAAGGCCTCGGTCTTCGGGGTGCTGGTGGCGATCGCGGGCTGCCTGCGGGGAATCCAGTGCGGCCGCAGCTCCGCGGCCGTCGGCGCCGCGACGACCTCCGCGGTGGTGACCGGCATCGTGCTGATCATCGTCGCGGACGCGCTTACCACCGTCATCTTCGATCTGCTCGGGTTGTAGAGGGACGGCGGTGAGCGCGACCCAGGCCCGCATCACGGTGCGCGACCTCGACATGCGCTACGGCGAGCGGCTCATCCAGCGCGATCTGAACTTCACGATCGGCGCCGGCGAGATCTTCGTGATCATGGGCGGCAGCGGCTGCGGCAAGAGCACGCTGCTGCGGCATCTGATCGGCCTCGTCCGTCCGGCGCGCGGCGACGTCCTCTACGACGGCGAGAGCTTCTGGACGGCGGAGCCGGAGCAGCGGGATCGGATCATGCGGCGCTTCGGCGTCCTCTACCAGGCCGGCGCGCTCTGGAGCTCGCTCACTCTGGCGGAGAACGTGGCCCTTCCGCTGGGTGAGTACACCCGGCTGACGTCGAGCGAGATCGCCGAGTTGGTCTCGCTGAAGCTGGCCCTGGTGGGGCTGGCCGGCTTCGAGGAGTTCTATCCTGCGGAGATCAGCGGCGGCATGCGCAAGCGGGCCGGGCTGGCGCGCGCGATGGCGCTCGATCCCGACATCCTGTTTTTCGACGAGCCGTCGGCCGGGCTGGACCCGATCAGCTCCAAGCTCCTGGATGACCTGATCCTGGAATTGCGGGACAGTCTCGGGGCGACCGTGGTGATGGTGACGCACGAGCTGGCCAGCATCTTCGCCATCGGCGGCAACTCCGTCTTTCTCGACGCCGAGACCAAGACTATGATCGCGAGCGGCAGCCCTACCGATCTGCTCGAACACTCACCCGACCCCAAGGTGCGACGGTTCCTCACCCGGGGCCAGTCCGACGGAGGCACCAGCCATGGCTAGACGAGCGAACCCGGCGCTGATCGGGGCCTTCGTGGTGGGCGCGCTGACGCTGGCCGTCTCGGGCCTCGTCGTTTTCGGGGGTGGACGCGTCTTCCGGAGCACGAAGCCGCTGGTCGCCTACTTCGAGGAATCGGTCAAGGGCGTCTCGATCGGCGCGCCGGTGACCTTCCAGGGCGTGAAGGTCGGCAGCGTGACCGACGTGCGCGTCGTGGTCGAGCCCCAGAAGCTCACCATCAGCACGCCGGTGTTCTTCGAGATCGACGCGGCGCGGCTCACCGACGTGTCGGGCAAGACGCTCGCCCTTCGCGCCGGTCCGAGCGGGGTGAATGAGCTCATCAAGCGAGGGCTCCGGGCCGAGCTCGAGATGCAGAGCTTCGTCACCGGGCAGGTCGGGATCGCCCTGGCTTTTCATCCGGATACCCCAGCGCGGCTCACGGGGTTGACGGAGGACCATCTGGAGATGCCGACCGTCACGTCCAACATCGGGAAGCTGACCCAGACGCTCGAGAAGCTGCCGCTCGCGGAGATCATGACGGCGGCCCGCGAGACCCTCGACGGGATCCGCGCTGTGGTAAAGTCCCCCGAGACGGCCGAGACGCTGCGGGGGCTGAATGCCGCCGTGAAGCGATCCGAAGAGACCCTGGCCGCGATCGAGAGGCTCGCTCGGAACGTCGATGGCCAGGTCGGCCCGCTGGCCGCTGAGGTGACCGCGACGGCGAGGTCGGCCCGGAGTGCCCTGGCCGAGGCGCAGAGCACGATCGCGCGGGTCGGGGCCACGGCCGACGGCACGCTCACCCAGGTGCGGACGACGATCGCTCGTCTGGAGCCGACCATCGAGGTGACGCTCAAGGACTTCCAGACGCTGGCTCGCGGGCTCGACGAGCGGCTCGCCAAGGTTTCCGTGAGCCTCGACCGGGCCCTGGCCAACGCCGACGACGTGCTGGCCGAGGGCTCGCCGGTGCGCACCAGCCTGGTCACGGCGCTCGGCGAACTGGCCGAGGCGGCACAGAGCGTTCGGACCCTGGCGGATTATCTGGAGCGGAACCCGAACTCGCTCGTGTTCGGGAAAGGAGCGACTGCGCGATGAGAAGGGTGCTGATCCTCGCGGTCCTCGTGCTGGGTCTGGCCCGGTGCTCCGCCTCGCCGAACCCGACCCGCTTCTACGTTCTGGACCCCGCGGACGGCGTGCCGGCGGCGGCGAGCGCGGCGACGAACGACCGCGATCTGCGGGTCGGGATTCGCAGCGTCGAGCTGCCGCGGTACCTGGAGCGGCCGCAGATCGTCACGCGGGCGAGCGCCAATCGGCTCGAGCTGGCGGAGTTCCACCAGTGGGGGGCGCCGCTCCGGCAGACGGTGCCGGCGCTCCTGGCCGAGAATCTCTCCCGGCTGCTCCCGAGCGAGCAGGTGCAGGTCTTTCCGTGGGGCCGGGCGTTCGCGCCGGACGCGCAGGTGCTGGTGGAGGTGTCACGGCTCGAGGGCTCGCTCGGGGGTGAGAGCGTGCTCGCGGCGCGCTGGCGCATCCTGGGTCGGGCCGGCGACGAGGTGCGCGGCGGCACGTCGCGGTTCACCGAGGCCTCGGGGCCGGATTACGAGAGCCTCGTCGCCGCCCACAGCCGCCTGTTCGGCTCGTTGAGCCGTGATATCGCCGAGGGGCTTCGGCGCTCGATGAAGTGAGGATCCCGGATCCTTCCTGATCGAGGTGCCGCCAGCCTCGCCGACTCCCCGCACGCGCGGCGCTCGCTGCAGCCTGAGTTCCCCGACCTGAGCCTCGTGAGCCGGGCTCGGCTGGATCAGCAGCCGAGCCTGATCAGACTCGACGGCGTCGCCTGACGCGCAATTGGGCTAGCGAGCGAGCGAGCGACGCATTGACAGACGCGAGTTCTTCGGCCGAGAGCTTTTCGCGCAGACGGGCTTGGGCGCGCTGCCGCGCTTCTTCGGCTTTCGCTTCGTCAATGCGGTCGGCCGCAATGGCGAGGTCCGTCAAGATGGCGACGCGGTGGGCGGTGACTTCGACGAGTCCCTCGCCCGTCGCGATGAACAGATCACGGCCGTCCTTGCGTACGATCATTTCGCCCGGCACCATTCGCGAGATCAGGGGGACGTGTTGCGGATAGATCCCCATCTGGCCCCCCACGCCCGGCAGGGTGACCATCTCGACGTTGTCGGAGTACACCGTGCCCGCCGGAGTGACGATCTCCAATGTCAGCGTGTTGCTCATGTCGATCGCGACCCCTCAGCTCGGTTTGACTTCATCGATCCCGCCCTTCATGTAGAAGTCGCCTTCCGCCACGGCGTCGTGCTTGCCTTCGAGGATTTCCTTGAAGCCGCGCACCGTTTCGGCCACAGGGACTTGCTTGCCCTCTCGCCCGGTGAATACTTGGGCCACGCTGAACGGCTGGCTCAAGAAGCGTTGAATCTTGCGGGCTCGGAGGACCGTGAGCTTGTCCTCCGGCGAAAGCTCGTCCATGCCGAGGATCGCAATGATGTCGTGCAGGTCTTTGAGTCGCTGCAGCACCTTCTGGACTCCCCGCGCGACGTCGTAGTGCTCCTGGCCGACGATTTCCGGCGCGAGGGCCCGGGAGGTCGAGGCGAGGGGATCCACCGCCGGATAGATCCCCAATTCGGCGATGGCCCGCTCCAGGACGATGGTCGCGTCCAGGTGGGCGAAGGTCGTGGCGGGGGCCGGGTCGGTCAGATCGTCGGCCGGCACGTACACGGCCTGAAACGACGTGATCGAGCCCTTCTTGGTCGAGGTGATGCGCTCCTGAAGCGCGCCCATTTCCGCGGCCAGGGTCGGCTGGTAACCGACGGCGCTGGCGGTGCGGCCGAGCAACGCCGACACCTCGGAACCGGCCTGCGAGAACCGAAAAATGTTGTCGATGAACAGCAGGACATCCTGATTCTTCTCGTCCCGGAAGTATTCGGTGATGGCGAGGCCGGCCAGGGCCACGCGCAGGCGAGCGCCGGGCGGCTCGTTCATCTGGCCGTAGACGAGGGCAATTTTCGACGCGGCGAGGTTGGCCTGGTTGATGACTCCCGCCTCGGACATTTCCTCGTAGAAATCGCCGCCTTCCCGTGTGCGCTCGCCGACCCCGGCGAACACCGACACGCCGCCATGGAGCTTGGCGATGTTGTTGATCAGTTCCATGATGACGACGGTCTTGCCCACCCCGGCCCCGCCAAAGGCGCCGACCTTGCCGCCCTTCAAGAAGGGGCAGATCAAGTCGATAACCTTGATGCCGGTGGGGAGCACCTGGGGCGACGTCGATTGGTCCACCAGTCGGGGTGCCGGGCGATGGATGGGATAGTATTTCTCCGCCTTGACCGGCCCGCGCTCGTCGACCGCGTTGCCGCACACATCGAAGACGCGCCCCATCACCCCCTCCCCGACGGGCACGGAAATGGGCGCGCCGGTGTCGATCACCTCGTATCCGCGTTTGAGGCCCTCGGTACCGGACATCGATATCGTGCGGACCCAGTTGTCGGGGAGGTGTTGCTGCACTTCGAGGGTCACGTGGACGGGCTGGTCCTGAACGTTGTAGTCGACGGTCAGGGCGTGGTAGATGGCGGGCAGTGTGTCGGTGAATTCGACGTCGACCACCGGACCGACGACTTGAACGATCTTGCCTTTATTCATCTTCGTTACTCGTTGCCCAGTTGGCCGCCGGCAATCTCCAAGAGCTCCTTGGTGATATTGCCCTGGCGTAGATGGTTGTAATGGAGGGAGAGGTCTCTGATCAGCCCGGTGGCGCTGTCGGTGGCGTTTTTCATCGCCACCATGCGGGCGCTTTGCTCGCTGGCCTTGGCCTCCAGCAGGACCCGGTACACGTAGATGTTGAGGTAGTGTCCGAAGAGATATCCGAGCACGTCCTCGGCGCTGAATTCGAAGAGGAACTCGGTCACGTCGGCGGCCCGGTCCGCTTCCAACTCCGCGCCCGGAATCTTCAGCCGTTTGATCTCGCCGATCGGCAGATACTCGAGGCCGACGGGTTCCTGGGTCAACGTGTTGATGAACCGCGTCGCGACAACCTGGACTTGATCCACGTCGCCTTTCAAGAACAGGTCGCGGGCACACGCGGCAATGGGCCGGGCCTCGGCGAACTGCGGCGAGTCGGAGAAGGTAAACTCCGCGGCCAACTGCCGGCCGGTGCGGGCGATGAACTGGGCCGCCTGTTTCCCGGCGGTGATGAATACGGTCGTGGCGGGATCGAATTGGGCGGCCAGGCGGAACAGGTTGCTGTTGAGCGCCCCGCACAAACCTTTATCCGTCCCGACCAGGATCACGGCCCGTCTGCGGACTTCGCGCGCCTCCAGCAGCGGATGGGTGAAGTCGCCGGCATGAGTCGTCGCGCGCCGCTGGATGCGATAGAGCAGCTGCGCGAAGGGCCGCGTGGTCAGCGCGGCCTGTTGCGCCTTGCGCATCTTGGAAGCCGCCACCATCTCCATCGCTCGGGTGATCTGCGCGGTGCCGGTGATGGACCTGATACGCCCGCGCAGGTCACGAGGGCTGGCCATGATCCACCCGGTCGGTGTTCATTTCCACGTCTGCTTGAATTCGTCGGCGACGGTCTTCAGCTCGGCCTTCAACGCGTCGCTGAGCGCCTTTTCCTTCTCGATCTTGGCGAGCAACGCGACTTTCCGCGTGGTCAGGAATTCCGTGAACGTGGTCTGAAACTCCTTGACCCGCTCCACCGGCACCTGATCCACGTACCCGTTTTGCACCGTCCAGATCACGGCCACCTGGACCTCGACGGGAATGGGGTCGTGCTGCGGCTGCTTGAAGATCTCCATGATGCGCTTGCCGCGGTCGATCTGGGCCAGGGTCTTGGCGTCGAGGTCCGAGCCGAATTGCGCGAACACCGCCAGTTCCCGGAATTGCGCGAGTTCCCCCTTGAGTTGTCCGGCCACCTGCTTCATGGCTTTGAGCTGAGCCGCCGAACCGATGCGCGAGACCGACAGACCGACCGAGATGGCCGGGCGCACGCCCTGGTAAAACAAATCCGTTTCCAGGTACAGCTGCCCGTCGGTGATGGAGATGACGTTGGTCGGGATGTACGCGGACACGTCGCCCGCCTGCGTTTCGATGATGGGCAGGGCCGTGAGCGAGCCATTGCCGTACTTCTCGCCAACTCGCGCCGCGCGTTCGAGCAACCGGCTGTGCAGGTAAAACACGTCGCCGGGATAGGCTTCACGGCCCGACGGCCGCTTCAGCACGAGCGACAGCTGCCGGTAGGCCACGGCGTGCTTGGACAGGTCGTCATAGACGATCAGCGCGTCCAGGCCGTGGTCCATGAACCACTCGCCCATGGCGGCGCCGGCAAACGGCACGAGGTACTGGTTGGCGGCCGAATCCGAGGCCGGGGAGTCCAGGATGACGGTGTACGGCATGGCGCCGGCTTCTTCGAGAATCGCAATCACCCGGGCAACGGTGGACTGCTTCTGACCGATCGCCACGTAGATGCAGTAGAGGGGCCGGTACCCCTTGTCGCCGGCCGCCTCAGCCGCTTTGTTGAGCCGGGCCTGGCTGATGATGGTGTCGATGCAGATGGTTGTCTTGCCGGTCGCGCGGTCGCCGATGATCAATTCGCGCTGGCCGCGACCGATTGGAATCATCGCGTCAATCGCCATGATGCCCGTCTGCACCGGTTGGTCAACCGACCGTCGGCGGATGATGCCGGGCGCGATCTTCTCGACGGGATAGGTCATGTCGCTTTTGATCGGTCCCTTGCCATCAACGGGTTGCCCCAGCACGTCCACGACGCGTCCCAGCAGACCCTTGCCCACCGGCACTTGCAGGAGCTTGCCGGTGGTGCGCGCCTCGCCGCCTTCTTTGAGCTGGGTGTAATCGCCGAGGATGACCACGCCGACCTCGGCCTCTTCGAGATTCAAGACCAGGCCGGTCACGCCGTTGCCCAGGTCGATCATCTCGTTGAGCATGGCGTCGGTCAGGCCTTCGATCCTGGCGACGCCGTCGCCAAGCTCGCGGATGGTGCCCACGTTCTGCTTGGCAACCGCCGTCTTCGCCCCCGCGATTTGCGCTTCAATTTCCCTTAGCAGGTCGCCCATGGATCCCTCGCTTTAGAAACTTTTCTCCAGCGCCGCCAGCCCGGCCCGCACGCTGCCGTCATATACATCGCTGCCCACCTGGATGCGCATCCCGCCGATCAGCGCCGGGCGGTGGGCGAAGGCGGTGGTGAGCCCCGGGCCGTACCGGCGCGTCAGACCGGCCTCGATGGCAACCTGCAAATCCGCCGGCAAGAGCGTGGCGCTCTCGATGGTGGCTGTGTGCCGCGCGAGGTCGAGTCTCACCAACCGCCAGAAATGCGAAAGCATGGCCCGCCAATCGCGGTGACCGCCAGCGACA
>Ga0209761_1000286_pt1 | contig 29190 bp, 25 predicted proteins | sample GraSoi013_1_40cm_4_FD_185818 | JGI IMG/M metagenome (GOLD analysis project Ga0209761, IMG submission 185818) | Grasslands soil microbial communities from the Angelo Coastal Reserve, California, USA - Sample 09_25_2013_1_40cm (SPAdes) (version 2) | ecosystem: Environmental > Terrestrial > Soil >... | reverse complement strand
CCGAAGTGGTGAACAACCGCTTCTTCCAAGGCGGCCTAGCCAAGAATGTACACTTGGGCACGGAGATCGTCGGTGAAGGCCAGGATGCACGCAACGTCTCCACGATAGAGATCATCCTAGAGCGAACAAAGTAAGCATGGAACATCGCATCCTAACAGGTGTGAAACTCCCACTTTTTAGAAGCATTTTTTGCTTCTGTTCACGAAGGGCGGGGAGCAAGAAAATCGACCACCCCCCGGGTCGAGAAGAACATGCTTATTTTGAGAAGAACTTCCTTTTGGAAGACCGTATTCCTGCCGAACAGCTGGTTAGATCATGATTCGACCACGGCCAGGCGTCGAACGTATGACCGACCTTCCCCGCAGGAACCCGCTCCAAAGCAACTCAAGCATTTATCAAAAGCGGACTCTCTCATTCGCTCGCGCGGGGGTTGCCAAGACAGGTCAAAGGCGCAGGGCTCAGGACCCTGTCCCGTAGGGGTTCGTGGGTTCAAATCCCACCCCCCGCACCAATTAGAATGACGAGCCAAAGCCGAGATTCTTGCGCTTTGCTAATTCTCGATGCGCTAACAAGGACGGCGGAAACCGGCCACTTGGGACACGGTCAACAACTCTATTATGAAGTAGATGTCTATTGACTGAGAATGAGTTCTTTCGATAACGCGGTGGAGTCCTACGAAAAACAACTAAGAGATTGGCTTTCTAAATGTCCTCTTTGCGTCCTGTCGCCCCAGGTAATGTTGCATGCTCGCAGAGGAACGGCCATGGTTCAAGTTGGGCAGAGTTTCGAGTTTGACGAGCGGCTGCATGCACGCGATAATCCTCCGAATCACCTTCTTGCTCGCCAACTCGTCCAGTATAATGGGAGAATCAAGAACCCGATAATCTTCTGGCTGAATTCCTCGTTTCCCTCCGATCCTATCTACCAGTTACACAAACAGCCCGTTATCCACCACGTTCTACGTCTCGGACCGGGCTATACTTTTACAAACGTCCTAGGAGGGTTGAGGACAGCGCTGAAAGCGGAGAAGATAAACGGGGATTCTATCGACTGGGACCCCAAGAAACTGAAGTAGGCACATAACGACGGCATCGATGCCGCTCAAGCTTGCTTCGGACTCTCGACACTAGTTACTGGTTTGGCCTTTCCAAAACAAACTCCAACCCTTGCAAGGACGAGATTCTCGCTGAGCGGTGACCCCTCAAGACGGAGAGAATTGACATGTTCGCCCCTATACTCGGCTGGCTTAAGGATGGGTTACTAACAATCTTAATGGCTAGTTAGACCGTCTGAGAAAAAATCCCAAAGACGCTGGCAATGACACTATTAGTCGTATCCAATAGATTACCTTTCACGGTGAGCAGTCGCGACAACAAACTAGTTTTCCACCCCAGCCCAGGCGGTCTCGTCTCTGGACTCACCGCGTACTTGGAGTGGGCAAGACAAGACTCCTCCAGAACAGATTACCTCTGGGTGGGATGGCCGGGGATAGAGGTTGAAGAAGGCTCTCGAGAATTACTGAGAACGAAGGCTGCCAAGCAAATGGCTTGCCCCGTCTTCCTCGACGCTGACACCATGAAGAAATTCTACCAAGGATTCTGCAACAGCACAATATGGCCTCTATTCCACTACTTTCCCACATACGCCAAGTTCAGAGAAGAAGACTGGGCGCAGTACGTGAAGGTGAACGAGTCCTTTCGAGACTCCATCCTAAAGGTGTGCCAGCCGAACGATACGGTCTGGGTGCACGACTATCATCTCATGCTTCTCCCCAGAATGTTAAGAGAAACACTACCTGACCTCTCAATCGGCTTCTTCCTTCACACTCCCTTCCCCTCATACGACGTCTTCCGCACCCTCCCGACCACATGGCGTAGGGAAGTATTGGAGGGCATTCTTGGAGCTGACCTGATAGGATTTCACACGATAGACTACACGCAACACTTTCTCAGATGTATTCTCCGAATCCTAGGATACGAACACAGTTTCGGCCAGGTCCTCGTTGGTGGAGAAAGGACGATAAAAGTAGACACGTTCCCAATGGGCGTTGATTATCGCGAGATTCGTGCCGCCGCGAAGAGTCATGATATACAGGAAGAGGGTCGCGGGCTCCGCGAGAGACTCGGCAATCGCAAAATAATAATGTCGCAAGACAGGCTTGATTATACAAAAGGGATCAGGCATCGTCTGGAAGGCTATGCGATCTTTCTCGATCGGCACCCTCAATGGCAACGGAAAGTTGTTCTAGTATTATCAGTCGTGCCCTCAAGGCTCGGAGCTGAACAATATGAGCAGATGAAAGAAGAAATAGACAAGCTTGTTGGCAGTATCAACGGAAAGTTCGGGACGATCGACTGGACCCCGATAGTATACCGATACAGGTTCCTGCCATACAATCAACTGCTAAGCCTCTTTGCAATCAGTGACGTCGCGCTTGTAACGCCCCTACGAGACGGGATGAACCTAGTCGCCAAAGAATACATCGCATCAAAAACGGACCAGAAAGGAGTTCTGATACTCAGCGAGATGGCAGGAGCCTCCAGAGAACTTGGCGAGGCACTTATCATAAACCCCAACGACACCTCCGAAATAGTCGAAGCCATCAAGACCGCCCTTGAGATGCCTGAAGCGGAGCAAGTACGCCGCAACCAAGCCATGCAGACCAGACTAGAGCGCTACGATGTGATCAAATGGGGACAGGATTTCACGGGCAAACTACACTCGATCAAACAACAACAGAAGAAATTCAGCGCTAAGATACTCGACGCCGTGACTAGAGAGAAGATGATCAGAGATTATGATACCTCGCAGAACAGGATACTCTTTCTAGACTATGACGGGACACTATCGCCGTTCAAAGCACGTCCCGAAACAGCTGTCCCTGAAAAGACCCTGCTAGCCGTTCTCAATGCGCTCTCGGAGGATCCGCGAAACAATCTGGTAATAATCAGCGGACGCAATCGAAGCCTCTTGCAGGATTGGTTCGGCGCCCTCAATCTAGGAATCGTTGCTGAACATGGAGCCTGGATCAGACAAAAAGGCAAAGACTGGGTCCCAACGATAAAGGTAGAAAGCAACTGGAAAGAGAAAGTCCGCCCTACCCTCCGAGGTTACGAAGATCGACTGCCAGGTTCTCTCTTGGAGGAAAAGGAGTTCTCCCTCGTCTGGCACTTCCGGGCAGCAGACCCCGAACTCGCATACGTACGATCAAAAGAGCTTGCCGATGAATTGTCCTATTTCACTGAAAACACTGAGCTGCAGGTATTACAGGGCAGTAAATCAATCGAGGTGAGAAACGTTGGAATAAACAAAGGTATGGCCGCGAAGCTGCTCCTTTCCGAGACCACCTTCGACTTCGTGCTAGCAATGGGTGACGATTGGGCTGATGAGGATCTGTTCGAGGCGATTCCAGATCAGTCTTACTCGATCAAAGTAGGACTTGCGAAATCCTATGCCAAGTTCAACCTGAGAAACCATAGAGAAGTCCTCCAACTTCTCACTGATCTCTACAAGACTGGCAAGTCGTAGAACCTCTTCCCTATCCGGCGTGCTCACTACCCGCTGATTCTGTTGGATAGAGCACGGGCGTAGCGCATGAACCCGGTCTTTCGACGTGCCTCCTCGAGACGGACGGAGGCGGTTATCAAGCCCATGTGAGTATAGGCTTGCGGAAAGTTCCCTAATGCCTCACCGGTGACAGGATCAATCTCTTCTGAGTACAATCCCAGGTGATTGGCCCGTTTCAATAATTGATTCAACAGTTCTTCTGCTTCACCTAGCTTCCCCAGCCGTGTTAGGCAGTCTACCATCCAGAAGCTGCATACGGTGAAGGCCCCCTCCTTTCCCAGTTGGCCATCATCCACGTTGTATCTGTAGACCAGATCACCCTTTGACAGCTCTTCTCGGATGCGCTGGATTGTCGAGGTCATCTTGGGATCCCTAGCCGGCAGAAACCCTACTAGGGGCATGAGGAGATTAGCGGCGTCGAGGTCGTCTCCTCCAAGAACCATGGTGAAAGCCTTCTTCTTAGTTGACCATCCATTGGTCAGAATCTGATTCTTGATCTTCTTCTTCACGGGCTCCCATCTCCGCCAGTCTTCGTTGTATCCTAGCTCTCGAGCTATCTTGATCGCCCGGTCGAGGGCGACATAGCACCACATCTTTGACTCCACGAAAGATCTCGCCTGACGCATCTCCCATATTCCGCTGTCGGGTTTTTCCCATTCCGCTGCTGCCTGATCAGCAGAATACTTCACCAGATTTTCGTATACTTGCTTGGTGGTCCATCCTAGAGCGCGGTGTAGATAGTACATGGAATCAGCGAGAATCCCGTATATGTCCAATTGCAGCTGCTTGTATGCCGCGTTGCCGACCCGCACTGGGCTCGAACGGCGGTACCCTTCAAGATGGTCCAGGGTAATCTCAGGGATCTCTCTTTCACCGCCAATGCCCATCATTATCTGCAGCCTCTCCTTGGAATGACGTCGAACATTTATCATCCATCTAGTGTAATCTAGGGCCTCTCTTGTGGCTCCTGCCTCGCTTAACGCCCATACTGAGAGAGCGTTGTCCCTGATCCAAGAATATCGATAGTCCCAATTCCGCAAGGTACCAATGCTTTCCGGTAGAGAAGTGGTGACTGCCGCCACCATAGCTCCGGTAGGAGCATATTGTAGCATTTTCAGCACGAGACATGATCTTACGACGTGCGTCCGATACGGTCCCTGATACTTGACGTGGCCAACCCATCGCTTCCAGTAGGATACTGTCTTGGATAGCTTCCTACTCGTTTCATATCTCGCTGCAAGGGTTGGCGAGCTGTTGCCCCACTTGAGGACAAGGACGATTCTTTGACCTCGGGACAGCCGGAAATCGTTGACCAGTAGGTTCTTGTCCGAGACGAGGAGTTTCACGGACGAGGCTAGACTGATATGATGTCTTTGATTCCTCGCCAGACATCCATCTCGAGTTTCTCGTATGATCGTATTTCCGCGAGCATAGTTGAAACGTGGTTGAAAGGTGATTCTAAGCCCAGGGTCGCCCTCGAGGCAATCGACAATTCTGTGGAGTTCATGGAATCCTTTCAGCTCTCCCTTTTCCATGAAACAAGGCATGAAGTCTGTAAGCTTGATGCGTCCCTCTTGGGAATCGAACGTGGTCGCCAATACGTTCGTCTCGCCTTCATAGCTCTGCTTTGTCGTGAACTTCCCCGTCGGAGACAGCTGGAATCTCCCCCCCTTTTGCGAGTCGAGCAGTGCTGCAAACACGCTGGGCGAGTCGAACCTTGGCGCACAGTACCAGTCTATAGAACCGTCAAGTCCAACTAGCGCTGCCGTGTGCATATCTCCGATGACCCCGTAATCGCTGATGGGCTTGTAACCTCTCACAGAGTCCAGACTAGTAGACAAGGATTCCAGACGGCCCTCCAGCATTCAACGAGGTCAGATTCGAGGCTGTCTCAAAAGTGCTTCGAAACTACCAGGAGCTCACGATTTCTAAGCTTGCTCTTTATTCACGAGCCTGACCAATATCATCTTCCAAGTACACGCAACCCTGTCGCGAGCCACTGAGACTATTTTCAATCTTGTTGTGAATGGCCAGAGCATCTGCGCTAAACCTCTTGGACGGTGTCGATGTTAAACGATTTGACGGCTAAGGCTTTGCTATCTCGTTGGCCAGTCGATCGTGAATCTTTAGTCTCTCAAGAGTGGAATCCGCTCCCGCTAGCTTGTGCTCTCGGAAGAGCTTCTCGACGTCCGAAACCCGACCCACGCCTATGATCGAAATGTACGCTCGCATGTACGCCGATAGAGTCGCTGTTCCCTCGTACATCTTGTCAAGTTTCTCAATATTGTCTCTAAACCACTGCCAAGTCACAGCGTGCGCATCTGGATTAGAGGTCGCGAACTGGAGCAGCCCCCGTCCAATATCCTGACGCTTCACGTTGCCGGCCATTGCGAACTCCTGAACCCTTCTCACCAAGTCAGGCCGTTTGAAGCTGGCGAGTCCCTCCAAGTACCTGAGTCGGTCCTCGTCCGTCGTGCTCTTCTTGTACCGATCGATGAGCCCGTTGTAGTCGTTGGATGACCTGGCATATCCGATGATGACGGAGCGTTTCATGTCCGGCTCCACAGCGACCAACTCTTTGAATTTCGCACCTGCTTCGCTCGCGTACACATCGTCTAGAATTGCGAGCCGTGCGGTGATGGTTCCCCTGAGCAGCGAGCTGTTCTCGTCCCGCTTCCCGTCAAGGATCTTCAACTGTGACCGGTGGTATTTCCGTGAGAGATCTGCGACCTTTTTGGGCGCAATAAGGAATAGGTTCGTGATCCTTTCCGATACTTCAAAGGCAGGGAGATACTCTTCCTCTTCAAAGAAACGCCCGAGGAGACTCTGATACTCTTTCCAACTGACCCTACTCGCATTGAGAAATGCCCAAGCATCGTTCGCGAGGCCATACCTGTCGAGCCCGGACAGCTTGCTAGACCAGACGAGTGCCTGGAGCTCGGGTCCTCTATAGTCTATGCGATAGAACCCGACTCGGTCCACATTGAGCTTCAGAGACTTCGGATTTGAGACGCTGATGTCAGCTTTTTCCTTGTCGAGCATGAGCTGCTGGGTCTTATTGTCGACCGTGATAGTGACCGGGATAGGCCAGGTTTGCTTTTCTCTCGCTCCGGAGAGGAGAAATCGTTCCTGCTCCAGCATCAGCTTTCCAGAGGAGAGCGAAGCTCTCACCACCGGATATCCTACCTTCCCGATCCAACCTTCCATTACGCTACTGACATCCATCCCCGAAGCCTGCTGAAGATGGTTCCAGAGGTCGCTTCCAGAGGCGTTGGAATACCGGAATTGTTGTAGGTACTTGCTAACGCCCTTCTGAAAATTGTCTGGACCAATGTAAGCCTCAATCATTCGAAGAATACTCGCGCCCTTGCCGTAGCTAATCTCGTCGAACAATTCTTCGATCTCTTCCGGTGATCTGACTTTGGCCTCTATGGGATGAGTGCTGTTCAATGCGTCCCGGGCCATCGCACCTCCGGTGCTGTTCTTGACGAAGTCTTGCCAGATCTTCCACTGGGGGTAAGCCCAGTCTACTACCTTGTAGGCCATGAAGGTTGCGAAGCTCTCGTTGAGCCAGAGGTCGTCCCACCATTTCATCGTGACGAGATCGCCGAACCACATGTGAGCAATTTCGTGCGCGATAACTTCAGCAATGCTCTTCTTGGTCGAGGTGCTTGTGTCCTTGTCAGCATGCAACAAGATCTCCCGGAAGGTTATTGCCCCCCAGTTCTCCATCGCTCCATAAGCGAACTCGGGGACAGCGATCAGGTGGAGCTTTGGCAGGTCATAGGGAATGCCGAAATATTTTTCGTAGAATTCTAGGGATTTCTGCGCTGCCTCGAAGGCGAGACCGGTTTTGATCTTGCCATCGGGCTTGACTACAGCGGCAGTGTACAACTCCGTTTTGTTATGACGATTCTTGTCCTCCTCGAACCTGCCGATTCCAAGGTAGAGAAGGTAGGTGGACATCTTCGGGGTCTTGTGGAAGGTGACAATCTTCTTGTTCCCCTCCTCCTTCTCGGATTCAACAGGCATGTTCGAGATTACAGAGAGATCATATCGCGTGCGCACTGCTAGTTTGAAGTCTGCCTTGTAGGCTGGATGATCAATGCAAGGAAGTAGTCTGCGAGCGTGTCCTGCTTCGAAGTGTGTTGTCAGGATGTACTTGTCTTCGTATGGAGCCTTGTAGAACCCGGTCAGGCTCTCAGAGACTTTTCCTTTGTAGTCAACTTCTAGCGGTCCGGAGAATCGGCCGGTCTGGATATCCACGACATTTCCATGCTGCTTGAAGGGTAGGTTTCTGCCGTTTGTGTTAATGCCTGTAACGTCTAAATCTACTGCGTCCAGACTGATGTCTCCAGTTGAACTCATGTCGATTCTAACCTTTCCTGAGAATCTCAGAGCGTCAAAATCGACGTCAAGAAATAAGTCGTATTCTTTGACCTGTTGGACGGCCTTGGCAGCCTGAGTTGCGACTTGCATGACGATCCGATTGTTGGGTTTTGCAATCGGGTACTTAAGGGCCATCTGTGGACGTCATGATTGCCGCCCCTCAGAGTCGTCCGCCGAGGGGACGTTACTTGCATGAACGACTTGAACGTATTCTCTCATGAACATCTGCAGGTTAAGATTGTCTCCGAAAGTATTCCAATTCCTGAGGAAAGGCTAAACAAAACCTGCTTTCTTTGTTCGCGACAGGCAAGATCGAACATGCAGCAGTATCGGACAGATATGTACGAGGGGATGATAGCAGAAACCATAACGGTCTCGGGACACGATGGCACTGCTGTCAATGCGTATTTCGCGCGGCCTCTAAGCTCAGGACCCTTCCCAGGAGTTGTTCTGATCCACCATGCACCAGGTTGGGATGAGTGGTATAGGGAAACCACTCGAAAGTTCGCTCACCATGGCTACTTAGCGATCAGCCCCAATATCTACCAACAGTTCGGCCACGGTGTGCCTGAAGATGTTGCCGCAAGAGTACGGGCCGCGGGAGGAGTGTCCGATGATGATGTGGTGGGCGATATGATGGGAAGTTTGGGTTACTTGAAATCCCTTCCGCAGAGCAATGGCAAGGTGGGAATATTCGGCACCTGCTCAGGGGGGAGACAAGTATTCCTTGTAGCGTGCAGAACAAAGGGCTTCGATGCGGCTGTGGATTGCTGGGGCGGAAGAGTCGTCATGTCTCAACAAGATTTGACGCCAAAGTATCCTGTAGCACCAATAGACTATACGAGGGATTTGTCCTGTCCTCTGCTGGGACTCTTTGGTGAGGAGGATCAGTCTCCATCTCCTCAACAGGTTGCTCTGCATGAACAAGAGTTGAAGAAGTATGGGAAGACCTTCGCGTTTCACATGTATCCGAAAGCCGGCCATGGGTTCTTCTATTACAATCGGCCGGGATACAGACAAGAACAGGCCGTAGACGGCTGGAACAAGGTGTGGGACTTCTTCGAAAAATATCTTGAAACGAGTGACAAACGTTGACAACTATTTTGCAACGATGGAGGGTGTGAGAAATGTGCACAGGGATTGTCGAGAACACCAGAGTCTCGGGCTGCGGCAAGGGTCCACACGGTTGGTTCATTTTGGATCATGCGATCGTTGCCTATGACCATCCTGATCACGCCCAAGCTGAACGAGCAGTTATGATCGACCTCGTCAACGAGGCGGCAGGATTTGAATCAAGGATCGCAGTAGAGCTGACACCACAATCTGCAAGAGACCTGGTACGTGCCATCCTCGCCTCTCTATCCCGGGGAGAAGGCGACGGAACGAGAGCCCGAAACCAGGATGTCCAGTAATCACTCATTGTGGCTATCCGCTGACTCACGATGGTCCCGAATTGACAGTTACCGCTTAGAACAGAAGGCGGATCACAACCGAGACGCCGCTCCCAGAGAACAAAAATCGGAAAGAACCCCTCTTGCATCGCGAGATGCTCTGTGCTATACCCCCCTACCCTGTTTTCTAGGGAAAATTTCCTGTCTGGCATGGATAATCGGCGAGTCATGCGATTCAGGGCCCGATCTGGGCTTGGATGACAAGGGAAAAAGACGGGAAATCTAGATCGATCCCCGAACGATTCTAGGGCGAGAAACAGGGCATGTTCCAGATTCGATATCAGGGCTTGGAATGGGCGATTTTACAGAAACATTAGTGTTGCTTGAAAACAAAACAGATCGTTTGCGCACAAACTTGTGCTAAGCCTTTCCCAAGAGACGTTCTTCGGCTGAAAAGTTGATAAAAGGTCCACTCATTAGGGTACTGTTGCCTATTATGGCAATATTTCCTTCTTGAGTTCTGATCAAGGTCGACCTGAGACCAACCCTGACGATTGTTCCCCTTATCCCACCGTACGAGATTATGTCGTTCAATCGCAGGGTCTTGTCCGAGAAGAGGAGTACGCCCGCAATAATGTTGGAAAGAGTTGTCTGAAGAGCCAAGGAAATTGTGAGACCTGCCAACCCGGTAACAGTCAAAGCCTGAAACTCGGAAGCTATCCCGGTAACTATCAGCACAGCAGCGACGGCGACAACAATCCAGGCTATCCTAACGCCATCCCGTATAGTCCTAACGAGCTGCTTGGAAGCACCCGCTCTCCTGGCTAGAGCCGTTAAACCTCGACGAAACAGCTCGCCAACAATCGCCCAGAGAGCGACGACCAAGACGATTTGTATTAGAAGGGCAAACAGATCAGACAATTAACATTCCTTTCTCGACACAAATGCAAGAATGAGATTGAAAACCTTGGCGCCTAGCCTTCCTGAGGTGGTTTCAACCTGTGGAAGATCTTGTAGAGGGACAGGTCATAGACCACCTTTAGCCCGCCGGCTATAACGAACGGAGATCCCAGCCACAGTGTGACGATTGCGTAGCCGGCGATCGAGGGGCTAAGTGTTTGGGCGATGCTTCGGGAGACATTAGTGAACCCGGCAGCGGGAGTGCGATCGCTCTCCGGCACCACACTCATCAGATATGATTGGCGAGTAGGCACATCCATCTGGGATAGAGATTGCCGAGAGAGAAGTAGACCGACAGCGATTGGAGCCGAAGAGACAAACGGTATGATCGCCAACAAAAGATTCGACGGAATATGGGTATAGACCATTGTCCTTATCAAACCAATCTGGCGGGCGATTCGTTCGGCAAACAGGAAAGAGATTGCTGTTACGATCTGCGTTCCTGCGAACAGCAACCCGAGCGAACTGAGCTGCAAGGAATATTTCTCATAGAAATAGTATGAGAGTATGCTTATCCCGATGAAGCCGCCACCAAACGAGTCCAAAGCGAACAACGCTGAGAGTTTCCTTACCACTGGCTTCGAGGCCTCAGACAGGACACTGGTGTTCGGAGAGGCGGTCTTTTCCTTCTCGACTCTTATCGATAGTCTAGAGTAGAGGTATGCTCCCAGCAACCCTGACGCCAGATATGCCATGAATAAAGGGCGATATCCCCCTATGCCAGGACCGATGTATTGAGGTAGGCCAACCAGAAGGGCTCCGGCTGAAGATGAAACGTACCCTACGAGATTGTATACGCTGAACCCTAGCGTTCTCCGTCTACTATCGGATACTCCTGGAAGGATTGCCTGCTCAAGCGTCAAAAATGGGCCAACCTCTCCCGCTCCAACAGTCATGTTACCAATAATCCCGGCAGCAACCGGAGCCCACAATGAATCAGAGGAGAAGAGAAGAGCACCAGCCACAGCGTCAGTTAGGGCAAAGAAGATCAATGTCCGCTTGCGGCCAAGACGGTCAGCGAATACGCTCGCGACGAGCGTGTAGATCGCGCTCGAAGCAACCGTCAACGCCAAGACCACGCCGATGAGAAAGGCGTCGAGATGAAACTCGCTGCTCAAGTAAACTGAAAACAGGACTCCCAAGAACCCGTAGGGGACGGTGCGGACCGCCTTCTCGATCAGGACGAGTTTTCCGTCTTTAGTCATCCAGTCGAAAGGCAAACATCTCCCTCGTTTCGTCTCTACTAGCTTCAGAAATTTGGTTGTTTCTTACTGACGAGAGGAGACTTCTTTCTGGGCGGGCAACCATTCAAGCTCCATGTGAATCTCGAATTTGTGGTTCTCCTTGGCGTAAAGAAACTTCAACCTGACTGGGTCAGTTGGAGAAATCCGCGCGGGCGTTTCAGACTCAGGAAATAGCTTCTTGACATCGATTGATCTGCCCCGAAGGGACGCCGCAAGTTTTGTGAAAAACTCTGAAAGCTGGTTTTTAGGGAGCTCAGCTTTGTGGCGGAATATCGACTGGTGAGTTTCTCGGTAGGTTTCGAGTATCTCGGTCATTCTCGTCCAGTACGCCATGGTGCTTGAAAGCTCGCTGCGGCCCGCTTCTGTAAGGGCATAGTGTTTCCGGTCAGGAGCCTCTTCTCGAAACTCAACTCGACTAGTCAGCAGACGATTTTTCTCTAGCTTCTCAAGGGCAGGATAGATGGTTCCAGCCTTGGGTTTCCAGTAGCCTGAGAACCGGTTCTCCAGCTCTCGAATAATCTCATAACCGTACATCGGTTTCTCTGAGAGTAGCAGGAGCAGCCAGAGCGACACTGCGCCGATCTTCATTCCATGGGGCATGAGCCTCGACAATATCGATTCCTCGATTGCCAAAGGCGGTGAGTTAGCCTTATATGTGTAGATGTTCTATCTATGTAGAACATCTATAGGTGTCAAATGAATGAAATGGGTAACCCGAGAAAAAGCCAAAGTCGACAGAATAGCCTGTCCCTGGCTGATCAAGAAGTTCGTGGACAAGAATCCAGAATTCCTGTTTGTCCCCCCAGAGAAAATCCCACAAGTCGTAACGGAAACCGGCGCGATACCCTATGACGCAAAGGACGTAGAATTGACGCACTACAAAGAGAATGGTCAGGAACGAGTCAGCTTCGACCACATTATCAAGAAGTACAAGCTAACAGACCCGGCATTGCTTGAACTAGCCAAGATTGTTAGAGGGGCCGACGCGAAGATTCCGGACGCTCCACCTGAATCGGCTGGTCTCGAAGCTGTAGCGCACGGTTTCCGAAACATTGCTAAGGACGACTTCGACAACATGAGACTCCAGTTCCCGACCTATGATGCACTCTACAAGTACTGCCAGCTCAAGGTCGAGGGAACACAGAAACTGGAGTACAACGTTTCTCAGCCTACACGGTAGGGTCTCAGCATCACCCTTCAGCATCTAGGCTACATCGAACTCCCTCGAAATCAGGGCAGGGGAGGTTTCGATCATGCCGCGGTCCACCTCAAATCCTCTACGCTATACGTAGCTCACACCGCGAACGATAGCGTCGACGTGATCGATTGCAATCAAGACAAGTACCTCGGATCGATTCCGAACCTGGTGGGCGTTGCAGGGGTTCTGGTCTCTAACGAAAAGGATGTTGTTTTCACGTCTAACCGCGGAGAGAATGCGGTCGGCGTTTTCAACCACGGAAAGGACCGGAGTTTGCACAAGATCAAGGTTGGTGGTAGGCCCAACGGACTTGCCTTCTACGCCTCAAGGAACAGTCTCCTAGCTGCCAACGTTCCAAAGCCGGACAGCCACGACCCGGTGACCGTCTCAATCGTTGACGTGGCTAAGAGAGTTATGACAGCAGATGTGGCTGTTCCTGGACGAACAAGATGGGCCGTCTTCGATCCCGATACGGAACGGTTCTACGTGAACATCGCAGACCCGAGCGAGATAGCAATAATTGACGCCAAGGACCCTGACGGGTTAGCAGGGTCCTATCACATTCCAGCCGTGGGACCGCATGGGCTGGACTTGGACCGTCGCGGGGGACGTCTGTTTTGTGCCTGCGATGAAGGTCGCCTCTACGAGGTTGACATTGAATCGGAAAAAGTGTCAGAGCGGTCGAAACTTGCAGGAACTCCTGATGTCATATTCTATAACCCAGATCTCAACCACCTCTACGTTACTATTGGAGATCCTGGGATCATACAGGTCTTCAACACAAAGTCCATGAAGGAAATTCAGTCAATTGCGACTGAGGCTGGAACCCACACAATTGCCTTCAATCAGGACAGCGGCAAGGTGTATGCGTTCATGCCGGAAACCCATCGCGCTTCGGTCTACCAAGAGACATGAATTTAGAACAGACTTGTTGCTCTAGGCTAGACTGGATTAGATTTTCAGTTTTCCGAGCCTATCGTTCTTTGTTTGGGAGAGGACGATGTCTAACCGTCTGAGAGTCTGCGTCGCTTTTCGAGCTTTCTGGGATTACGCCTTGTCTCCGAGGTCTCGGAGTAAGGTCGCCGCGGTCCCGGCAGGAGGTCTTTTGCGGGGGTCCTTGTCCAACATTTTCTTGAGGATAGGGATTGTCGGCGCGAGCTTGGCAATCCTGTCGAAATCAGGACTGAACGAGTTCCAGGCAGACTTGAGATCGCTCGCTGTTCTTCCAGACCCTGGATTACTCGTCGTTGAGTTCATCAGCTCGATGAGCTTCTTGGAATTAGCAGGGGTCTTCGTCAGCATGTTGTATAGTGTTGCTCCTAGAGCGTAGATGTCCATAGAAGAGGCAGCGCTATCTCCTAAGACTTGTTCGCAGGGGGCGTATTCTGATGTGAACTGGCCGACTTTGCCTCCGATACGAACGGCGGAACCGAGGTCAGCGAGCTTCGGGACAAGAGTTCCGGACTTCATCTGGTCCCTCATCTCTTGTCCGGTGACCGGAGGTTTGAGGTTGAACAGGATGTTCTGCGGTTTGACGTCAAGATGCACGAACCCCGCGTTGTGAATCGTCTCGAGCCCAGTCGCGATCATATAACCGATGAGCATCACAATACCGCCCCATTTCTCCGAGTAGTACAGCGAGTCGTACGACGCGTCTTCCAGAAGGCCCTTTGCGGCGCCGCCCTTCATCAGCTCCATTACTATCGCGGGGGGACTGCGCAGATACAATTGCGTGTCGCCTTTCACGATCTCCTGAATGTTGAGTCGATCCACCAAGATTCCTCTGAGCTGGACAACGTATTTCGATTGCTCCGACAACTCCAGGAGCCGAGTGGCCTCCGACATGGTTTCTTCGAGGGCAGCTGCACCTGTCCCAGTTCTGAGGATAGGAATCTTGATCGCCATTTCAGTTCCCGCCTGCCCGAAGCTGGCACGGAAGACGTAGCCGGTGAGCCCAGTGGCTAGGTGCTCTGTTATCTTGTAGCTGTGAACTTCCTGCCCGACCCAGACCCGCGGGTCCCAATTATCCAACCTTGGAAGATTTCCCTTAACAAAGGGTGTCGCAGGACGTGGAGGGAGTTGCACAGGTGAGGGCATTGCTGGAGGCGGAGGGGGTGGACGAATCTGAGGCGGCGGATTCGATGCAGTCGATGGTGGAGAATGAGAAGGACTCGATTGAGGCGATTGTACCTCAAAGGAGAACGATCCATTTGCTGTCTGATGTTCCTTGCTCGTAGCAGTAACGTGCACAGCATAACTGCCTGAGCCTCCAGGCCGATAGTGCGCGCCATACTCTCCAGCTGAAACTGGTGACACCTTCAGAGACTCGGTCTTACCTCCAGGCCTCGTGATTGTCGCTACTATCCTAGCCATTTTCCTCGCAGGCCCGCTAAATTGGGTGGCGATCTTGATTGTCTGTTCTTTGCCCTGTCGAACAATCGGTGCTCCCGTTATGGTAATCGTCGGTCCAAGATTAGGTCCCAACGAGATTCGCTGCGCAAGATTGGTCGAGCCAACTCCAACCAACGCCAAAGCAGGCAAGAACCCGAGAGACGAAACGAACGGGTAGAGCTGGTTCAAGTCTCGAGAGGCAACAAATCCGAGGATTGCCAATAGGTTGAAGGTGAAGAAGGCCGTAGGCATCATTGACATCGAGAGATTCTTGGTCCGCCACACCTTGTCGAGGAAATGGAAGAGAACCATCTGGGCAATGTTCGCGGCTACACCAAGCGCGATAAAGAACAGTATGGTGAGAGAGTCTACTGACAAAGCTGAACCGGCCTTCAAAGCCGACCCCAAGCCGAGCCCAACCGCCAAGGCGACAGACGCAACGACATTTGACTTGATCATCTTGTAAGGCGTCGCTCGAGAGAAGAGTAGACCCGCGACGAGGACCGCAATCGATGGGGGAAGAGCAACTAGGAGAAGGGACAGATCCCCAAACGACAACGGCGACAAGCCTTGCCCAGCGACAGAGTGTCCGATGACGTAGAGAGAGGCGAGAAACGAAACAGCAAAACCTACGCCAACCCTTGGAATCCCGCCTCGCAGATCTAGAGAGGTCAGAACGCCAAGGCTGACCAGTCCTATAATGTAGGCGGAGGGATCACCCTGTATTCCTAGACCGAAGAGGAAGGCGATCGGCACGGAGAGTGCTACTGTGAGGAACGGTCCGAAAGAGTCCCGGGTAAAGGGAAGGCCGCGGGCTTTCTTCAACTGCGGCAATGAGGAGCATGCGCCTTCCTAAGAGTGGACCTGCAATACTCAAATTCCTAGTAATCAACGGTGTGACCGACACCGGGCGGTTTTCGTTCCAGCGGAATTACATGCCCGCAAAGCGGTAAAACCGAAGAGTGCAACTATGAAACGTCCATCTATGAAACGTAGGACGAAGCAGAAAGATCCTGATCTGGATGCGGAGTCCGCGGAGACCCTCATCTGGACATGCTCAGCGTGCGGAGCCGACAATCCTGACTCTAAACAGTCATGCATCTCATGCGGCGGAGCCAGAGCTGGAGACACCGCGACGCCGAAGGCTCTAGAACCACTAGAAGAACAAGAACCGAAAGAACTCGAAGAACCAGAACCACTGGAAACCTCAGAACCGGAGAAAGTCGAAGCTGAGGAAACACCTCCTGAACCGGTAATTTTCTCATTCGACACTAGTTCGAAAAATTCGGAGCCCCCAGAACCAGAACCTGAGATTACACCCTTCCTGCCAACCCCGACCCCCTTCAGCTCAACCAGTCAATCGCAGCCGGTCCCGAAGATCGGACAAGGACGATACTACATGGTCTTCGTGAATACCCCCGCGCAGTCGCTCATCAAGTCAAAGGTTCCGATCGAGTTTGACGACTTCCCAGTTGTCAGCATAGGACGAAGCCCAGAAAACGTGGTTGTCATCCCAGACCAAGAGGTCTCAAGAAAACATGCAGAACTCACAGTGGACGGAGCTAAGCTGATGCTGAAGGATCTGAACAGCAAGAACGGCACATTCCTCTACAACGGAAAGGAATTCCAGCAGGTTCACGATAGCGTCGAGGTTAAACCGAACAGCATAGTAAAGTTCGGTACCGGCACTATCGTGAGGCTCACCAGTGAATGATTGAAGCCCTGGAAACCCCCCAGCTAATAAGCGAGGCAAGGGAGAAGATGGGAAAACCACTTCTCGAGCCCAGAGACGTAAACAGAGCTATCTTCGTTGGAGACACACATACCGCGATCGAAGTTACGCAAACGGTATTCGACAAATTCTACGACGATGCCGACTTAGTCGTCTTCTTGGGCGACTACGTTGACAGGGGAGAGACCGGCGTGGAGAATCTCGGACTCATCACTTCAATGTTTCTCGAGGACCCTACCAAGGTCATAATGTTGCGGGGAAATCATGAGAGCCCTTTGACGAACCCCTACTACGGCTTTCTCGAAGAGGTTACAGAGAAGTTAGGAGAGGCCAGCTATGACAGTTTCAAAGAGTTCTTCCAAGCCATGCCATACGCCGTCGTTGTCAACAACTACCTCTGCCTTCACGGCGGAATAGCCACCACGCTTGACACCGTATCTCAGATAGCAGACTTACCATTCCCCGACTTGAACCCAGACGACCCCACCGCGTTCCAACTGCTCTGGAATGATCCTAGAGACATGATAGAGGGCTTCATACCGAGCGTACGAGGAGACGGAGCGTACTATTACGGAAGCGATGTGACTGAAAAATTCCTAGCTAACAACTCGCTAAAGGGAATCATCAGAGGCCACGAGGTAGTTGACGGATTTAGAGAGGACCTCGATGGCAAGGTCATTACGATATTTTCGAGCAAATATCACGGCGGATCCGCAGGCGTGTTGATTCTTGACGGCGACAAGATGGAGCAGGTCAGACTATGACACTATCAGCAAGAACAGAGCTCAGCCACGCCTACTCGTTCGATTCTAAGATCGACGCGATATTCAAGATCACACTGGTAGCCGAGAGACGTACAGAAGCGAAAGGGTTCCACCACATCATAGTACTCGACACCAGCAAGTCGATGGACGGCCAGAAGATCGAGCTGGCCAAGAACGGCGCTCAGGAATACGTGAAGAGCATACCTTCGGGAAACGTGGTTTCTGTCGTCCTGTTCTCAAGCACAGTTCAGGCGTACCCGGAAACCCGACTCTCTGAGGTTCTTCCCAAGATCAGAGCATCAGGTCTGACCGCTCTCTACGCCGCACTCCAGTCAGCATTCGAAATAGCGCAAAAGAGCCGGCTCCCAGGGTGGATCGTTCTCCTTACTGACGGCGAACCCACAGACGTCACCAAACCCGAACAGTACTCGAAGCTGAAAATGCCGACCGGATTCCAGATGATCGAGTTCGGAATCGGCGCAGACTATAACCAGTCAATCTTGAAAGCTCTTGCAGACGCGTCTGGGGGAATGCTCCACAACATTACGGACGCCCAGAAACTTAAGCTTCCCAGCTTGATGCAGGAGAGCGCGGTAAACGAGGTCGGCGCCCGAAACGTAAGCGTGGATTTTGGAACCCCTGATGTCAAGATTCTCAACTACAAGGGACCCCCAGTTACGATCAATGCGGTGGAAACAGTTGCGAAGATCTGGGGCAAAGTTCAGATTCCCGCCGGGTTCAACGGACGACTCCTCAACATCCAAATTACCTACGCTGACACTATCGATGACAAGAGGAAGACCATCAATGCCCCGGTTGAAGTCAGACTGGCGAAAAATGACGAGCAGTTCTCGGAAGGAATCAACAACAACCTCGTCTCAGAATTCACATACTACCAAGGACTCGAAGAATACTACCAGCACCTTGCCGCAGGCCAACTGAAGGAGGCTACCAAAACAATGAATCAGTTATCCGCAAATGCAGAACAAACACGGCGGACCGATCTCATCGAGGCGACAAAACGACTCTCCGATCAACATGAACAAACCGTCAGGCTCGGGGGAAGCACCGAGAGCACCAATAGATTATTGAAAGAAGCGGCCAGCGAAACGACGAAGAGAACCAGAGGAAAATAGACCCAAACTACTCTGAGTATCTGATGGCCTCCGCAGGAGGTATTCCCGCGGCTCGCCGCGCCGAGCTAATCGTGGCCAGCATCGACAGACCGTAGGCAAGACCCACTATCTCCAGAAGCTGTTGCCAAGGGAGCACAAAGTTTAGGCCTGAGTTCGGGGTGACTGCGAAAGCGTATCCCACATTGACTCCTAGAAGGACTCCGATCAGTATGCCCAGCAGTGAAATGTAGCTGTTTTCAAGCACAAAGACTGCGAGAATCATTCTCCTCCTGAATCCCAGAGCCCGGAGAATACCGATCTCTTGTCTCCTCTCTGCCACCGACCTGATGGATATTATTCCCAAGCCCGCGATACCAACAACAAGTCCCAGCCCAAGGAATCCCTCGAGCAAGCCTTCAAACGATTGTCCTATTTGGAGAAATGCGCTCAAGACGACGGGAATGACAACCGTCTGCATCTTCAGGTTCACAAACTCCCGCCTTAGCAGGTTGGATACATTTGTTGGATCAGCTCCGGTAGCGACCTTGATGAAAGAGAGGCTTCCAGTGCCAACGCCGAAAGGATTCATCAGCAATGTCTTCGTCGCCACGATTCCGTTGAGGAATACTCCGTTGACTAGTCCTACGACTGTGACGGTCTTTTGGACCGGAGTCTGTCCGGATCCAAGACCCGTGAGAATCAGAACATCATCAATATTCGGTGTGGGTATCGAGGTCGGAGGTCCACGATTACTTACCGCGCCAAACGACCATACGACGTTGGAAGAGTTGGTTGTAACTGCCTTCCATGTTTCGCTCGCAGTCTTGTACTGAGCACTCATGTTCACCATCTGGAAGGTGTTTGTAAGGTAGAAGTTGGTAGCGGCCGGCGCGTCAGGGTCCGCTCCGACAAGGAGAGGATAGGAAAAGGTCTGGCGAGAAGTGGTGTCGTTGGCTGAGAGAAGAATCGTGTTGTTAAAAACAATTACGGCCGCGATCTTGTTCTGAAGCGCCACGTTGACGTTGACCATCGATGCAAAGTTAGGGACGGGAACAGCGGCTTGAGTGATGATATCGTATCCCCCAGAGTCCACCTTTACAGTGTTGTCTAGAGCCGCGTTTTGTTCAGCTGTGAGGGAGGCGATGGCTGCCACCGTGAATAGCACTAGGGAGAACATTGCAACTGTTGCGGCCGTTCTGAACCTCTTGTTCTCGGGGTATGCAAGAGCTATTCTGAAGATTGGCGTCAGGGTCCTTCTGCCACGATAGAAAACGTGGAGAATTTTCAACGCCACATCTGTGTTGTACATGACTAGTAGAACTCCTCCCAGAACCATGAGGATTCCCCCAGCGAAGTAGATCTCAACACCAAAATTGTACTTTTGAATCAGAGGATTGTTCCAAGAGAGACTGGGTACGCCCCACTGGATGAGCAGCGCGATGCCGGTTAGAGTGAAAGCATAGCGATTGCGTAAGAACCGGGAGAGGATGAGCCCGGCTCCGAAAATTACAATGCTAGGCCCGACAAGCGCCTCTACAGCGGACTTGGCACTGTATGAGACTTCGAACACAAATGCCCCGATGATTATCGCGATGATTCCTGCGATCGATAGTATGGTGTAAGTCCTAACTCCTCGAGGAGGCTCAGGAATGTTGCGAATGGCACGTATGATGTTCAACCTGCTTACCCTCCATGAGGTAAAGAGGATGGTCACGTAGGTGATGAGCAGACCCTCCGTGAAAGCGGCAAACAAGCTTCCGGGAGTAAAGGTGAAACTTGCAAGTACTTGCGATAGGTTGACGGGAAAGAATCTAGCGATAATTGTCGCGAAGACGTAGACTATGACATAGGCTATGGCTATGCCGACGAAAACCCCGACGAATGCCGCACCTGCGGAGTAGAGGCTTCCTTCGAAGAGAAACATCTTGGTTAGCTGTCCCCTTCTCATACCTACAGCTCGAGACATGCCCATCTCGGATTTCCGCTCCTCAGCCAGCATGACGAAGATGTTTACAATCAGCACTACGCCAGCGACTATTACGAAAGTGCTCAAGACTATCAGAAAACTGCTCAGGCTCTGAGCGCTCGTTGTAGCCCTGTTGACCGCGACCTGTTTCTCGGAGTAGGCGCAAAATGCAGCCGTGGGGCCAGCGGCCTGGGAGGAATCCGTCTTGCACTTGTAAGCGGCGGGAGGATTGGTGATCGAGTTCAGGGTCTGGTTTGCAGCGAGGCCAACGATCTGGCTGTGCTTGATGGAGTCTCTCAGTCCGCCTGTATTCGTTACAGCGATATAGTTGACAGATCCTAGGTGGTTAGTGAGCTGTTGGGCCGCACTCATCGTTACGAAAATGTTGTCGTTTCCTGAAAAGGAACCTCTCGCGTCAGAGACAGCGATCCCGACAACCTTGAAGGTTGCCCGAAGAGCAGAGTATACCGCGATAGAGTCACCGACTGTCGCATTCAGGTCTCGAGCAGTCTTGTCGTTGATAACCACTTCAGTATCACCGAAGGTGGAAGAGATGACGGATCCGCTGGAGGAATGGAAGTCGCCAAGGGTCCGTGAGGCGTTGGAGAATGTGCCGATAAGCGTGGCCGGAGATTGGACGTTCCCCGTGTTTGAGTCGCTCACGCTGACTGTGTCGAGAATCTCCGGTGTAACCCCTAGAAGGAATGGGCTGGCCTGGGGATTGCTTGTTAGCTGAGAAGAGAGACTCTGGGAGGTGCTAATTGGGAAATATGCGTATCCTGCCCCCGTAATGTTTCTGGCATTGACAACCTCGTCCGCAAAACCATACCCGTAGTATGCTCCTCTGGTAAACAGCTCGGTGAACGTGTCCTGAGTTACAAGTGAGCCCGAGATCATTGCAGTCCCGATCATCAAACCGAGAATGACTATCGCCATACTGGTTTTTCTACGGACAAAATTGCGGAGCGCCATTCTGAAAGTAAGCCTATCTCGAAGCATCATACCAAGCGAGATCAGCAAAAGCACGATTACGATGTAGACCTCAAGGCTGATCGTCGAGCCGCCGACAACACTACTGAGACCGGCGAACCAAATGAGTACTGCAGCCAGCCCCGCGATAAATGGAGAGAACGAGAGCACTTTCCTTGAGTATCGTCCTGCTCTGCTTGTATGCTTCGCACGGGAGAACAGATAGAATAGATAGGCAGAGCCAAGCCCCAAGACCAAAAGTCCCGTGGTCTGTACTAGAAGCCGGGTTTGGTTTTCGGAGACAAACTGGCGCAGAAAGAAGTTGTTCTGGTAGTTCAGATAGAGAGCGTAGAGTTCCCCGAGGGCAATTATTGATAGGAAAATAGTGAGACCTAGGAGGAGGCCTCTTCCATGCGACCTAGACTCTGACGTCGGCCAATCCCGCCTCTACGTTCAGGACTTCGTTCCAGTTGCGGTCTCTTTCTCTATCTGCCCGTTTCTCATCGAGACTATTCTATCGGTCTCCTGGGCGATTTGCGGATCATGTGTAACAATTACGAATGTCAGTCCATAGTCGCGGTTCAAGCTTCTCAACAACTTGACAATCTCGGCCGAATTTTCGGAGTCTAGATTCCCGGTCGGCTCGTCCCCCCAAACTATCGCGGGCTTGTTCACAAGAGCACGAGCAATGGTGACGCGTTGCTGTTGCCCTCCGCTAAGCTCGCCAGGCTTGTGAAGTCGCCACTCCTCCAGCCCAACCATCTTCAGGGCACTCAAGGCCTCTTTGTGGGCCTCGGCCTCAGAAACACCTGCTAGAAGCAAGGGAAGCTCCACGTTCTCTTGTGCGCTTAGGACCGGGAGAAGATTGTAGGCTTGAAAGATGAAACCCATCCTTCGAGCCCGGAACCCCGACTTTTGATCATCAGACATGGTCGCCAGATCAACGCCCTCGATCGCTACCGTGCCTTTGGTGATGTCGTCGAGCCCAGAGAGACAGTTGAGAAGAGTGGTCTTGCCGCAGCCCGAGGGACCCATCACAGCCACCATCTCGCCTTTTCGGACCCTGAGGTCAAGCCCTCTCAGAGCCTCAACTTTCAACGAACCTGTCTGGTAGACCTTCCAGACAGACTGGGCTTCAACCATGGAAGGACCGTCAGGGGAAGCCAATCATTTCAACTCCTACGCTTTTCCCTTTGCCAGATTTGAAATTGCGCTTTAAGGACGTTACCGCATAATATCCAGAGCCAAACTACGCTTCTCGCCCGGTTGAATGACTCAATAACAAGTCTAACTGGATCACGAGATCGAATTGCCTTCCAAAGAGAAGATGCTAGTTCGACGACTCTACAAAGAGATCATCAACGAGGCAAGATTCGACAAGCTAGACGAGATTCTTGACTCGAAAATAGTCTGGCACGACCCTCTACTCCCGACCGGCGAAGTTCGAGGCATTGAGGGTTTCAGGAATATTCTGGAAATGTTTCGATCGGCCTTCCCAGACCTGAACATCGCTGTTGAGGATCAGATTCAAGAAAACGAGCAAGTGGTGACTCGTTTTGTCATACGTGGTACCCACAAGGGAGACTTGATGGGTATTCCGGCTTCTGGTAAGAAGTTCAAGGTCTCGGGAATCAGCATCATACGATTCGACCGCGGAAGGGCTGTTGAGGAATGGATTGAGGAAGATGGGCTTGGCCTCATGCGTCAGCTTGACGTTGTGAAGTAGAGGCCCGTGGTACTAGTCGTGAGTGCCTCCCCTAAAGTGAATGTCTATGTGACTTGGTCGGATGAAGAATGGAATGAGAAGCAGATAGAGTACTAGACTTATTCGAGTGTCGAGAAAGGAGAAGCCGATTCCGATAAGGGAGACTACTGGTCCAATCAGAGTTCGATTTTGGGCTAGAGTCACAATGTGAGGGTCCAGATCTTTCTCTACGAGACGATGCTGGCTAGTTGCATACCGCCATACAGCATAAAGTGCCAGCCCCGTTGCCGCCAGATTTACGCCGTAGATACGGACTGCAGTACGCGAGAAAGGGTACAGCCCGAGCAACGATGTCGAAAAGGGCACGAAACCAATGGTCAGAAGGAAGAGAATGTTGACCCATAAGAAAACCCTGTCAGTCCGTTTGATGTAATGAAACTGATTGTGATGGCCGATCCAATACACGCCCAGTACGACGAAACTGAAAGCGTAGGCAAGAATATGCGGCGAGAGATTCACAATCTCGCCCTCAAGGCCCAACTCGGACAAACCAGCCGGAGGCAGGCTGAGTCCTAAAACTAGGACCGTCATGACAGTGGCGAATATTCCATCTGTCAGGGCCTCAATGCGGGCCTTTGTCAAGCCCTCCTGTACTATCCCTGAAATACCCAAATTCCTCTGCAGATGTCCCTTCGAACTGTCCTTAGCTTTTTCCTAGCTTATTCACCGACGAAAGCCTCTTCTCCTCCAACCCACGGAACGACCGTTGAAAGTGACGAAGCTGCTCGCTGTTGGAGATGCCGCACCCAATTTCCGATTGCCGACCAGCAATGGCAGTTACGTTTCCCTGGCAGATTTCCTTGGAAAGAAGAACGTAGTCGTTTACTTCTATCCGAAAGACTTCACTCAAGGCTGCACAGCCGAGGCCTGCAGCTTCCGGGATTCATACGAATCGTTCAAGGATCTCGGTGCCGAAGTCATTGGGGTAAGCTCCGACAGCCAAGACTCCCATCGAGATTTCGCTCAACAGCATCAACTGCCTTTCATATTGCTTAGTGATATTGACGGTTCGGTTCGGAAGGCCTACGGGGTCAAGAAAACACTAGGACTGTTTGCCGGCCGGGTAAGTTTTGTAATCGACAAGAAAGGAATCATCAGACACATATTCTCATCTCAAACCCGGGCGACGGCGCATGTTGGAGAGGCCCTGAACATCTTGAAATCGATCGCTTAACCAGCTGCCATCTCGAGGTTCTAATATGATTATTCCACGTGCCGACGAAAAGTCCAAAGAATTCTCCAGATCTCTATTGTTAGACGATCCTCGGATCACGATTCGGCCGATGTTCGGGAACATTTCCGCGTTCGTAAATGGCAACATGTTCGCAGGGCTATTTGGAACCGAACATATTCGTCAGGTTATCAGACGAAAAGTCAGGAACTTCTCAAAGAGAAGGGAGCGTCATATCTCGGACCAATGAAGGGAACGCCGATGGAGGAGTACGTCATCCCAAACATCTGGAAGAACAAGCCGGGACTATACGTCTGTGGCTGTCCCGATCGCTGGACTTTGCTGGCAAGTTGCCACCGAAAATAACAATGAAATAGTCTATCCTACCTGAATTCTCAAGAAGAGGTCTCGCTACGACAGCGACAACAAATGTTCATAACGGTAACATACGCTGCGCTGACTGCAACTGTAGCCCTGAGGAATGCCGACTCTCAAGCTCACCAACAACCTGCCCCCTCTGCCAGCAGACGACCTGCTGTTGCTGGGTCGCCAGACAGCAACTAGAAACCTGAACTTACAAATTGAAAGAGAGCCACAATCTTAGACTTCAGGGTGGTCAGTGCCTTGGATAAAGGGCACGTTTAAGAGAAGCATCACCGCCTCCTCGAAGCGAGCAATATGGAAGCAGCAACAACTACAACTCGACCTCAACCAAAACTCCACACTCTAGTTCATTTCGAAATACCCGCGAGCGACCCCGCCACCGTAAGCAAGTTCTACGAGCAACTGTTCGGTTGGAAATTCTCCAAATGGGGAGAACAAGACTACTGGCTCATAGCCCACAAAGACGCCCCAGCAAACGAGACCATGGGCGGACTCTTCAAACGCAACGCCCCAAACGAACAATTCGTCAACTATATCTCGGTCAATTCCGTCGATGAATCCGCCGCCAAAGCCACAAGCCTAGGTGCGCAAGTGGTCACTGCAAAGCAAGAAATCCCGACCGTGGGATACTTTGCAGTCCTCAAGGACCCTGACGGAAACGTCTTCGCCCTATTCCAGTCTACAGGCGGAATGTAACAGCAAAGCCCTCTCCACCCAATTTCCCTCTTTTTCTAATTCCCCTGAGAAATCCCGTCTTTTAGAGTTCATCCCAAACATTTTTCATCCAACAAGTAGCCGTATGAGTGGAGCGTGCCAAGGCGCAATCAGCAGAGGCAGTGCAGATCGAGGACTCCAAAAGAGTCCGCATACTGCAATTCATCAAAGCAAACCCAGGCACCCACCTTAGAAGGATCAAACGAGAACTCAACCTCGCGATGGGCGTAATACAGTACCACCTATACAGACTCGAACGAGAACGTAGCATAGTATCGGCTCGCCACGGACTCTACAAACGCTACTATGCCGACCATGGCCCCGCAATCGAAGAACGCGACATCGTAAATATCCTCTTTCAAGAGACCGAGAGAGACCTCATACTCTACCTTCTCGAGAACCCACGCGCGACCCAGAAGGAGCTCTCCCAATTCGCAAGAATCTCGCCCAGCTCAACTAACTGGCATATGAAGCGGCTATCACAAGCTGGCTTCGTCGAAGCTAGAAGAGAAGGCGGATTCGTGTTCTACACGGTGAGAGGGGATCCCGGGATGATCCTCGCCCTTCTCAGAAATTATCATCCAAGAGTCTGGGACAAGTGGGCAGAGAGATTGGCCGACCTCCTGACATGACCAACGGAGTACCCGTAAGCTGAATGGCGACCCTGGCAGATTGTGACCAATGATAGTATTCCAACTACCAATCACAGCTACGACCGGGCTGTCCGCTGACCCTGCCGAGATCCTCGAATTAGGAAGAGGCGTCTTCGCGTTAGCCCTATTCGCGATCTCCATCTACGCATGGTCAAAGAGAAAACAGCCAGCGCTATTGATAGTGGCAGCAGCTTTTCTACCATTTTTCGCAAAAACCGTCCTAGATGTATTCTACTCAACATCGACGCTACTCGACTTCGCCCGCCCGCTCTTTGATTTCATCGCGCTGGCCCTCTTCTTCGTTGCGATCGTCATTAGGCCAAGAAAAGACCTCGGAAAAGGAAGTGCTTGAGCTAGTTCGAATCGGTCTTTCCAAAAATCCGATATAAATCGCACGAATAAACGGGCCTTTGACAACTGTACCACGACGCCTAATATCCGCCCTGCGCAAACATCTCAAACTCTACCAGAGGGAAATGCGAGTGCCCTCAGTCGGACCCTTCGAACTAACAGAGATAGAATTCGTTGGGCTAGAATTAATGAGGCAAGAGGACGAGAGACAACTCAGGAAGACAACCCTGCGCGCAACATGGTCCGGTAGAGAACTCAGTGTTAAGGCTGAACATCCACCAACATTGATTGGCAGCGGCGAAGACGAGGTCGCTTCCCGGGCCTTGCCCTACTAACGAAGTCGTTATGGACACCGACCAAGCGATTACTCAGGCCGGAAATGAGTGTCCTGAGAATATGAGACCGTTGCTAACCAGCGAGGGTCCTCTGACGTTGGACCGGCCTCCTATGTTTCCGGACGGTGCGTCTGAGCAGGATATCGAATCTAGCGCATCTCTCTTCATTTTCAAACATGATAGGAATCTCGCCCTCAGGCTAATTTCGGTAATAAACAAACAATTGGAAGGAAGAGAGCGATTAATCGATCTCGGAGTCGGATACGGCTTCATCGCCAAGTCACTAAAGGAGACATTCGGATTCCGAGAAGCGTTGGGGATTGATGAGGATGAGAACCGGCTAGAAGTTGCCAGAGGCAGAGGCATCAAGGCATACCAACTAGACCTGGAGAACGATCCGCTGCCGTTCTCAGACCAGACAGCTGACCTGGCCACCAGCTTTGGACTCCTGAACTACTTCAAATCATACGATAATTTGCTTAGCGAGACTAACAGGGTCCTGAAGCTTGGCGGAGTCTTCGCCCTTTCTGTGCCGAATCTAGGATGGTGGGTTAACAGAGTGAGTCTTGGGTTGGGGTACCAGCCCCCGAACATTAGCGTGTCCATGAAACACACGGTAGGAATGCCAAGTTTCTATCCTAGACAGAAGCCAACGAAATATATCCACACGGTAACGTTGAGAGCACTCAGAGAGCTTCTCGAGAAATACGGTTTCAAGACCGTTAGGGTCTTTGGAGGGAGAGAGCCTAGTTACGATGAAATAAGGAATCGAATCGCAAGGGGATTTGTCAAGACAACAGATCGTATCCTCTCAAGGAGCGTCGGCTTATCCGTCCGACTCTTCATTGTCTCGAAGAAGATCGGCCACACGGAACAGAACCAATCAAGCCTTGAACCATCCATCACGAGCTCCCTGAATCTACCCACTCTTGGGAGGCCTCAGCATAGGCAATAGGCAGTCAAGGTGAAGGAGATAGTTTGGCAAGCTGCTCGCTTACTAGCCACAATCGTCTAGCTGAGTCATCATCGTAGGATTCCGGTGAAGATCTTGTCTCGTGCATCTTGGTGAAGTATTTGCCCGTCACACCCTCCAGGTCAGGGGATGTCGCGACGTAAAGAATCCTCTTAGCAGACGATTCGGGGCTTATGAAAAATATTCCGAGGAATCTGAAACCTAACATGACAAGGCCACCATTGTTCTTTGCAAAATTTGTTCGGACTACTCCGGGGTGAGCGCTGTTCACTGTAACTCCAGTGCCCTCGAGCCTCTTTGCCAGCTCATGAGTAAAGAGTATCATTGCGAGTTTTGACTGACCGTAGGCCTGCCAACCTGAAAACCTCTTTTCACCCTGCAGATCATCGAAATGGATGTTCGCGCCTTTGTGGGCATCTGATGTCACGTTGACGATGCGGGAGGGAGAACTTGCCTTCAGGATGTCAAGTAGAAGACTTGTCAAGAGGAAGGGTCCAAGATGGTTGATTGCAAACGTCGATTCAAGACCGTCCTCAGATTCTGTGCGCTTGGTCAGATAGACTCCGGCGTTGTTGATTAGCAGGTGAAGCTTCTCATGTCTGGCTTTGAACTCGTCAGCCAACTGGTGAATCGAGTCTTGGGAAGACATGTCAGCTTGCATCAGTTCGACGTTCTTGTTTCCACTCTTCTCCATAATGTCAGTAATCGCGGTCTGCCCCTTCTCCTTGTTCCGTGAGACAACCACAACGGTCGCTCCCATCTTTGCCAATCCAAACGCAACACTCTTGCCTATTCCCGAATTTCCGCCAGTAACGAGGCATACCTTATCGGACATATTGACCCTTGACGTGGTGAGGTTCGACCGATCCTCCGATTCGGACTAGTTACAGATAAGGGATCGAATGTGCAGGACTGTTAGCAAGAATCGGCTTGCTTTACCGGCACTTTCTGCTCCAGTGTGAGCAGTGTGAGCTTTCTGTCGTTGCCCCATCGGTAGCCATGCAGTTCGCCGTCCTTGCCGATCACTCGATGGCATGGAATTACTAGCGCGACGTGATTCGTGGCGCATGCTCTGGCTACAGCACGTGAGGCGTTAGGAGAGCCCAGAGCGTTAGCGATTCCGCTATATGTTGTGGTTTTCCCGTAAGGGATGGATTG
>Ga0209761_1000285_pt1 | contig 29200 bp, 29 predicted proteins | sample GraSoi013_1_40cm_4_FD_185818 | JGI IMG/M metagenome (GOLD analysis project Ga0209761, IMG submission 185818) | Grasslands soil microbial communities from the Angelo Coastal Reserve, California, USA - Sample 09_25_2013_1_40cm (SPAdes) (version 2) | ecosystem: Environmental > Terrestrial > Soil >... | reverse complement strand
GTCGGGAGATCCCTTCGAATTCACGACGGGGGTCGAGCACGTGTTCATTCGGGGGCGGGAGATCCCGCTGAAGAGCCGGCAGACAGAGCTGTTCGAGCGATACAAGAAGCTGCCACCTACGTACTAGAAGGGCGGCCTCCGCTTCTCGGATGCCGCCCTGCTTGTTCTATCCGCCTATCCGCCTATCCGCCTATCCCGCTGCCTTCGGATACACGCTCACTCTGTATCGCTTCTTGTTCTTGTGCTCGAACTTGACCTGACCGTCGATCACCGTGAACAGCGTGTCGTCCGAGGCGCGGCGCACGTTGAGGCCGGGGTGGAACTTCGTCCCCCGCTGCTTCACGAGGATGCTGCCGGCGGTCACGAACTCCCCGGCGAACCGCTTCACGCCCAGGTACTTCGGACCCGAATCGCGCCCGTTGCGGGAGGAGCCGACGCCCTTCTTGTGAGCCATGTGGATCAGTCCTTGAGCTTGACGTCCGCGATCTTGATTTCGGTGAACTGCTGCCGGTGCCCGGCGTGGCGGCGGAACCCGGTGCGCCGCGCGAACCGATAGATCCGGATCTTCTTGCCCTTGGCGTGTCGCACCACCTCGGCCGTCACCCTGGCGCCCTTCACCACGGGCTTCCCGGCGTGCACGTGCTTGCCGTCGCTGGCGAGCAACACCTCGTCGAACGTCACCTTGCTCCCGGGCTCGGCCGCGAGCAGCGGGACCTTGATCGTGGCACCCGGCTCGGCCCGGAACTGGCGGCCGCCGGTCGCGAAGATGGCGTACGTCATAGGGCGCGGAACCTAAACGGGGACAAGCATTTGGTCAAGCGACGGCGTACTGCTCCGTCACGTCCCGTCCGGCCGGTTTGGCCATCATGCGGAATTCGTCCAGCCGCATCATCGGGTCGTCCCGGACTTCGAGCTCGAGCCCCGTCTGCTTCTCGAGCTGCCGTAAGAAGTTAGGCTCCTGCTCCACGAGATACAGCGCTACCTCCGGGTGCAAGCGCACGGCGAGCTGCCGCTCCTTGTGCTCGGCGCCGGCCCGCTTGAGCGAGCGCTCCATCCGCCGCACCACGACCTCGGGCCGGAACACGCGGCCGGTCCCGTGGCAGGTGGGGCACTCCGCGGTCATCGAGTGCCACAGCGACGGGCGCACTCGCTGGCGCGTCATCTCGATCAGCCCCAGCTCGGACACCGCGAACGCCTTGGTGCGGGCGCGGTCGCGTCCCAGGTGGGCGCGCAGCTCCTGCAGCACCTTGTCGCGGTTGCCGCGGGACTCCATGTCGATGAAATCGACCACGATGATGCCGCCGATGTCCCGCAGTCGCAGCTGGCGCGCCACCTCGCGCGCCGCCTCGAGGTTGGTCTTGAGGATCGTGCTCTCGGGGTCCTTCTTGCCCGTATAGCGCCCAGTGTTGACGTCGATCGACGTGAGCGCCTCGGTCGGCTGGATGATCAAGTAGCCGCCGGTCGGGAGCTCCACCCGCGGCTTGAAGAGGTTCCGGATCTCCGCCTCGATGTCGTACTCGTCGAACAACGGCGTTTCGGCGTCATACGACTTCACGCGCTCGAGCAGGTCGGGATCGATCTGCTTCAGATACTGCACGATCTCGTTGTGCAGCATCTTCGCGTCGACCAACAGGGAATCGACTTTGTCGGAGAACAGGTCGCGGATGATCCCGCGGGTGAGACTGGTTTCGCCCTGCAGCAACGCGGGCGCGCGCGCCGAGCCGGCCTTGCGCTTGATCTTCTTCCACAGGCCGTAGAGGTGATCGATCTCGCGCTTGCAGCTCTGCTCGGTCAGGTCTTCGGCCACGGTGCGGATGATCCACCCGCCCGCCCCCGGTTCCTTGGGAACGAGCTTCGACACCATGTCGCGCAGCTTGGTCCGTTGCTCGCGATTCTCGATTTTCCGGGAGACCCCGACCTTGGAGGCGAACGGCATGTAGACGAGGAACCGGCCGGCCAACGAGATCTGCGCGGTGACGCGCGGTCCCTTGGTGCCGATCGGCTCTTTGATGACTTGAACGATCTTCGCTTCGCCGCGCTTCAGCTCGTCGGCGACGTTCGGCAGCCGGCGCCGGGCGGAGCGGTTGGCCCCCCCGCCACCGTTGCCGTTCTCGTCTTCCCGATCGGACGGCTCGTCCTCGTCCTCGGACTCGATCAGGTCGGAGGCGTGGAGGAACGCGCTCTTTTCCGCTCCGATGTTGACGAATGCGGCTTGGATCCCCGGCAAGACGGCCTCGACCGTGCCGAGGTAGATGTCGCCCACCGTGCGGCGGGCGTCGGGACGATCCACCAGGAGCTCAACAAGGCGGTCGTCCTCCAGGATCGCCACGCGGGTTTCCCGCGGGCTCCCGCTGATCAGGATTTCCCGTTTCAAAGCAAGTGCCCTCGACCCCGGGCGGCCAGCAGCCGGTCGGGGTCCGACGATTGTTCCAACAAAAGCTCATGCCAAGCAGATAGACTGAGGATGAGATGAACCGATTGGACGGGACGCCCGCGCGCGGCGCAGCAACGGCGCCTCTGAGCGCAGACGAACCGGGAGTCCAATGCACGTTCTAAATCTAAGCGGGCTTGCGACTTACGTCAACAACCCCGAGATTAATGCGCTATGAGCACCCCACTTAGACATCACTTCGCCTGGAGTCTGATCCTGACTGGCATCCTGTTCGGCGGCGCCGCGTCCGCGCAAACGCTCCCGTACCCGCCTGCCCGCAAGGGCGACGTAGTCGACGACTATCACGGCACGAGGGTCGCCGACCCCTATCGCTGGCTCGAGGACCCCGATTCCCCCGAATCGCGGGGCTGGATCGACGCCGAGAACCGGCTCACCGAGGGCTACCTCTCTCAGATCCCGCAGCGGGCGGCGCTCCGCCAGCGCCTGACGACGCTCTGGAACTATCCGAAGTACGGCGCGCCATTCCACAAGGCGGGGCGCTACTTCTTTTTCAAGAACGACGGGCTCCAGAACCAGTCGGTGCTGTACAAGCAGGCCTCCCTCACGGCCGGCCCCGAGACGTTGCTCGATCCCAACCTGCTCTCCGAAGACGGCACCGTGGCCGTCTCGACGCTGGCGGTGTCCGAAGACGGGCGGCTCCTCGCCTACGGGACCTCGGCGAGCGGCTCGGACTGGGAGGAGTTCCATGTGCGCGACGTGGCGAGCGGGCGCGACCTGCCGGATCACCTGCAGTGGATCAAGTTCTCGGGCGCCTCGTGGACCAAAGACGGCGCGGGATTCTTCTACAGCCGCTACCCCCAGCCGGGGGACAAGGCGCTCACCGACGTGAACCGATTCCAGCGGCTCTACTACCACCCCCTCGGCGCCGACCAAGCGGCGGACGTCCTCGTCTACGAGCGGTCTGACCAGCCGGATTGGGGCTTCGGCGCCGACGTCACCGACGACGGCCGCTACGCCGTGCTGACCGTCTGGCTCGGCACCGATCGGCGGAACCGCGTCTACTATCTCGATCTGAAGGACGCGCGGCACCCACGCGTCAAGGGCGAGGTCGTGCGACTGCTGGACGAGTTCGACGCGAGCTACGGGTTCATCGGCAACGACGGGCCCGTGTTCTACGTCCTCACCGATCTCGACGCCCCGCGCAAGCGCGTGATCGCGATCGACACCCGGCACCCCGAGCGGAGCCGCTGGCGGGAGCTGATTCCCCAGGGCGACGACGTGATCGAGAGCGTACAGATCATCCACGACACGTTCGTGGCGAATTACCTCCACGACGCGCACTCACGGCTGCGGCTGTTCGCGCTCGACGGCCGGTTCTTGGAAGACCTCACGCTCCCGACGCTCGGCTCGGTGGGTACCGTGTCGGGCGAGCGGAAGGACGACGCGATGTTCTACGCCTTCACGTCGTTCCTCTATCCCACGACCATTTTCCGCTACGACTTCAAGACGCGACAGACGAGCGTCTTCAAGGCGCCGACGATCGACTTCGATCCGTCCGGCTACGAGACGGAGCAGGTGTTCTACCGGAGCCGGGACGGCACGCGCGTGCCGATGTTCTTGACGCACAAGAAGGGCCTGAAGCAGGACGGCACGAACCCGACGTACTTGTACGGCTACGGTGGGTTCAACATCAGCCTCACCCCGAGCTTCTCGGTGGCCACGCTCGCGTGGCTCGAGATGGGGGGCGTATACGCGGTGCCCACCCTGCGGGGCGGCGGCGAGTACGGCGAGGAGTGGCACGAGGCGGGCATGCACGAGAAGAAGCAGAACGTGTTCGACGACTTCATCGCGGCGGCGGAGTACCTGATCAAGGAGGGCTACACCGCGCCCGCGAGGCTCGCGATCGGCGGTGGGTCGAACGGCGGGCTGCTCGTCGGCGCGGCGATCACGCAGCGTCCCGAGTTGTTCGGGGCCGCCCTGCCCGCGGTCGGCGTGATGGACATGCTGCGGTTCCACAAGTTCACGATCGGCTGGGCCTGGGTCACCGAGTACGGGTCGGCCGACAGCGCGGCGCAATTCCCCTATCTCTACAAGTACTCGCCGCTCCACAATATCCGGCCGGGCACGCGCTACCCCCCCACGCTCATCACCACCGCCGACCACGACGATCGCGTAGTGCCGGGGCATTCGTTCAAGTTCGCCGCGACGCTCCAGGCCGCGCAGGCGGGGCCCCAGCCGGTGCTGATCGAGATCGAGACGAAGGCCGGCCACGGCGCCGGCAAGCCGACGAGCAAGATCATCGAGGAGCAGGCAGATCGGTTGGCGTTCCTGGTGCGGAACTTGGCGATCGCGATGCCCTAGTCTACCAGATCGCCTAGCAGCTGCCTCGCAATCACGATCCGCTGGATCTCGCTCGTGCCTTCGCCGATCTCGCAGATCTTGGCGTCCCGCATCATCCGCTCCACCGGGTAGTCGGTCGTGTAGCCGTAGCCTCCGTGCAGCTGGACGGCCTTCGTCGTGGCGCGCATGGCGAGCTCGGAGGCGTAGAGCTTGGCCATGGCGGCCTCGCGCTTGAACGGGCGGCCGTGCTGCTTGAGCCAGGCCGCGTGGTAGACGAGGTGCTGCGCGGCTTCGATCTCCGTCGCCATGTCGGCGAGGGCGAAGTGCACGCCCTGGAAGCTCGCGATCGGTTTGCCGAACTGCTTGCGCGTCGTCGTGTACCTGAGGCACTCGGCGAGCGCGCCCTCCGCGATGCCGAGCGCCAGCGCGCCCAGGCCGATGCGCCCCCCGTCGAGTGTGTGGAGGAATTGCCGGAATCCGTCGTTCATCGTGCCCAGGACGTTCTCCTTCGGGACGACGGCGTCCTGGAACACCAGCTCGCGTGTGTCGGAGGCGCGCCAGCCGAGCTTGTCCTCCTTCTTGGCTGCGAGGACGCCCGGACACTTGGGGAGCGCGGCGTCGTGACCGACGCCCACGCGCGCCGCTTCGGCGAGATCCGTCGTGTCTTTGGTGACGATGAACGCCGTGATGCCGCGGGTCTTCTGGGCGGCGGGATCGGTGCGGGCGCTCACCACGAAGACCTCGCCGACGCCGGCGTGCGTGATGAAGATCTTCGAGCCGTTGAGCACGAAGTGGTCGCCCTTGTCCAGGGCTACGGTCTTGGTGCCGCCGGCGTCCGACCCCGCGCCCGCCTCCGTGAGCCCGAACCCGGCCAGGACCTTCCCCGCGGCGAGCCGGGGGACGAAGCGCCGCTTCTGCTCCTCGGTCCCGAAATCCACGATCGGCGAGGTGCCGAGCGTGGTGTGGGCGCTCACGGTGATGGCGTGGCTCGCGTCCGCCTTGGCGAGCTCGTGGATGACGATGATGTAGGAGAGGTAGTCCATCCCGGCGCCGCCGAGCTCTTCCGGCCAGGGGATGCCGAACAGGCCGAGCTCGGCCATCTGCTTCACGTTGTCCCAGGGGAAGCGGCTCTCGAGGTCGTAGCGACGGGCGCTGGGCTTGACCACGTGCTCGGCGAAGTCGCGCACCATGTCGCGGACCTGGAGGTGCTGGTCGGAGAAGTAGAGCGTGTCGTGCATGCCTGCAATCTAGTTGCAGGTCAAGGAGGCCTTACCCAGTAGACCGGATGGATCTCCCAGAGGGCGCGTGCCGACAGGTTGCAGTGGCCGTGCGAGCCGTCGGTCTGGTCACGTCGGTCGGGGCCGCCGCGATGCTCCCCGTCGAAGAAGGCCGGCCCGATGACGCGCAGCCGCACCGGCGCCGTGACCTCACCCGCAGCCGTGACGGGCGCGCCCGCGAGCAGCCGGTCCAGATCGGCTCGGGCGAGGCCGTACAGCCCATCGGGCAGGGTGGGAGGGATCTCGACCACGAGGCAGGAGTCGCGCGGGCTATCCGAGCCCCGCGTGAGCTCGAGGTGCCAATCGCCGTCGCTCTCGTGCTTCTCCAGGTATCGCACCCAGCCCGTGACGCTGTACGTCTCCAGCTCCCGACTCGAGCGGGGCGCGCAGGTGTACAGGGCCTGGCCGGTGAGCGCAAGCGGGGTCCACGTCTTCAGGATGGTCGAGATGAACGCCCGCTTTGGCGTGACGCTGGCGAGCGAGGCGTCGGTCTTCTCACTCCAGCGGTAGTGCGGCTCGCTGCAGCTCGGGGTCTGGCCGGCGAGAGGCGTCGTCGCTCCGAGGAGTGCGGCAACTGCAAGGAATCGCTTGATGGATTCAGCGGACTCGCGCACGACTGTTTCGATGCCGCTGGTCATATCGTTCGTAAGCTCCGCCGACTCACCGCGCGAGACTCAAGACCGGCACCTTGCCGAAGCCCAGATCTACCCCGACCAGGGCGATCAGCGTCCGCCCGCCCGCGTTGTCGAAGTTCCGGCCGAAGGTCGCCGTGAGGTACTTCCCCTCGGCCCAGCGGTACTCCAGGTTGCCGCTCGCGCGATGGGTCTTGTCAGCGGCGGAGCTGCCCGAGCGCCTCACATACTCTCCCGAGATCGAAAGCCCGCGGTTCGAATACACGAAGCGGCCGCCCACGTCGTACAGGCTCCGCGCGGCCGCGACGTCTCGAATGAACCTGCCGACGACCAGCACATCGAGCTGTGGCTGGCGCAGGCGGTACGTCGGCGTGAGCCAGGCGCCGATTCGCGAGACCGTGCCGCTCGCGAAGGCATCCTGTCGGTACACGGCCACGGCTCCCGCTGCTGCTTCCAGCATGAATCCGCGGCGCTCCTGCACGAGCGCCTGCAGTGCATGCGTCGCGCGGTCGTTCTGCTCTCGCAAGTCGTCTTGCTCCGCCTGCGGACGGTTGTTGAACGCCGCCCTGTTCTGCTGCTGCTGTATGGTGTCGAGCCGCGCCGTCAAAGAGTCAAGCGCTCGTCGGTCCGGATGTCCAGGCGCCACAAAGGTTCGCATCCCGAGACCGATCGCGGTCCCGGAATCCGGCACGATCCCCGTGCCAGATGACCGCGATGTCGCCAGGGAGATCGAGGCTGTCTGCTTGATGCTCTGCCACAGTCCCGGATTGTGGAACTGCTGGTAGGTGAGTGTCGGGTGCGGCGCGAGCCAGTACGGAGCCACGTCGATGGCGTAATTCCTGGGGAGGAACTGCAGGTCTCCCGTCGCCGCGAGGAGCGAGGCGGCGAGGGCCTTGGGCGTCGTCGGCCGCTCGACGGCCGAAGGCGTCAGATCGAGCAGCACGAACGCAGGGGACGCCGGCGTCCGCAGCTCCTCGAGGCCACCTGGGGCTGTCTGGAGGGCACGGGCGGCTGCGAGCGACGGGGTCGCCAGCCCGAGGACAGCAGCCAAGGCGCGCTTGGTCACAGTCACGCCGTGAGATCCAGGGTGCCTACGAACTGGATCTGCACCTCGCCGTCGGCGAAGTCGTCCTGCAGCTGATCGTCCCGATCCAGGGGACCGCCACGCAGCCGGTAGGTGACGACCGCATTCTGTGTGCTGGTGTTGGTCTGGGACACGGTCGTAAGCAGGGTCAGAGTCTTGCCTGCGAGATCGCTCCCCTTCCCGATCGCGAGGTTCGTGATGTTCGGTCCGTTGGCGAGTTCCTCACTGCCGACGGCGACGAGCGTGTTGCCGCGTTGCCCGTTCCCGACGACGACCGTCACGGTGATGTCGCCCGTGCCGACCTTGTAATTGGTGTGCAGGGTCTTCATATGTGCCCCCTTCCCTGCGCCGCGCCCGCCCGCCGCGTCGCCTGGTGTCTCAGAACAGCCGCAGGCTCACCCCGACAAAGCCGCCGGCGTTCGCTTCCTGCAGGAAGCCCCAGATGCGCACCCGGCGGATGCCGAGGCCGGCGAGCACCGCCGGCTTATGGTCGCTGCCCGTCTCGCCCAGCCCACCGTCGAACGTCAACCACGGCTCGCCACGGAGCCGCTTGTAGCCGGACGCGAGGTCCCGATAGCCGCGGTACAGCGAATCCAGCTCGGCGATCAGCGTTCGCTGCCGCGCGAGCGTGCTGTCGTACCACTTCGCCGTCCGTTCGTACGTCTGGATGAGAGAATCTTTCGCGCCCGTTTCCTGCTTCGCCGCCCGCAGGTCGACTTCCAAGTTGAGCGACTTGCGCGCGGCGTCCTGGGTGATCGCGATCAGCGTGTCGTTGCGGATGCGCACGACGTAGCTCCCGCCTGGGAGCGGCCGGATGACCCGCGCGGGAATGGAGTCTTGCCCGAGCGACACGCCGGGCCCAAGCGACAACGCCGTGGCGAGGAGGAGCGGGATTCGAGCTTGCATCGTCACTCCTTCAGGTGCCCTGGGTGCCGAACACCTGGTCGAACTTCCGGAAGAGATCCTCACCCTGCAAGGCCCCGATGGCGGCTTTCTCCGCGTCCGTGTTCGCCTGGATCAGCAGCATCTCCTTCTGCGTCGCCTCTTTCTGCCGCTGCAGGTCGGCCAGCGCCTGCGTCAGCTGCTGATCGGCGGCGTCCACGCCGGACCGGGTCTGGCGCATCCGGGCCTCGAGCTCCTTGAGCCCCTGCTCGCGCTGGCGGAGGTCATTCTGCAGGTCCTGCTGCCGCAGTTTCCGAAACAGCGCGATCCCGAAGACCCCGGCGAGGCCCGCGGCGAGGTACGGAAGACTCTTCTTCGGCAGAATGCCCATACGCGCCACCAGCACGATCGCGACGACGATGATGAGGACGATGACGGCGATGGTGATGTCGGGGAACACGCTGATCACGGGGCCGCTCCCTTCCGCGCCTGCTCGGCCTGCTTGCGCTCGATCGTCGTGATGATCTTGTGGACGGGCCCGGAGCCGAGGCCGAGGGCCATGCCCGTGAGCACGGTGCGCGCGATCGGGGGCAGTAGGAGGCGCTCGGGGTTGGGGATGGGCGGGTTCCCCCAGAGCGTGATGAGGTCGAGGCCGAGCCACAGCGCCAGCCCGACGCCCAGCGCCATCCCCACCAGCTTGCACGCCACCCGCACGCCCGCCGCGCGCACCAGGTCACCAGAGATCACCGGCACGGTGCCCGAGTACCCTGGTTGCGTGTTCAGCAACAGCCCGTAGACGCGATTCAGGACGGCTTGCACGGCGTCCGGGTCGAGGTACTCGAACACGCCCATCCGCTTCGCCAGCCGCTGCTGCAGGATCGCGGCGCGCCGCGTCCAGAAATGGTACCAGTTCATGCGGCTGTCGAGCGCGTCGTAGGCGGATTTCACGATCTCCAGGAACCGCTCGATGAGCAGCGCCAGCGCCAACACCAGCGCGAAGAAGACGGTGGTTTCCGCCAAGGCGTCCATCATGCAGCGACCCTCGCGTACAGGTACGGTTTGAGCTTGAAGGCCGCGATCGCCGCCAGGGCGCTCGGCGCGTGCTCCCACCGTTGCCGGTAAAACGTGACCAACTGCTTGAACTGGTCGTACGGGAAGTTCGATCCCGGGCAGGCTTTGCTCGCGACTTGCTTGTGGGGGATGATGCTGTTGGCAAAGTCGAGCTGGATCGGATACAGGAGCGTCCACAGCGCGACGACGCGCGCGCCGGCGCGCAGCTGGGCGTCGGTCGGTCGTGCCTCGCCGTACCGGCCGTCCGGGTTCGAGAACGGCACCGCCGGATTCGTCTCGAAGTTCCCGTTGAACGCGATACCGAGCGAGCGACGGTTGTAACCGACGGCGTGACTGCCGTACCGGTCCCAGCGGCAGAACGCATGAATCGACCCATCCGCGAGAATCACACAGTTGTATCCCGTGAGCCAGTGCTGGCCGTTCGCGTCGGTGCGGCTCTTGATCACCCCGACGACGTCCTCGAACGTGCTGTCACTGGACATCGCGGTGTGGTGGTAGACGACAAGGTTGGGATCCTGGTCACGCCGGTGCACGCTCTCGAGCAACTGCCGGTCCACGCCGCCTTCGTATGGAATGTCACGCCAATCCGCGTCGCTCATTCCTGGGGGCGCGCCCGGGGCGGATGGGCCGGCCGGAACGGCCTTCGCGGCCGCCGGCTCGGCTGCCGCCACGGCGCCGGTGGGCACCGTCACCTTGCGCTCCGAGATGAATTGAATCAGGACGTGCGCCGGGCCGCTCCCGCCTCCGATGAACAGGCCCGTCAGGACGTAATCGAGCCAGGCCGGCATCGCCTGACCGCCCTGGAGGAAGGTCGTGAACAGGCGCACGTCGCCGAAGCGCGCGAGCAGGATGCCGGTGGCGAGCCCCAGCAGCTGCAGCACCAGCGTGCGGAGCGTCCAGCCGTCGTCCGGATCGGACGCCGGCTGCACCAATACCGTCCCCACCGGCATCTGCTCCTGCCACTCGCCGGCCTGTTCCGCCGTCGCGAGCTGGTCTTTGAGCTGACCGATCTCGGTCAACAGCGCCGCGCGCTTGGCGCCGTCGGACTCCGTCAGGAGTTGTCCGCGCAGCGTGTCCAGCCGAGCGCTAAGTTGCGCGCGACTCGCGACCTGCTGTTCCGCGGTTTGCTCGACCGCGCTCGCCGCGCGGTCGCGCTCCGCCAGCTCCTGCACAGTGGCCACCGCCGCCGCCGCCTGGCCGGGGTCCGGCAGGCGGCGGGCGTGCTGCTCGCTGACAAGGGGCTCGAGCACGTTCTTGCCGAACTCCACGACTCGCTCTACGACGAGCGACAACCCGAGCGCCTTGGAGAGCGGGACCATGACGAGCTGGAACGGGACCATCACGCCCCTCCGCACGGACGCGGCCTGAGTGACGAATCTCGCGTCGCGGCGAGGCATCGAGAATAGACAGGGAGGACCACAAGAGGATTCAGCGGGAGATCTAGATCTACGCTGGGCCTGCGCACTGCGGCGGGGCCGGGATTACGCGCTCACGTGCCCGCGGGTGTGAGGCGGACTCCGTATTGCGTCGCGAGATCGTAGCGTCGGCCGTGCACCACGCCTGTCCCGTTCGCGATCGTCAGTTTTCGCTGCCGCACGTCTTCCACCCATTGGGGGTTAGCGGCCTCGGCGCGCCGGTTCGCGATGATCTGCAGTCGCGCGACCTCGAGATCGTCGCCCTGCAGCACCGCGTCGAGGCCCGCGACGTCCCGCTGGATCTGTGCCTGTACCACCGTGTTGATGGAGCCGTTCTGAACCTTGATGTCGAACATCAGGGCGACGGCGCGCTCGGACGACACGCCATACAGGCCGCAGAGGACGGTCGCGTCCTGGTAGAGCTGCTGGGCGTACTTCGTCTCGATACTCTGAAACTCGGGCGCGCGGCCCAGGGTCTTGAACATGCCGGCCCACGGCTCGACGAGCCGGAAAGTCGCCCGATCCTGGATCGAGCGGGCCCACAGCAGCTGATCATCCCGGTCCAGGCCGAGCATCGCCTGAAACTCGGCGTAGTGGGTGTCGAAGATGCGGCCCGTGAGCGCCGGCTGCGTGCGGTCGATCTCGGCGAGGAGGGGTTGCAGGCTCCCCTGCCCTAGGTTCCACTGCAGGACTCCGAAGCTCAGGCCTTGCCCGTCGAAGTCGCCGGACAGGCCGGCGAAGCAATCGGGCGGAGCGGTGCCCGTCTCGAACGAGCCGGTGAGCGCGAGGCAGCGGTACGCGAGTGGCTGGCGGACGATCTCGGGCTCGACGATCGTTTCGCCCGCAAACAGCGCCGCCCAAGTCTGGGGCCCCACCTGGCCGTCGACGGGGAGACCGTTCGCCTGCTGGAACGCTTTTACGGCAGCGAGCGTGCCGCCGCCGAAGTCGGCGTCAATGGGACCGGCGTAGAAGCCGAGGGCCTTCAGGCGGGTTTGGAGCTGGGCGACTTCAGGGCCTTGGGAGTGGAGTTGGTAGAGGGGCATCCGATGCGCCGCGTCTAGCTGCCTTTCCTGAGGCCTTCGGCCACCAGGGGAACATCGATGAGATGAAGGCCGACTCGCACCGTCTGCACCGCATCCACGATCTTGTTTCCGGCTTCGTCCAGCTCGAACTCCCGCACGCCGAGCGGTCCGTCGCGGGCCGCCGCGCGATACGGTCGCGTCCGGTATCGGCTCTTGAGTTTCGGCTTCGGATAGCTCGCGCGCAGCGCCTCGAGTTCGCTCGGCTCCAGTCCCTTCGCCGTCTCCTGGCCAAGCTTCTTCAAGATCTCATACGACGCCTCCACGCGGATCAGCGCCTCCTCGCCCCCCTCCTTTACAATGACGAAATGGTGGGGCAGCTCCTGGATGGCCTGGGGTGGCAGCAGCTCAGCCCCTCCCCCAGCGGTGGGCCGGAGGGACAGCTTCACCTGAAAGTATCCTACCGGCATGATCGCCAGCGCTCCGGTCACTGGATGTTCACGAACACCGCGACATAGCCGGTGCCGCCGTTGAGCGGTTCCAACGCCTTACCGATGATGCAACCGACGTTGGGATCGGTGGCCTTTCTCGCGTGACCCGGTTTGGCGGACGAGGTCAGCAGATCGCCAACCTGGATCGGCGCCTCGGTGGCGTCCGCCTTGCAATGCGCGAACGTGCCGAGCGTGACCACAAACAGCTCGCCGCCGTCCGGGATCGAGGTGGGATCGCCGGGATCGCTGCGACGGTCTGGCTCGTCCGGCGCCGGCGTGGCTTCCTGACACACGATGCCGATGACCAACGGGTCCGCCGCCTGGTCAGCCAGGGTGACTTCAGGAATCGCCATCAGGTTACGGTCGCCGTGAAAGCGCACGGCTCCGCTGGCCTTCAGCTTCACGACATCTCCGGTATGCAGGATGCGGCCGCTGGCGTTCACGAACGTGTGCGCGACGTAGCCGATCTTCGGTCCTGTGAAGCGGGCGGTCCCGCCGACCGTCATACTGTCCACACCGCCCGTCGAACTGATGATGTGTAACCCCGTGACCCCGACCCGTACCGGCCAGATCATGAGCACGGCCTGGGCGCCGGTGCCCACCGTCGCCTGGGTGGCGCCCGTCAGGAACAGGGTCACATTCTTCTTCTGCAGGTTGCCGAATCCCGTCTGGGTGTCATTCGGGGTGCCGAAAAGGGCGCTCCCACCCCGAAGCGACACGTTCCCCGTGACTGTCAGGTCACCCGCCACGGTGCCGCCATTCGCCGGCAGCGCGCCTACCTGTGCGGCGGTGGTGTGGTGGGGATTGCCGGCGTCGCCGAGATGCGCGCCCAGGGCGGCCCGATCCGCCGACAAGTCGCGAGCGTCATCCCTACTGACGATCGCTCGCTTGCCGGAAGCGTCGGGGCTGCCACCCGGTGGGGCCGATGTGACGTCGAGCTCTGCACTCTCGACGACGTTCCACGTGACGGTCTTCCCTTCGTAGGCCGCGGCGTTGCTGTCGTCGTATGTCTCGTCCGGCCGGTGTTCGATGCCGACGATCGCACCCGACCCGTCGTAGTACACGCGCACTTTCGGCATGCTGTCATCCCTCACATAGCGACCATGACGCTCACCCAGGTGTCGACGGGCGTTCCGGAACTGTCGAACACACTAATCGACAGATGGAGCGCATCGCTGCTGCGAAAGCGCACCGGACCGCCGGTCCATGACCAGCAGACAAACGGACCCCAACCGTTGGGGTTGACCGGCGACGCCCACGTGATGTCATACTGACCAACGGCGATCCGGTTCACGCTCGCCACATTGAAGCCAGTGAGAATTGTGCCGGCCGATCCGTTTATCGTCACAAACGCGCGCAGCACACCACGGTTGACTCCGGGGTCGAGCTTCGCCGCGGTGACCGCACCGTCGGCGATCTTGGCGGTGGTCACCGCGCCGGTGGCCAACTCGGGCGTGGCGACGGTACCGTCGAGGATCTTGGCGCCGGTCACCGCACCGTCGGCGATCTTGGCCGTGGTCACTGCGCTGTCCCGGAGGTGGGCGGTGGTCACCGCTCGGTTCGCGTCCAGGGTCGCGTCCGAGCGCAACACGGCGTCGGTCACGGCGCCGGCCTGCAGGGTGCGGGTCGACACGGCGCCGGTCGCGAGCTTCGGCTCCGCGACCGCTCCATCGGCGATCTTGCCGACGGTCACCGCGTTGGTGGCCAGCTTTGTGTCGTTCACCGCGAAGGCGGCCAGTTTGGTGGTCGCGACGCTGCCATCCGAGAGCTTGGTGGTCACGACGGCGCTGTCCGCGAGCTTCGGGGTCGTGACGGCGTTATTGACCAACTTGGTGTCGCTCACGGCCCCGTCCGCAATCTTCGCGTTCACCACGGCGCCGTCCTGCAGTTGCGTGGTGCCGACGACGGCCGCCGGCAGGGTCCCGTGGACGGTTCCCGCCACGTTGAGGTCGCCGGACACCTTGAGGCTGCCGCTGAGATCGGCTCGGTTGGCGTCGCCCAGGCGCATTCCGGCCCACTGGGCAGGCACCCGGGCGGGATCGCTGAGCGTGACGCTCCGGGCCAAGAGGTCGCCGCCGACGGCGCCGGCGAGACGGCGATCGGAGGTGGCGATCCCCGTGACTTCCGTACCGGTGCGTTGCACCCTCGCCAGCAGCAGCACCTGGCTCGGGTCGCCCGGCGCAGTGTCGGAGGCGGCGACGAGCGGGTCCTCCGTCCACCGGCTGTAGCCCTCGGCGCCGGTCGCGTCGCTGTGGTCGCTCGGCGTTTCGCGATAGGCGATGGTGACGTACACGTCGGCGTCGGCAGGATGGCTGGACAGGTCCAGCGGCAATTCGCGCATCAGTACCAGCTCGCGACCCTGCCCGTCATAGGCGGTTCCCTCGCCGACCGTCACCGAGGCGCCCCCGGCCGGGAAGTCCACAGCGAGGCCTTCGGCGACACCCCAGGTATGGAAGAGCCGGTTGTGCCGCCGCCGCATCTCTTTGTGATAGTCCTGCTCGAGCGTGAAGTCGTCGACCTGCAGAAACTGGTGGTCGAAGTAATGCACGCGCTTGATCACGTTGTCAGCCATGGTCCTGCCTCCTGATGCGACCTCTTAGACGGTGGCCGCCCACGAATCGCCCGGCGCGCTGCGTCTACACGACCGCCCTCATTCGCGCGACGCCCCCACGAGCTCGCTTTCGAGGCTCCTCACCTCTTGTCCCGCCCCCGTCCCGTTTCCCGCGAGCAGCTCCTCCAGCACCTGAATCGCCCCGCTGATCCGAAGCAGCGTGTCTCGGAGGATCGCCTGCTGCGTCTCCACTTCGCGGAGGCGCGTCTGGCCGGTTTGGAACTCCTTCTGTAAGAGCGTAAGCCGGGCTTGTAGTTGTTCTCGCACGGTCAATTCCTCCTCACTGTGGCAGCACGAGCGCCGGGATCCTCCCCGCCGCTACATGAACAACACGAAGATCTCGATGACCCCGTTGCCTGACTCGAGCGGCGCCAGCGCCTTTCCGATGATCGTCCCCGGTCGGTAAGACCCCCCCGCACCGCCGATCGGGATGCGCTCCGCTTTCATAGCGTGGCCCGGCGTCGAGGAGCTGGTGAGCAAGTCCCCTCGCTCAATCGGTCCGCCCTCATCGGTGACGTTGCACGGCACGCGTCCGCAGAGAGCCACAGGGAAGTGCTTGGCGTCCTGGTGCTTGCCGTCGGGATCCACGTGCAGCAGGAATCCCGGTGCCGTCGAAACGACGCCCAGCACGAGAGGATCGTTAGGCGATTCCGATCGCACGATGCGGTTCTTTTTGCGGATGTCGAGGCACACCACGTCGCCAGCCTCGAGGTCAGTCTCGGACTCGTAGTTCTCCGCGATGTCGCGGGGCCCCGACTGATAGCCGTTCCGCGACCATACGGTCCCCTCGGCCTCGAGGTCAAAGGTGTGAATGCCACCCGCCCACCCTGCCGTCCTCGGAGCTGATGGCTGTCCAAAGACACCGAGCCGTCCCGTGAGAGCGGTCTCGCCGTTCACCTCGAGCCGGTCCCAGATCGATACCCTCCGACCCTGCCCGGCGGATCCGTTGCCGACGATCATGAGCGTCTTGTAGGTGCCGGTGTCATTCGAGATCTCGGCGCGGTTGGTACCGTCGCCGAAGCTGCTCCAAGCGGCCGTGAAACGAATGGCGTTCGACCCCGACAGGATCCTTAGCTCGCCGCTTACGTCGAGCCGATCGGCCGGGGAGTCGGTTCCGATACCCACATTCCCGCCGTCTGCGATCGAGAGTCTGGATGCGTTGACCAATAGCCCGGCGTCGTTGTAGACCTGGAAGACTCTGAACCCGGTTGTCGCCAGCTCCTGGATCCTCCAGCGGTGCATCCCCGCCCGCCTGAGCGAGATGTCCGCACCCTCAATTACGTGATCGCCGCCTACCTGGTGGAACGTGTACCCAGGACTTGGGGTGCCGATACCTACATTCCCGCCGAACTCCTGGAGAGCTAGCGGCTTGCCACCCCCGACGAAGATTCGACCGTGGGTCGGATCGAGCCAGCTGACCTCGAGATAGTCGTTCGAGTCCTTGCCCAGCCAGAGCGCGGCCGTGCCGGACGGATTGCCGACGAGGATGCCGGGGGCGCCGGGCCCCAGCCCCGCAATGTTGCTATTGACGGTAAGCTTCGCGCTCGGCGCCGTCGTGCCGATGCCGACGTTGCCGCCGGCGGTGATTCGCAGCTTCTCGTTGTTCGCGCCAGCTCGGAGCACGAGATCATGGTTCGACACCACGGAGAGGATGCCAACGCCACCGGCGGTGCCGTCCACGCCCACGAGGATTTCCCGCGTACCGTCCTTAACGTTCAGGTAGTTCGCGCCCAGGGCGTTGGCGACGGTAAGACTGCGGTCCGGCTGCGCGGTCCCGATCCCGAGACTGCCGGAAATGAAGGTGCGGTCGGCGAGGAGCGCCAACCGCCGCGCGCCCGCGTCCGTGATCCCGCCGATCTGCAGCCACTTCGTCGCGGCGTCGATGTTGTTCGCCATCGCGATCGCGTTGTCCGGGTACACGGCGCCCGACGGGTCGGTGATCGCGAGGGTGCTCGCACGGGCCTGCCCGCGCACGTCCAGCGCCGCACCAGGCGCGACGGTCCCGATCCCGAGCGTGGTGCCGATGCCGACGTTGCCGGCGTCGTCGATCTGCAGCCGGGACGCATTGAGCAAGTTCCCGGAGTCACTGTAGGCCTGCACGATTCGCAATCCGGTGCCGGCTTGTGCCTGCATGGTCCACCGGTGCATGCCGGCCCGGCGGAGGGAGATGTTGGCATCTTCGACGACGTGATCGCCTCCCAGTTGATGGAACCGGAACCCCGGGACGGCCGTCCCGATCCCGAGGTTTCCGGCTCCAGAAACGATGAGGTTCCCCGAAACAGTGCCCCCCGCGAGCGGCAAGGCCCCGACCTGGGCGGCCGTCGTGGCGTGCGGGTTGCCGGTGAGGCTGGAGTGACTCTCCCCGATGGTGATCGTATTGTTCGCGTCGTTCGGGGCAATGGTGATCGCATTCGCCGCGATCAGGTCGACGTTCCCGCCCGGGTTGGTGACGCCATCGACGCTCCCGAGGGCGCCGACCTGGGCGGCAGTGGTCCCGTGAGGATTGCCGTTCACGATCGCCAAGTGCGCGTCGAGGTTCGTTCCGTCGGTGGCCACCTGCCGGCCGTTCACGGTGCCGCTGACCGTGATGTCCCCACCCACACCCAGCGGTCCGCTGAGATGGGCTGCTCCTCCGATGTCGACATCGCCGTGCGCGGTTGCGGTATTGGTGACGAGGCTGTTCACCGTGAGGTCGGTCTCGGCGGGAACGGCGCTCCCGGCATTCCTGCGGACCGACGGGTCGAGGGTGTCGACGTTGCCGCTGCCGTCCAGGTGGATCTTCGCGAGCACCACCACCGAGCCGTCGCCGGGGGGCGGGGTGGTGACGATTTCGAGGCCGGGAGCTTCGGTCGTGCGGGTATAGTTGTGGATGACGCCCGACTGGTAGAGATCGGCCTCCTCGGAGATCTCATGGTAGGCGATTGTCACATACACGTCGCCCGGCCCGGGCGTGCTGAGTGTGACGGGTGTGGCATCGAGCAACACGATCTCCCGACCGTCCTTGTCAATGGCCGTGCCGGGACTCACGGACACGACCTTGTCCGCGCTGCGGGTGACGACCAGGTCATGGGCGATGCCCCACGAGTGGAGCACCTGATTGTGCCGGCGGCGCATGGCGACATGGTACGCCTGCTCGTCCTTGAAATCCTGCTCGACGAGGAACTGCGAGGTGAAGTAGTTGAGGCGCTTGATCTCGGCCATGGTGCGACTCCTCAGGCGCGCGGGGTCACGGCAGCACTGCGCCCAGCAGCGTATCGACGCCGACTGTCGAGTAGACCCCGATCCGCATGCTGGGGAAAATCGGCTCCAGCTTGTACGCTGTATGCGCCGGCTTCTCCAGCTCGATCAGGGCGGTGGCAATGGCCATCTGGCGCTCTTGGGCCTCCTGCGAGGCGCGCGGCAACGATATCGTCACCCGGAAGAAGTGTGCGGCTCCACCGCCGAGGTACGTATCGACCCCCACGGTGGAATGGACGCCCAATTCGAAGTCCGCCGCCGCCGTTTCGGTGACCGTCGGCGTCCCGACCGTGAAGATGGCCAGCAGATCCTGCAGGTTTTGCTTCGTCCCGCGCAACCGGTACAATTGGATGATCCTGGCCAGGAAGTTGCGCCGCTGCCGGGGCTCGAGGTCGTCACGGAGCGTGAAGGCCGTCCAGTCGGCGAGCCACGGAAGGAAGTCATCCCGCGCCTGCAACGGGTCGAAGAAGGTCGCCAAACCGGCGATGAGCTGCTCGAGGCCCTCATGCCCGGGCGCGGCGTGATCCCGGCCGATCAGGACGTCCTCGAAGGCCAGGAGAAACCGGCCGAGGAATGGGTCCTTCTGATAAACGGCCGGCAGGTAGCGCACCAGGCTGCTCGGCGCCACTGGCGTGGTCATCGGGTGCCTCCACCGCGGTGCGCCATCGTCATGTGCTCACCGGGGGCAGCGGCGTGATGTCCGTTTCCTCGACCTGCGCGCTCAGCAATTCGTCCGGCCGCACCTCCACGGCTTCGATGTCTCCCTGAGCGTTGAACCGCAAGCGCGCTGGATCTTCGGGTACCGTCTGCAGCTCGGGGAGCGGTTGCCCCGCGCCGCTGGAGGGCGTCACGTAATCGACCCCCTGCAGCGTATCCAGCAGCTCGTAGAGTTCCGACGCGTAGACGTTGCGACCGAACGGCCACCCGTCGCGCCCCGGCCCGCCCCGAAGGGGGTGCAGGAAGTCGCGCACCGCAGCGACCGCCTGGCTCTGGACCCGGGTGGCAACCGCATCGGGCTTCAGCACGACCGTCATCCGCACCTTGATGCCGAGGTAACGCGGGCCGACGACGTGCACTCGGGTCGTAAGCAGCCGGCGTGGCTCGAGGAAGTCCATGACCCCCTGCCTCAAGTCGGCGCTGGGTGTCGGCTGTTCATCCTCGCTCGCCGGGACGACGATGAGGCTCACGTGACCGGATCGGTCGACGGCGTGGGCGAGCACGTCCTCCGACTCGAGGTTGCGGCGCGGCAGACAGCGGGCGCGGGCCACAGCCGGATCGGCCGCTAGCGCCAGGCTCTCGAAGTCCGCGCACGTGACAGCCCGGTGCGGGCGGCGAAGCTCCAGCACGGCAGCCCGTATCTCGTCGGTGAGGCTCCGCCCCGGCGTCGACGCCCACGTCGGTCCGTTGATCAGCCGCAAGAAGGCAAGGACGTTGGCATCGGTGACCCGGTTGACGCGGTAGACGAGCAGCTCGGCGAGGTAGGAAAACAGCTCGAGCAGCGTGACGCCCGGGTCCGACGGATTGTGATTCGTCCACTCAGGCGCGTATGTGGGAATGAGCGCACGCGCCTCCGCGGCCAGATCTGCGTACCTGCGATCATCGAGGTTGGGTAGCGTCAAGGGCATGCCGCTGCTCCCTCAAGGTGCTTCGTAGATCAGGGCAACGGTGTGCGCGCCGGAATACACCAGGAATCGGCCCGCGCGGCTTGCACCCACACGATCCTCCGTCTCGGTCACTTGCAGCGAACGGACGTGATCGACGCCGGGAACGGCTTCCAACCACGCGAACAAGTCGGATCGGTGCGGCCGGCGGCTGAAGTCCCACCCGGTCCCGTCGAGTCCGCCGGTCAGCGGGTGCAGGAAGCGCGCGAGTGCCTCGAGGGCCGCTGCCTCCACCGCGCTCACGCCCTCCAGCGAACGCAACGCGAGCTCAACGGCGACGTCGACCCGCACGTAGTCGGGCCCGACGACGACGACATCAGTCGTGGGGATGGCGTTCTCGACGACGAAGCGACGCACACGCTCCAGGAGTTCGATCGCGGGCATGGGCTTCGGATCCCGCGACCGTGGAACGACGACGAGACTGACGACGCCGACTCGCGTCTGTTGCGCGTCGGGGTCGGTGGTCAGGTTGCGGAGCGGCACGCACTTGGCCCGCGCTACTTCGGGCGAGGCGAGCATCGCCAGATCTTCGTAGTCCTCCAAGGTCACCGCTCGACCGCGGTGCCGGACCGTGCGCGGGGCGCGCTGCAGCACCGAGTCGAGGCCCTCAGCGTCGGCGCCGCCGGTCGCCGGCTCCGGGCTCGCCACCTTTTCTACGTACGGCACCGTCTGTTTCAATTGCACGATCGCGCCCGCCGCTCTGTTGCCTCGTACTCCGCCGCCCGTCTGATAGCGCGCCAGCCGAACGTTGCCCGTGCCGGCCGGTGGGATCATCCCGCTCAAGCCATCACCGAACCGGACCTCCCCGGTGAGATGATCGAGCACGTAGTGCCGATCCCGCGGCCCCGAGCCGTAGAAGTCCGGCACCTCATGCCACCGCACCCAGACTTCCCGGGCGCCGCCGGCCGCCGCACCCGTCACCGTAATCGCGTCCGGGCCCTCGTCGGCCCGGATCGCGGTCTGGTCCTGTACCGGGGGGAGGTCCGGCTCGCGAACCTCGAGCTGCTGGCCGAGCAACACGGGAGCCCGGGTGGTCCGGAACGCCTGGTCCTCGCGCCCATTGCTGGCGCCGAGGGGTTCGTTTTGCGTGGTCACCGTTTGGACCGCCGTCGTCGCGTTCGGGAGCAACCGCCGCACCCTCGGCAAGAACGCATAGTCTCCGCTCTCCCACCGCGCTCGGAACCAGTACCGCGCGAGCCCGAATTCCTCGCGAAGGGCGGTGTCGGCCGGGGGGAGGAACTCGACGAGCCCCGGCCGAGTGAGCGCCTCTGTGCCGTCGCTCGTCGTCAACGAGGTCCAGGCCAACCCGTTCCAGTACTCCCAGGCCAGTCGCGCCGGGACCGCGGCGGCAAGGTTGTCTGCAGCTTCGCCGTACCGGATATCGGCTGTCTGCCAATACAACGTGAGCGTTCGGTTCGGGAACGTCGGCCGGCCGGCGGGAAGGACGAACCCGAGGTAGATGGTGGGTTTCACGTCCCGGGTCGGCGCGAAGGGTGCGAACGGTGTGGCGGGATCCCGGGCCTCGATCTCGAAGTCATTCGAGGCCAACACGGCATCCGGTGGGCCTGACCTGGTGAACGTGTACTTCACTGTGACCGAGTCAATCGCTGGCGGCGCGAAGCTTGCGGGTACCAACGTGGATCCGCTCGCCGAACGCTCGTAATGCGCGTCGGTGCCGTAGTTGCCCGAGACCAGCCGCACCCGAATCCAGAACGCCCGGACGCCATTCACCGTCGCCAGCGCAGGCGAGCGGGGGAACACTAGAACCAGGTCCCCCGACTTGGTGAACGCCCGGGTGGTGTCCGTGAACTGGGGCGTGTTTGTGTCCATACGAACGTTGGCGATGCCCACTGTCTGCCAGGTCCCACCATCCCAGAACTCCCAGGCGAGTTGGGCGTTGCCGTCGACTAGGGTTGGCGGGATCGGCGACGCTGGGTCGCCAAACGGATTGACCAAATGAACGGTGATGGTGGTCCCCGGTGCCGCAAACGCCTCTCGATGCGCCAAGTACAACGTGTCCCCGTATTTGGGCTTTTCGCCGAACGGGAAGAACGGCTTGCTGAGGTCGACGGCCTGTGCATTGGCAAACGCCGCATCGGGATGCAGACCGGTGTCGTTCACTTCGACCTCAAGGCCGACCGCGGTGATCGTCGGCAGCTGGCTCGCCCGCACCTTGCCCTCCACGGGGGCGGTGGCCGGCGTGATCGGCGTCATCAGCTGGCATCGCAGCCAGCGGCTCGTCACCGACTGGATGGTTTGCTCGAGCAGCGGAGGCCTATTCGAAAACGTCACGTCACCGCTGAGCGTGAGGTCCGCGGTACCGTCACTGTCCGGCGTGATGGGGGCCCACTTGGTGCCATTCCACTCTTGCCACTGCAAGCTGCGGGCATCTGGGGATGCGGGGAGCGCGCCTACCACGAAAGACAGCACGACGCTCCTCAACCCCGCGTATCCGAGCAGCGCGTCGTGGCCGATGTAGAGGATGTGCTCGATCGCAGGGTCGCCCTGGAAAGCGGAGACGACGGGTCCGGCCGCCGCGGTGACCAGAGAGCTGTAGTCGGCATAGCGATCATCGTCCGGCGCGCGCACGAAGACCGAGTCGAGTCGCGCCGCCGTCACGACGAGCTCGCGCTCGGTCTCGAACAGGATCGGCTCCTTCTCGCCCTCGGCGGGGGGTGCCGCGACGCGCGTCCCCGCGGGGACCACGGCGTCCGTCGGGCTCGCCGCGGCCAGGGAGAACGCGAGCGGCGCGCGCGCCGGCTGTGGCGGCAGCGGGGCGGCGCCCAGGAGATCGACGAACGCGAGGAAATTCTTGTCCGGCGCGCGGTTGAGGCGCTCGACCACGGTCGCAGCGAGGTGCGCGAACGCGCCGATCACAGCGCCGCCCACGCGGTCGATGGCACCGCTGGCAGGATCGGTCTCGTGCCACTCGGGTACGTGCACTGCCAGGCGTTCCCGCACCTCTTGTGCGAGCTGCACCTCGCTGCGCGGATCCAGAACGGGCGCCTGACTAGGCATCGCTCGAACGCGACCGGTTGCAGACCGTCACTGCAGTTTCACGCCACCGTACTTCTTGCCGAGCCAGATGCCAGCGCCGAGAATCAGCAACGGGGCGAAGAACACCCCCAGTGGGAACGACTTGAACACCACCCAGTTGACCACGACGGCAATCGCGGCCACCAGGGCGAGATTCACTTTCGATGGAGCAGTGTTGAACGCCATGTGCCCCTTCCTTTCCGACGCCTCGTCAACCGGCGCCGCGTTCGAGGTAAAACGGATACACGAGATTGAACACGTTGTTGGTTGCCCTCACTCTGTACTCGATCCGGATCAAGAGCACTTCGCCGGTACCGCCGACGCTCATCTCGGTATCGAGCACGTCGATGCGCGGCTCCCACCGGAGCAGCGCACCGCGCACGTCGCTCGCCACCCGGCCCGCGGTGTCTGCGCTGTTGACCCCGAACACGAGATCGTGGATGCCGCACCCGAAGTCGGGGCGCATCACGCGCTCGCCGGGCGCCGTCCCGAGGATCACCCAGATCGCTTGCTGGATGCTGTCTTCGTAGCGCGCCAGCGCGAGCTGCCCGGTCACGTCGACGACGCCAGGCGGGAACTGCCATCCGACCCCGAGGAACTCGCTCGCCACGGCGGGGTGCCTCGCTCACCCGATCAGGACGGTGCCGACGGCGATCACCGAGCCGACCGGCAGGTCCGTCGGGTCGTTGCACGTGGCTGCCGTGTCGCCGTTGCGAGCCGCGGCCTTGCCGTTGATCTTCACGGTCTGACTCCCGACCTTGATCGTCGCCTTGTTCGCCGGCGGGTTCTGAAACGCCGTCCCCGGGGGCGTCGGGATGTGTGGCGGCGTGTTGTCGGCGGTGCTGTCCACGGTGGCGGCCGCCATGCCCATGATCTTCACGTCGCTCGACAGCGCGCCGTTCAGGATCCCGGTGAACGGGTGCGGCAGCGGCGCCGGGGGGGCTGGCGACGGCACGATGACGATGTGGGTATCGGTGGCGACGATCTGGTCGCCTTGCTTCGCTGCAGGCTGTCCCATGTGGGTCCCGCCCTAGTTGATGTTGACCGCTGACCCCTTGAGGGTCACCTGCCCGCCGGCCTTCAGGTCCATGTTGGCACTGGCCTCGATCTTCACGTCTTGAGCCGTCGCCTTCGCTTCGATGCTCTGCCCCTTGAGGACGATCTTCCCCTGCCCCGACTCCAGAGTGATGTCGCCGTCGGCCTTCATCGTGATCGTGTTCGCGCTGGCGTCGATGATGACGCTGTTCTTGCCGCTCTTGTCGATGATCTCGATCTTTTCGCCGCCGTCGGTGTCGTCCAGCCGGACGATGTGGCCGCTGCGCGACTTGATGACGCGCAGGTTGTTCTTGCCGTCGTCGTTCTTCGCGGGCGGCGCCTCCTGCCCGTTCCACAGGGCGCCCAGCACGTAGGGAAACCGCACGTCGCCGTGCTCGAACCCGACCAGCACCTCGTCGTCGACTTCCGGGAGGAAGTAGATGCCGCGCTCCTGGCCCGCCATGGGCGCGGCGACGCGCGCCCAATTGCTTTCGTCGGCGTCGCTCAGCCAGGGGAACTTCACCTTCACGCGGCCCATCCCGTCCGGGTCCTGGTTGTTCGTGACGACGCCCACCACGACGCCCTGGATGCGGCTGGCCAGCGCCTCGCGCTCCTCGACATCCAGCAGCAGCGGCAACACGTTCATACCGCGTTGCGCCGCAGAGTGAACTGCGTGTGGTAACCGCCGTCCGGCGAGTAGCGCTGGGCGACGGCGGTGACGTAGTACGGGCCGCCGAAGCGACTGCCGACCCCGTCGATCTTGATCACGTCCCCCGCGCGGACATCCGTCCGGCCCAGACACGTCGCCTCGCCCGTCACGAGCGCCAGCACGACGCCGTTGAAGCGCGCCTTCGCGATCTGGTCGGCCTCCGCTTGAGTCATCACCGGCCGATCGGTGACGACGCCCACGCCAGCCTCGAAGGCGCTCTTGACCAACGCCGCGCCGCTCTGGTTGCCCCCCATGACGGCCGTCTCGTCTCCCGCTTTCGCGCTGCTCACGATTCCCTTCTTGTCCTTCGGACTCCAGCCGTGCACCGCGACTTCGCTCAGTTGGCGCATGGCGGAGAGGCGCGGCAGGAACTCGAGTAGATCGTCGCGCATCGTGAGCGTTACGACCTCCGCGGCGGCGTTGCCCACCGGGCGGAACAGCAGGGTCTTATCGTCAACCACCACCTCGTAGTTGATACGCCTGGCCCGCTCTTGCAGGAACTCCATGTCGGTCTGATTGGCTTGGAGGACGTAATCGTGCACCACCGCGCTGTCCTCTGCCTGCGCACTCAGCCCGACCTCGCTGGCGATCTGGGAAGCGATGTCGCTGTCCTTCTGTTGCACGAAGGTGCGCGTCTTGCGCCCCCTGATCAGACGATGGCGACGGTCATAGCCGCGCACCGTGAGACTCGGTAGGCAGTCGAGGGAAAAAGCCGGCTCGAGCGCGACGATCTCCCCCTTGATCACCGTGGCGACGTCGTCCACGTACCCCATCTTCACCTCTACGGCGTTGCCCACCGCGAACAGATCGTCGTCCACCCAGGGTACCTCCTCGTCCTGATCGTCCGACCCCGTCAGCTCGATCGCGAACATGCTCGGCAGCGCGACGTCATCCTCGACAGCGACGTCCGCGATGTGCGCCTCGGCCTCGGCCGAGAGCGCCGAGCCATTCACCAAGACCTCCACGTGTGGCACCAGCGGGTTGTCGGGCTTGGCCACCGCCATGACGTGGTCCTCTCACCTCATCGGAGTTTTGGAATCGTCAGCGTTCGCCCCGGCTCCAGCTGGCGCGGATCATCAACGCGATTTGCTTCGGCGATCATGCGCCACAACGTTGGGTCGCGGTACACGTCGGCGGCGATGCTGCTCAGCGTGTCGCCAAGCTTGACCACTCGTGTGGTGTGCTCGGGGTCGGTCTGTTGCTTATCCGTCTTGGGGGCCAGGAACTCGAGAAACGCCACCGTCAGGGTGGCCCGGAGCGGTTTACCGTCGCTGTTGAACAGCGTGAATCGCTGCGTCAAGTTGGTGACCACCCCGATGAAGGGAAAGTCAGACCCCGTGGGCGCATCGCCCCACCTCACCTCGCACGTCGGTGGCTGCTTGTGATCGCGTTCGATGCGCGTGAGCGCCACGATCTTGTCCGTTTCGCGACGGACGTCGTCGATGACGCCGACAGGCTCGGTTACATCGAAGAAGAGTTCGAGGTTGAGCTGGCGGCTGCCGCCACCGCCGAATGTCAGCGTCGGCGCATTCACTAGGCGGTGCGTGCCACGTGGCTTGCCCAGCGGCGGGCTTGGTGGACTCCAGGTCACCGTTTTCGTGATGGAATAGGTGTTGGGGTTGAACAGCACCCGGATCTCGGGAAGCTTCGACGGGTTGAGGGGCTTGATCGTCAGTTTTGCAAGGCCCATCGGTCGCTCCTAATACCACCTGCCGAGGCCGCTGCGCTCTCGCTCCACCGCCAGACGGCGCGCGAGTATCCGGCTCACCTGCTCGGCGAGTCGCACCACATCGAGTTCGTGAGGTGACGCCGCCGCTGCGGCTGCGACGAGTGGCGGGACCGGCTCCGGGCTGCCCCCCGGCGTGCCTTCACCGGGGGACCCCGCTCGCGTTGCCGTATCACGAGCGACTATACCGTGGTGCGACGCAATGGCCGCCTCTGGCAAGTGGGCGCTCGTCTCGCGGCGCGGTGCGGGCGAAGCCGTTCGCAAGATCATGTCCGGCGCAGCAACGGCCCCGCCGGTCGCCGCGGCCCCGTGCACGGATACGCGCCGCCCTGCGTTCAGCTGAAGCACCTGCCCGGATGCCTCGCGCCCCAGAGGTTGTGGCGCGAGAGCCTCCAGTGCGCGGGCACCAAATAACCGGTCGCTCCGAGCCCGCGCCGCCTGCGCCACCGTCCGAGTGACCGCTAGGGCGACGTCGCTCCCACCGCCAATCGGCTCCGTTCCCGACTCCACGCGATGGAGCGCCCCGCCAGATTGATCCCCGCCACGCGTGCGGTCGCCCGTCACCGGAGCGAACACAAGAGGCGCGCCTGGCGCGGAGACAGGTTCTTCGTCTGGTCGCGGAGCAGCGGGAGCCGATCTTCGTAGCTCCGAACGCTGAAGCGCCCTTCCAGGGACATCTCCACCGCGGCCGCGGTCACTCCTGGGTGGAGTGCTAATGACGGGTGCACTTGCCGCGGGGTGCCCCGGATCCGGCCGTAGGGTACCGGGAGTCGATCCTCGTACAAGTGTTGTCTGATCGCTCCGATGCTCGTGCACCGGAACCAGCGCCACCTGCGCAACTGTCCCGGCCTGATCCCCAACGCTGCGCGGCGGGTCGCCACTCGTTGGAGCAAGGACGGCGGCCCGAACTGGCAGGGTCGGCTCCACAGCGCCACCCTTGCGCGACTGCGCCCCGCCGCTCGGCGTCAACTGGGCGAGCGAAGCGCCGGCCTTCAAAGGCATCGGGGGCCCGACGGCTCGTCGCGGGGGCCGTTGATCCGCGGCAGTCGCGCGCTGTTCCGCTGCTGAGTCTGCCGGAGGACCTGTCTCAACCGACGGGCTGAGACGCCCACCGCTCGTCGCCGTGCGTTGGACGGTGTGCCCTGGCCCACCTCGGCGCTCGTGCGGTATTTCGGCGGCGCGGGGCGCTCCCGTTGCACTCACGCTCCCTGGCGCTTCGGAAGACGGACTGCGCTGAGTGGCGGGCGGAAGGGACGCCGGTTCCGGCCGGCGCGGCGGGTGAGCTCCGACCCCGACCGGCTTCGTAGCGCGCATGCGCCCCGCCTCGGCGTGGTGTCCCGCTGCGGGCGGCGGTCGCGTCTCGGCTGGGGCGAAGATGGGGGCATCTCGAATCGCTGGCTCGGCCTGAGGTCGCGCGTACGTGACGAGGGGGCCGCCCGGGAAGCTGGTCGACGTCGGCACCCAGCGCCGCAAAACGTCGGCCAGCAGCGGCAGCTGGGCTGCGCCGAGATCGTAGACGTGCCGAGCGCGAGCCAGCATCCAGCCCGGCCGGACGACCCCCGGGGCGGCCCCGTAGCGCTGCAGGGCGCCAACGGTCAAATCCTCCTGACCGCCGGGCGACTCCTGTGGCTCACCAGCGTCGCGGGGAGGGGGGGAATCCATCGGCTCGCTCACGATGCTCGTTACCTCACTGTAGCGATCAGGCCGCGGTGTACGAGTTCCAGCGTTTCCACTGCAACCGCAGCCGTTCCGGCCCGGAGCTCCGGTCCGAGCCAGCGGACCGGGTACGCACCCGAGAAGGTCCAGCGCCAGCGCTCTTCGCCGGCGCCATCGCGCAGGAGGACCGCGCCATCGAGGCGGAGTATGATCCCGCGCGTCACGGCTTCGTGCCACGCCCAGGTGGCGATGTCCGTGAGACCGCGCTTGAGGATGAGGTTGGAGGGGTAGCGAGTCGGGCCCCAAAGCTTGTGCACGTATTCGTTCACCCCGCCCTCCCGGTAATCCTGAACCTCGACCTCACGTTGGAGGCCCGTGACGTCGGTGAACCCGCCCACGACCAGCCCTTCGATCTCGACGAGGAAGTCGAAGGCCAGGTACGGGTCTTTCCGGTCGCCTAGCGCCACGGCTCGGGCTCTCCTGATCCTGCAGCGTCGTTGATCCGACGGTTGATCTTCGCGATCTCACTGACCCAACGTTGGCGCTCCGCGTGCTCCAGCCCGAGGATGTGGTCGGGCGACCAGTGGAAGTGGAACGCGACGTACGCTACCTCCTCGAACAGGCGATCCGAGGGGTAGCACGTCATCCCCCCACGCTGCCGACCTCCACTTCGAAGGCCTTGTCGCACTGCGGACACGTGACCGCGAGTCGGTCGTGGCCGTTCTCGTTGATGCGCCGGTATAGGTCCTGCAAGAACGCGAGGTCCCCGGCGAACAGCCCCTCGATGACCTTCGGGTTGATTTCTGAGAGATCGCCGAGCCGGGTGATCACGCGCGAGAGCAGGATGATCACCAGATACCCCGGATTCACCTGAACGCGGGGGTCCTTCATCGGGGCGATCTCGTCGTACGCCGTCGCCAGCCGCA
>Ga0209761_1000282_pt1 | contig 29334 bp, 22 predicted proteins | sample GraSoi013_1_40cm_4_FD_185818 | JGI IMG/M metagenome (GOLD analysis project Ga0209761, IMG submission 185818) | Grasslands soil microbial communities from the Angelo Coastal Reserve, California, USA - Sample 09_25_2013_1_40cm (SPAdes) (version 2) | ecosystem: Environmental > Terrestrial > Soil >... | reverse complement strand
CGGCCGCATCAAGGCTACCGGCTCCGCGGCCGGACACCTTCCACGCTCGTCTGGGGCGCCGTCAAGGCATGACTTCATGGAACGCTCTGGGACAGTCGAAGTGTCAACACCGTTTCGAACCTGGACATGCTAGTCGGGTGGCAGCCTATCACCTTGACCCTCTTCGCGATCCGCGCTGGGGGAAGTTTCTGGAAAGCCACCCCAGGGCCTCCGTGTTTCATACGCCGGCTTGGCTCGAGGCCCTTCGGCGGACGTATGGCTACGAGTCTGTAGTCTATACGACCACTCCACCGGGGATCGAACTGACCAACGGAATGGTCTTGTGTCGAGTCTACAGCCCGATCACGGGGCGCCGGGTTGTGTCGCTTCCATTCTCTGACCACTGCGAGCCCTTGGTCGAACGCTCCGAAGATCTAGAGAGCCTGATCCATTCCCTGGAACTCGATAGCATCAGTGAGCGATGGGAATATTTTGAGGTTCGCCCGCAAACGGCTCTAGCCATCCCTCCATCGAGGCTGGAGCCCGCTCAGGCTTTTTATCTGCACAGCCTGGACCTAACTCGGGGAATCAAGGACATCTTTCGTCGACTTCATAAGGATTCAGTTCAGCGGAAGATCCGGCGAGCAGAGCGAGAGGGTCTAACCTACGAAGAAGGCCGAAGCGAAGCTCTCCTGGACAAGTTCTATCGCCTTCTCCTCCGCACGCGACGACGGCAACACCTGCCACCCCATCCCCGCGTCTGGTATCGCAACGTGGTGAACTGCCTAGGCGACAAAATAAAGCTGCGAATTGCCTCGAAGGCCGGAGACCCAATCGCAAGTATCGTCACCCTGTCCTTCAAGGATGTGCTCGTCTACAAGTATGGATGTTCCGACGAGAGGTTCCACAACCTCGGTGGAATGCAGCTCTTGCTATGGAATGCGCTCCAGGACGGGGAAAGGAGCGGAGCCCGCGAGTTCGATCTAGGGCGGTCGGATTGTGACAACTCGGGCCTCATCACTTTCAAGGATCGCTGGGGTGCCGCGCGATCTCAGCTGAACTATTGGCGATATCCGGCACGCCTGGCCGCAGTCACTGCCCCTGGTTGGAAAGCGAGGACGGCAAAAAGGATCTCTCCTCATATCCCGGACAGTCTTCTGATTAAAGCCTGGAGAACGACGATGGTAAAGGAGATCTCTTCTCATATCCCGGACAGTCTTCTGATTGCGGTCAGCAAGCTGCTCTATAAGCATATGGGCTAGGGAGCCGGCTTCTGGCCAAGAGTGAGCCGATCGCACGCGTGAACCAATCGATAAAACATACCCCTGAGATGCCTGAACGGAACAGTGCCTCCCGGAACTGGATGCCGAGGGAACGGCCTACGAGTTTCTTCCCCCGGAGCTTGTGCGGTCGACAAGGAGTGACTGTGCAGTGTCAGGAGCTGGCCTGACCTGGCAGCGAGGCTGCACGTCAGGCGCAGAGAGAGGGGTACCCGTTGACGCTCCGTTTCGATAGCGCAAGTAGGATGTTGAGAAATATCTGGCATCTGCTCAAGCCTGTCATTCCTTGGCCGGTTCGTCCGGCGTCTCGCCGCTTCCTACCTAGAGAAGTGAAGCGTCAGCCCCGCGGCTCCGATGAGGCATCTGGTAGAGCGCCGGAGGGGCAATCGCCCGGACACAGGCGATTCAGCTGTTTTGTGATTGGGGAGGGCGCTCTCACCATTCAATGTTGTGACATCTTGATCAGCAGGGGGCACGAGGTGTTGGGGATCGTTGCCTCTAATCCCGAGATCATACGCTGGGCCAAGGAGCGGAGTGTGGGGCCATTGGATCTGGCGGAAGATCTGGTGGTCGCGCTCAAGGCGCGGCCATTCGACTATCTCTTCAGCATCGCCAATATGCGCCTCCTGCCGAAGGCAGTCGTCGATCTGCCGCGGCGGTTCGCGATCAACTTCCACGACGGACCGTTGCCCCGCTACGCGGGCGTGCACGCGACGTCCTGGGCACTGATTCACAACGAACGTTCCCATGCGGTTTCGTGGCACGAGATCAGCGACCTCGTGGACGGTGGCCGTATTTTCAGCCAACAGCCCGTCTCGGTTGTGGAAGACGAAACGGCCTATTCGCTCAACACAAAATGCTTCGAAGCAGGCATGCAGTCATTCGCCGAGTTGCTCGACGAGATCGAGAACGACCGATGTCAGCCGCGCGACCAGGATCTCTCGCAACGCACCTACTTCGGAATGTACGAGCGTCCGCCGGCCGCCTGCGCGCTCTTGTGGCAAAAGGCCGCCGTCGAGCTTGCCGCGCTCGTACGCGGGCTGGAGTTCGGGCCTTACTCCAACCCACTGGGGCGAGCGAAGATAGCCTTGCAAGACGGGTTCGTTCTCTGTCCGCATGCCGAGGTGGTCGACTCAATGGCCGCGGCACCTCCAGGCACGATTACTGCCATCGAGCCGGATAGCATTCAGGTGGCCACTGGCGCCGGAAGCCTCCGGATCCGCCAATTGCTCACGCTCGACGGCGCGCCGCTACCGCTGCGCGACGCAGTCCGGACCTTCGCCTTGAAGGTCGGGACGCGGCTGCCCGAGCTCAATCCTGCGCTACTTCAAAGGATCTCAGACTGTAACACCATGACTTCCCGGCACGAGTCCTTCTGGGTACGTAGCCTGCAAAGGCTCAACCCGGTGTCTTTGCCGTACTTCGAAGCGCCTGTCGCGGAGACAGACGAGGTTCGCTACTCCTCTCGAGAAATGGCGATTCCGGAATCCCTGTTCGAGCGCATGTGCACGCAGCAGGCGCGGTCGAACCCGGCTGAATGTCTTCTCGCCGCATTCGCGGTGTACGTAGCTCGCGTGACGGGCGAATACGAATTCGATCTCGGTCTGACGTTCTCTGAACTTGCTAGAGACGTGGCTGGGCTCGAAGGCCTTTTCAGTCCCCGGGTTCCGCTGCGGGTCCAGATCGATGCGGCGGCTGATCTCGCTGGCGTCGCGCAAAGTGTGCGTGCACAGCTCGAGCTCGCGCGGCGTCACGGGGCCTTTTCTCTTGACGTGTTGGCCCGTTACCCGGAACTCCGATCCATCGCGGACCAGGGATTGTCGCGTCTGCTTCGCGTCAACGTCCACCTCGTCGATACCCTGGACGACTCTCAAATCCAGCCTAGCTCCGATCTGTGCCTGCTGATCTCAACGGACGGCAAGAGCTGTCGATGGATGTTCCGCACCGCAGTAGTCTCGGAGACGAGCGTCGATTTGATGCAGGGTCAGTTCGCGACGCTCCTGCGTGGTGTTGCCGCTGATCCCCTCCGCCCAGTCTCAAGCCTTCCGCTTTTGAGCGAGGCTGAAAGGCACGTGGTACTTCAGCAGTGGAATGACACGACGGCACCTTTCGCCGCCGACTTGACCGTTCACGGGGCGTTTGCCCAGCAAGCGGAGCGAAGGCCTGACGCCATCGCGGTCGTCCATCGAGACGTCGAAATCACCTATGGCGAGCTAAACGGCCGCGCTAACCAGCTCGCGCGACACCTGCGCAAACTCGGTGTAGGCCGCGAGGTGCTGGTCGGCATCTCGATGGAGCGGTCGGCGGAGATGGTCGTGGGATTGCTCGCCATCCTCAAAGCCGGTGGAGCATATGTGCCACTGGACCCGACTTATCCCAAGGCGCGCCTGGGCTTCATGATCGACGACGCAAAGATTTCGGTGCTCTTGACGCAACAGAGCCTGACGCCGGCACTGCCCCCCCATCCGGCGCAGGAGGTATGCATCGATGCGGATTGGGCGGCGATTGGGCAGGAAAGCGCTGAGGATTTCGACAGCGGCGCCGCGGGGCGCAACGTGGCCTACGTTATTTACACCTCCGGATCCACAGGCAATCCGAAGGGTGTGCTGGTCGAACACCGCAACGTGCTGAACTTTTTTAGCGGGATGGATGCGCGTCTCAAGTCCGATCTGAATTCCACCTGGCTGGCGGTGACGAGTCTGTCTTTCGACATCTCGGTGCTGGAGCTCTTCTGGACCCTGGCGCGTGGCTTCAAGGTGGTTATCTACAAAGGGGAGGACTTCAAGTACGCTTCGCGGCCCGCACGCAACCCGCATTCCAGTCGGCCAATCGACTTCAGTCTGTTCTATTTCTCCGCTGACCAAGGTGAGGATCCGGGCAACAAATACCGCTTGCTCGTCGAGGGGGCGAAGTTTGCGGATCAGCACGGCTTCGCGGCGGTATGGACCCCTGAGAGGCATTTCCACGAATTTGGCGGCCTTTACCCGAATCCCTCCGTGACCAGCGCGGCCATCGCGATGATCACGAAGAATATTCAGATCCGCTCCGGGAGCGTCGTGGCGCCATTGCATACGCCCATCCGTATCGCCGAAGAATGGTCTGTGGTGGACAATCTCTCCAACGGGCGCGTGGCGATCTCCTTCGCCTCCGGTTGGATGCCAGAGGATTTCGTAATAAGGCCAGAGAACTATGCGAGCCGAAAAGACGCGATGCTCCGGTCCATCGAGACTGTTCGAAGCCTCTGGCGTGGCGAAACAGTAGCGTTCCCGGGCCCGCTTGGCCGTGACGTGCGGGTCCGAATTCTGCCCCGGCCGATCCAGGCTGAATTGCCTGTTTGGGTGACAACCGCCGGCAACCCGGAGACGTACGAAATGGCAGGCAACGTCGGTGCGAATGTGTTGACGCACTTGCTCGGCCAGAGCATCGGCGAAGTCGCCAAAAAGGTCGGCATCTATCGCAAGGCGTGGTCGGCCGCCGGACACTCGGGGCGAGGCAAGGTCACCCTGATGCTGCACACGTTCGTAAACGATTCTGCGAAGTACGTGCAGGATACGGTGCGGACACCGTTGAAGGATTATCTGCGAACCTCTGCGGACCTTGTCAAGAAATACTCTTGGGCTTTTCCCGCCTTCAAGACGCGCGGGCAGAACGTGGGTGAAGTAGATTTCGCCAGGCTGCCCCGGGACGACATGGAGGCGTTGCTCAACTTTGCGTTCGATCGGTACTTCGAAACCAGCGGCCTGTTTGGCACGCCGAAGAGTTGTGTTGAGATGATTGACAGGCTCAAGGCGAACGACATCGACGAAGTTGCCTGCTTGATCGACTTTGGCGTCAGCGCCGACGTCGTCCTTGAAAGTTTGAAGCATCTCGATGCACTCCGCGAAGCGACGTCGAGGCCGCAAGAACGCCGGGAGGACACCGATTCGATACCCGCTCTGATCCGAACGCACAAAGTCACACACTTGCAGTGCACGCCCTCGCTGGCCAGCATGTTGATGGCTGACGAAGAGGCCAGAGAGGCGCTGCGCTCGGTCAACACCGTCCTGATCGGGGGCGAAGCTTTCCCCGCCTCACTCGCCGCAGAACTGCGCAGCGTGCTCAAGGGCAAGATCTTCAATATGTATGGTCCTACAGAGGCCACGATTTGGTCGACGAGCTACCAACTCGACGGTGAGGACCGTAACATCCCGATCGGCCGACCAATCGCGAACACGCAAGTCTACATTTGCGACGAGCATCTCCAGCCAGTGCCGGTGGGAGTGTCGGGTGAACTGATGATTGGCGGAGCTGGAGTGGCCCGCGGCTACCTCAATCGGCCGGAACTGACGGCCGAGCGGTTCATCGAGAACCCGTTCATCAGCGACCCAGATGCCCGCATCTATCGTACGGGCGACCTCGCACAGTATCTGCAGGACGGCAACGTGGAGTTCGTGGGCCGCGCAGATTACCAAGTGAAGGTTCGCGGGCATCGAATCGAGCTCGGCGAGATCGAAGCAGTGCTCAACCAGCATCCCATGGTGCGCGCGTCGGTTGTCATCGTCCGTGAAGACTCGCCAGGGGATAAGCGGCTCGTGGCGTATGTGATCGCGCGCGACGGCCAAAAACCCGACGCGCAGGTACTCCGCGAGTATGCAAAGAACAATCTGCCTGAGTATATGGTGCCGGCGCGTGTGATGGAATTGGGCGCCTTTCCGCAGACGCCGAACATGAAGATCGATCGCAGGGCCCTGCCAGCGCCGGAAAAGGATCGGTCCCTTGTGGGCGGCGACTTCGAGCCTCCGCGGACGCCAGTCGAAACGACTCTGGCCGCCATTTGGGCTAAAACACTCGGTCTCGAACGCGTGGGCCGGCAGGACAACTTCTTTGACCTCGGCGGGGACTCACTGCTGGCGGTGCAGTTGTTCCTCCAGATTGAGGAGGAATTCGGCAAGAAACTCTCCATTGCGACGCTTTTCCAGGCGCACACGCTGGAGCAATTAGCGGCAGAGATTAACCAACGCCAGAGTGCGTCGCAAAGTTGGACCTCCCTGGTCGCGGTTCAGCCGACGGGATCGAAGCCACGCCTGTTCTTTGTTCATGGTGCAGGCGGCAACGTGTTGCTCTATCGCCATTTGGCGTACCATCTCGGACCGGACTACCCGTTCTACGGTTTGCAGTCGCAAGGGCTGGATGGAAGGCACCCGTATCTAACTTGCGTGGCAGACATGGCCGCGCATTACGTGAAAGAGATTCGCGCGTTGCAGCCAGCAGGTCCTTACCACTTGGGCGGCTACTGCATGGGCGGCACGGTCGCCTATGAAGTAGCACAGAGGTTGCGGGAGGATGGAGAGGAGGTTTCTCTCCTGGCATTGTTGGACACCTACAACTATGACAGCCTCACCCAAGACCGTGCCTTGGGTAAGAGGCTCTCCTACTGGAAGCAAAATGCTGTTTTTCATTGGATGAACATCACGCAGCTCCATGGGAGAGATCGCCTCTCTTATTCGAGAGAGAAGTTCTGGGTCTCAACGCAGCAGGGAGCCGCTCGGCTGCGCGTGAAGCTCTCGAACTTATCCCGAATGATGCACCGACAGAGCGGTAAGAAATCTGTCCAGGGGTTCCTGGAAGACATCAATGATCGCGCAGGCTTTGAGTATAAGCCACGCCCTTACGCCGGCAGGCTAACACTGATCAAACCCCATCGGAATTACAGCTTCTACAACGACCCGAAAATGGGCTGGGCGAACCTCGCAGCAGGCGAACTGCAGATCCTTGAACTTCCCGTCAATCCTGGAGCGATGCTTGTTGAGCCCTATGTGCAGATCCTGGCCGAAAGGCTCAGAGCGTGCATCGATTAAGCCACAGAAATACTCGGCCCGCTTCCGTACTTGAAAAATAGGCGCGGGTTTCGAGACAGGTCTCTCTGGACGGGACGCGATCTTGGATTTCAAAAACTTCTCCGGCCCGAAAATCAGTTTGCCCGAGATCGGGTTTGGAACCTGGGGATACCGAGGCGGAGTGGAACCTCTCAGGAGAGCGATAGACCTCGGGGCGTGTCTGGTTGATACTGCCGAGTCCTACGGGACTGAAGAACTCGTCGCCGAAGCCACCCGAGGTGTCCGGGACCGTGTCCTCATCGCCACCAAGGCGCGGCCGAGTCACTTCAGACGCGCTGATCTACTGAAGTCGGCAGACCAGAGTCTCAAGCGCCTGAGGACTGATCGGATCGACCTCTATCAGCTTCACTGGCCGAACTACACGGTTCCCATTGAAGAGACCATGGCGGCCATGGAGGAGTTGGTGGATCGCGGCAAGGTGCGATTCATTGGAGTCAGTAACTTTTCGGTATCCGATCTCAAGAAGGCACAGGCAGCCTTGTCCAAATACAAAATCGTCTCCGACCAAGTACGGTACAACCTCATCGACCGAACCATCGAAAGCGGTCTATTGCGCTATTGTCGGGAGCACAATATCGCCGTCATCGCCCACAGCCCTCTCGCGCATGGCTTGAGCCACATTAGAGAGCGAGATCCCGATCAGACCCTTCAGCGAGTGTCGCGGCTGACAGGGAGAAGCGAAGCGCAGGTGGCGCTGAACTGGTGCATCTCAAAGGACGCTGTGATTGCGATTCCCACGGCGTCTTCCATTGACCATGTCGAGGGGGATTGTGGTGCCTCCGGTTGGAGGTTGTCCGAGGACCACATCGGCCTTTTGGCCCGGCGAATCGCGTTCCGTCGACGGGGATACGCGCATGCGGCGCTCCGGCGGATCGCTCGACACTTTCTCCAAAGAATCGGCCGTAACCTGTGACCGCTACTCTTCGGATCGTCTAACCTAGAAGTAAATTCCGGAATTTCTAAACTTGGGAATCCCGGTTCACTGCTTGGACAGAATCTTTCACACTCCACAGGTCTGATCGCGCCACGGGGCGGCTACGCCCCGGCCGCTTCCGTCGTTTCGAACATCGGCACGAGATGTGCTTCGCTCTTCCCCGGTTGTCCCTGTGCGTCACTTGCACTGCGGGAGGCTCCACCTCCCAGGGAGTGGCTATGACCCCCGAAGGTTTCGGTGTTGTGAGCGCGAAGTCAGCGTGTTCGGCGCCAGTCCAGGAGCACATAGACCGCGCCATAGACGACCTCCTCGCTTCGTTCCCCATCCCTGAACGGCTCTCGCCCGACGAAAGGCGCGGGATCATCGCTCGGTACACCGCGGTGCTCGAAGGGAATTTTATCTACTGGATGACCGCTGCCTATCTGTCCACTGCGTCGGAGAAAGCTCACTCGATCATCCGAGACAACCTCCTCGAAGAAGTGCGCGACAATCATCCGGGGATGCTGCGAAAGTTCGCCATCGCTGCCCACGCCGCGCCGACGGACGCAGATGCGCTTGCGGTCTACCGGAATTTAGAGAACGTTCGCATCTTCGTCGGACGACTCTCGGGGGAGAAGATCGTGCTCATGATGGCCTTCTTCGAAGGCTTCATCACCCGATTTATGCCCTATCTCGCGGGGCTTGCCACAAGGCAAGGCTCGGCCGAGCAAAAATACACGGAGGTGCACGGCGTCTGCGATGTCGTCCATACGCAAGAGCTCTTCCGCGCACTCCAAGCGGAGATGGCGCTCACGCGCGACCCTCTTCCACCCGAGCAGGAGCTCTTTGAGGGAGTTGAGCTCTTGCGGACGCTGATCCAAAGAATCGTTCAGCCATGCCCTACGGGCTAGTCCATCAAGTCGCGCGCGAGCTGCGGACACCGTAGTGGGCGGTCTTCAGATTGCTCTCGACAACACGCGCGGGATTCCCAGTCACCAGCGATCCCGCGGGCACGTCTCGGACGATGAGGCTCGCCGCCGACACGATGCAATTGTCGCCAATAGTTACCCCTGGCAAAATTATCGAATGCGCGCCGATGAAACAATTATCGCCAATATACACGTCACGATTGCGATTATTGACAGAATCGTGCGTCAGGATTGCGGCTCCGAATGCTACGGCCGTGTACTTCCCGATGTGGATTCCCCGCGGATTAGTTTTGTCGAGTTTGGCACTCAGAGAAATAAGGGTTCCTTCCCCGATATCCATTTGCCAAACCCGAATTAGGTATTGACGACGGAACCTAACAACGACGCTATGCAACATATCACGTATCCTGGACACCAAGGGGACCGCCATCGAAACTCCTGCCCGCGTCTAGACGCACCCGACGCTCTGCTGATATTATCTCTAACGCAACGGAAGGCAACCGAAACCGCCGAGGAATAAATGTCAATAAGGTTAACCGTGATCTTTCAGGTCCAGCAGATTGCAGAAGAGCAAAAGAAGAAGCTGCCCTCTCTGACGGATGACTTGGTCTTGCTGGACTCGGGGCTCGACTCTCTGGCCTTTGCGATCCTCGTTGCCCGACTCGAAGAGACCCTGGGACTTGATCCGTTCACTGAATCGGACGACATTTTCTATCCAGTGACCCTTGGTGACTTCATCAGGTGCTACGAAAATTCTGCCAAGTCACGTACAGTCGATTCGGAACAACCTGGATAATGCATCGGCCTGTTGGAGCCGCTTTCCCTGGGGGCGTTTCTCTGCGCGAGCCTCTGAGAACTCTCTGACCGATCCGTTCTCGTCTTAACTCAGGACGCACTTTCGGCCGCAGTAGCACTCATCCTCGGTCGTGCGCCGCCGAGGAGGTGCCCCAATCGGATCAGCGTCTTGACGTCCAGGGCTCGTTGGCAATCGATCCGAACCTCGAAGGCACTACGTTGGGCATAGGCACCACGGACCATTGCAGCTCCAGTGAAACTGGTCGGCTTCGGTCGATGCTCCGTGCGAGCGTGAAGGAGAGCGTGAACCACGACCATGGCGCCGCGCCAGACAGCGCGTCGAAAAAACTGAGCGTTCTGCCGGGCGCTCACGGCGTCAAATGCGGACGGGCGGCGTCGGGTTTGCACGAAGAAGTAGCTAACTCCGAGCGGCCTGCATCTAGCTGAGGGCCTCAAGATGAGAAAGACACCCGAATTTAGCTTGTTCTTTTTCAGTGCGGATTGCACGGAACGAAAAGATAACAAGTATCACATGCTGTTAGAAGCGGCTAAGTTCGCGGACGCGCGCCAGTTCGCTGCCGTATGGACGCCAGAGAGACACTTCCAACGGTTTGGTGGCCTGTATGGAAGCCCCTCTGTTACTGGCGCAGCCCTCGCAGTCGTAACGAAGCATATCTCGATACGAGCCGGGAGCGTCGTCCTCCCGTTGCAGAACCCTTTACGTGTCGCCGAAGAATGGGCCATGATCGATAATCTTTCGAGTGGCCGCGTCGCTATTTCGGTTGCGTCAGGATGGCATGTGAACGATTTCGTGCTTTCGCCGGGCACCTACCAAAACCGCTACGAGGACATGTACGACAAGATTGCTATCGTCCAGAAGCTTTGGCGAGGCGAGAAGATATTATTGGCGAATGGAGCGGGGGTGAAGATCGAGGTGGGCATTCTGCCGGCACCCGTCCAAAAGGAACTCCCCATCTGGCTGACCGGTCAGTCGGACGACACTTTCTTCAATGCCGGCAAGCTTGGCTTCAATGTTCTGACCGCGAACTTCGCACTCCAGCATGATCTTGCGGAGTTCGTCCGTAAAGCCGAGATTTACCGTAACACCATCCAGACGCATCATGGCCGCCGGGGTCACATTACGCTGATGGCTCATGCCTTTGTTGCGGCGAGCCGTGATGCGGTAGAACGAATCGCCAGGCCAGCCATGGCAGATTATATTAAGGCCAACATCGGCATGCAGCAAGCTCATGACGCTGGCGGAAGAGAGGATCGGGGCTTCACCCGTCTCAGCAACCGAGAGCGTGAAATCATGATCAGACGTCAAGTGCATAACGACCTTCGCAGTCCACTGAGCTTCATCGGGACTCTCGATCACTGCGCTCAGCAGGCCGAATGTCTGGGGGAAAATGGAGTGGATGAGATCGCTTGTCTCATCGACTTCGGAATTGGTATGGAGGACGTAATGGGTAGCCTTCGCCGCCTCGCAATGCTGATAGTGGACTGATTGTGTTCTTCGCACGTGGGCGGACTCCCTGCGACCGCTCATCGGCAACGACGCCAGAACCATTCCAAGACTTGGGGAACGGTGAGCGTGCCGTCCGCGGTACCACGTGCACTTCACCCGTGGATTCCGCGGGGACTAGTCTTGTCGAGCTTGGCACTGAGAGAAATGACCCTGCCCTCCCCGATATCCATGTGCCAGAACCGAATGAGGTATTGGGGACGGAGCGCGACCACGACGTTGCGCCATCTTTCACGTATCCGGGACGTTGACGGAGCCGCCATAAAAACTCCTGCCCGCTTCTTCGCCACACACTCGGCGCGAGGCTGATAGTATCCAACACACTATGACATGGCAGAAAGGTTGAGAATTCTCGGATCGATTCGCCGGCGCGGAGCTGGTCGTCTGGCCTCACGTCTCGCAGGGCTCGAGAATCAGAACCAGGCGATCGCCGCGAATGCGCCCAGCGGGGCGAACAGCCTCGGGGCACTCGTCATTGGCGGCGGTATCCGTGGGTTGTCGATCGCGGGGAGCCTTGGGCATCGCGGCATCCCGGTCTGGGTGATGACCACCGGCAACGATCGGCTGGCAACGCTCTCCCGGTACACGCGACGCACCCTTCCGTGGATCACAGGAAGCCCGGAAGAGCAGGTCGAATACCTGCTCCGCCTCGCGCGAGAGCACCACCTCGATGGATGGGCGTTGTTTCCGACCGCGGACGAACCCGCAGCGTTCCTGTCAAGATTTCGCCGCGAGCTGGCCACTAGATTCCGTGTCACGACTCCCGACTGGGACGTTCTGCGCTGGGCATACGACAAGCGCCTGACCTACCAGCTCGCAGCACAGGAATCGGTCGACCACCCGTGGACGCTGTGTCCCGCCAGCGAAGCGGATCTCGAGGCCGTCGACGGTCGGTTCCCGGTGATTTTGAAGCCCGCCGTGAAGGCGAATGCCAACCGGTTCACCGCCGACAAGGCCTGGCCCGCGGAAAGCCGGGATCGTCTCCTTGCACGCTACCGAGAAGCCCGGACCGTGGGCCCGCCGGAGCTGATCCTGGTGCAAGAGATGATCCCAGGTGGAGGAGGCACCCGAAATCGAGGAACCGGCGCACTGCATGCTGGGCGCCATCGATTACACGGGTCTCGTCGAACTGGAGTTCAAGTACGATCGTCGCGACCGCAGATACAAACTCCTCGACTTCAATCCTCGAATCTGGACGTGGTCGTCGTTGTGTCGCCGTGCCGGGGTCGATTATCCTTATCTGCTCTGGCGCATGATGCTGGGAGACCGCCTGACGGAGATCCGTGGGCGTGCGGGAGTTCGCTGGGTGCGAATGATCGCAGAGGTGCCGGCGGCATTCCAAGAAATCTTGCGAGGCCGCCTGCGTGTCGCTGACTATCTACGTTCGTTCCGAAGCCCGCTGGAGTTTGCATTGTCCGCCGCCGACGATCCTTGGCCAGGTTTACTCGATATGCCCATCCGCGCTCACGCCTTCATCACGAAGATTCTTGATAATGGCAAGAACCTTGCGGGAAAGGCGAACTGGACTCTCGCGGAAGGACCGAGACGCCCAAAGCTTGACGAGGGCGAACAACGAAGGCGTGTGTGGCAAACTGTTACCAGATCTCTTGCCCCGCCGTGGGCGTTGTTGACGAAGCGTAAATTGCGACGCGAGTCCAAATATAAGAATCCTCTCCCCTCTCCTATTCTGTGACCCTTGGTGACTTCATCAGGTCCTACGAAAATGCTGCCAAATCACGCGAGGTCGATTCGAGACAGGCTCGGTGACGCTTCGGAGTGTGTGGGCCGCTTTCTGTGGGGCGCCGGTGCAAGCGTTTCTCTGGGCGATCTCCTGCGCTGCACGAGCCTCGGCGGTCGTCTCCCCGAGCTCTCGGGTCGGTCGGTCCTCATAGCAACCCAGGATCAGCTCGCGACGGGATTGGCGCTCGTCGAGCTGGACGGGGTAGCGCGTCGGTGCATCATTTGCCCGCCCGACTTGTCTTCCGAACATCTTCCATCGGTGATCGCGAGGGGCGGTGTGGATGCGATCGTGTCCGACCACGATCTGCACAATCAGGGCAGTCTTGGCGTTCCTTTGACGGTTCGCTGCACCTTGGCCATCACGGCGGTGGAAGGCGTGCTAGTCGACCGCCATACAACCGAATGGGTCCTCCTGACATCAGGCACCACTGGCGCGCCCAAAATGCTCATTCACACCCTGGCCGGCCTGACGGCGCCGATCAAGAGCGACCAGAACCAGGGCACCGACATTGTCTGGGGCACCTTCTATGACATCCGTCGCTATGGCGGCCTCCAGATTTTCCTGCGCGCCTTCCTCGGTCGGGGATCATTCGTACTCTCAGGCGCCGGCGAATCACCGCGGGATTACCTCCTGCGGCTCGGTGCGCATGCGGCGACGCACATCTCGGGCACCCCGTCGCATTGGCGTCGCGCGCTGATGACCCCGTCGGCCCGTGCGATTACGCCTCGCTACATTCGCTTGTCGGGAGAGATCGCCGACCAGGCGATCCTCAATACTCTCCGGTCCTTCTACCCGCAGGCCGCCATCGGCCATGCGTATGCCTCGACGGAGGCGGGCGTGGGATTTGAAGTCGATGATGGTCTCGAGGGCTTTCCGGTGAGTCTGATCGGCGCGCGCAGTGAGGTGGAAATGAAGATCGAAGATGGGTCGCTGCGGATCCGTTCCGCCCGCACGGCCCTCCGCTATGTCGGCGAGGACAGCCCGGCGCTCATGGACCATGAGGGCTTCGTCGACACCGGCGACATCGTGGAACGACGCGGTGACCGCTACTATTTCCTTGGTCGAAGGAGTGGAGTCATTAATGTCGGCGGACTGAAGGTATACCCCGAGGAAGTTGAGGCGGTGATCAATCGCCACCCAGCGGTCCGAATGTCCTACGTTCGGTCAAGGAGAAGTCCAATTACGGGCTCGCTCGTCGCCGCCGACGTGGTTCTTAAGAGACAGCCCGCTCAGAGCGGCGGCGACATTCAGATCGTGGACTTCAAGCGCGAGATCCTCCAAATCTGTCACGAGAGCCTGGCGACACACAAGATCCCTGCGACGATCCGTTTCGTACCCACCTTAGACGTCGCTGCTGCCGGCAAGCTGGCTCGTCCTCATGCGTAATGTCATCGTGACGGGTGGAAGCCGAGGACTGGGCTTGGGCATCGTCCGCAGGCTGACGGCCGAGGGTTACCGTGCGTTCGCCGTGGCGCGGAAAATAAGCGACCAGCTCGCGTCCACGATGGAACAGGCCGAACAATCCCGTCCGGGGTCGCTCCGCTTCATGCCCTTCGATCTCGGTGAGATTCAAGACATTCCCGCGTTGGTCAAGCAGCTGCGCAAGGACTTTGGGCCGATCTACGGCTTGGTCAATAACGCGGCCGTGGGTTTCGATGGTGCTCTGGCGATCATGCACAATTCGCAGATCGAGCGCCTGATTCGCGTGAACACCCTCTCACCGATCGTCCTCACGAAATATGTGGTTCGCCACATGCTGGCCGATGGTGGCGGCCGCGTCGTCAACGTCTCGTCGATCATCGGCTTTACTGGCTACAGTGGGCTCTCGGTTTACGGTGCTACCAAGGCGTCGATGATCGGCTTCACTCGATCCCTTGCACGGGAGGTCGGACGCATGGGTGTGACCGTGAATTCCGTCGCACCTGGCTTCATGGACACGGAGATGACGCAGGGCCTCGACAGCAAGCAAAGGGAGCAGATCGCGCGGCGCAGTGCGCTTCGGCGCCTTCCCGACATCGACGATGTGGCAAGCGCCGTCGCGTTTCTTCTCGGCGACGGAGCGACAAGCATTACGGGGACCGTCCTCACGGTCGACGCCGGCACCACGGCCTAAGGCCCCGGAACGGCAATGCCGATCAGAAACGAATGGCGCCGCTTTGGATGCGGTCGTAAAGTGTCTCGTCGAGCCGTACGAATACGCTGCGTTCCCGGTCGTCGAAATAGATGACGTCGGCGCTGGCGGTCGGATCGTAGCCTTGGCGCACGAGGGCATCCTTCCGGTGCTTGAAGGTGGCGGTCACGTCAAGTTCGCTCCGGATGCGCAAGAACAACGGACGCGCGTACTCGGGCAGACGCTGGCTCAGGTGTGTCCGGAATGCCACGAGATCGAGCTCCTCGTCGGTGACGAGAGCAGCCATTCCTGCCCGCCCGTCGGTGCCGGGAATTGCCACACCGTAGACGTTAGCCTCCTTAACTCCGCGAAACGCACAGATCGCTTCTGTCACCTCAGAGGTCGCGACATTCTCCCCCTTCCAGCGGAACGTGTCGCCGACGCGATCGACGAAGTAGAAATAGCCCTTTTCGTCTCTTCGCATCAGGTCGCCGGTGCGAAACCAGGCGTCTCCGCGCTCGAACACATTGCGAAGGATCTTGCTCTCCGACGCCTCTCGGCTGGTGTAGCCTTCAAACCGACTGGCGATGCTCAACGGGTCGTTGGGAATCTTGCCGATCGCTTCGCCGACTTCGTTCGGAGCACAGCGGATGCAAAACCCTTGCGCATCGCGGAGCGGCGCGTCTGTCTCGACGTCGAACTTCACCAGGGTCGCCGGGAAGCGATGCGCAAGAAACGACGGGATGCGGCCGATAGCACCCGACTTGCCGTCGACGTTGAACAGCGAAACGTTGCCTTCAGTCGCGGCGTAGAATTCCAAAATCTGTGGAATGCGAAAGCGCCGCTTGAAGTCGTCCCAGACGTCAGGCCTCAGCCCGTTGCCGCAGCACATCCTGATCCGGTGCTCCGTCTCATGAGGATGAGGCGCGCTGTGCAACAGGTAGCGGCAAAGTTCGCCGATGTATTGGAACAGCGTGCAGTCCCAGCGGATGACATCGTTCCAGAATTGGTGGGCAGAGAATTTCCCGCTGATCACGACGGAGCCGCCACCGACCAGAACCGCGCCGGTCGCCAGCACACCGCCGACGCTGTGATACATCGGCAGGCAATTGTACATCCTGTCGGTTGACCGGGTGTCCATCAGGCCGGCAAACCAATGGCTCCATTGCATCAGCCTAGAATGACTGACGTTGGCGGCCTTCGGCAGCCCAGTTGTGCCCGAGGTGTAAATGTAGAGCGCCCGATCCGCGATGGTGATCGATCGGCGCTCGGCCTCGCACAGCCTTTCGCCCGCGTGTCGCTCGAGATCGCGATCGATGCGCAGGAATTCGTCGTGGTCGGTGCCGTGGACCCAGATCGTTGTCGCATCGGTCAGGTCCGACAACGCGGTCGTCAATGGATCGACGAGCTCCGCGGCCACGATGATGTGTTTGGGCCGGACGATGTTGATGCAGTGCGCGAGCGAAGGGCCGGCCAGATTCGTATTGAGCAGCGACACGACACCACCGACGTGGGAGATTCCGAGCCAGATTGCCATGTATTCCGGCCGATTCGGCATGAAGAGACAGACGGTGTCGCCGCGGGCGAGACCCTGGACCAGCGCCCAGCGCGCATATCGGTTCGACCGCTCCACGAGCGCGCGATAGGTCAGGCACTCACGGTCGGAGAGGAGGGCCGGTGCCGCGCCAAATTTTTCGGCAAGGTCCTCGATGACGGTCGAAAGTATACGATACGGATTGTTGACGATCGGTGCCGTCAGCTCGAGCGCGCGCAACCAGCCCTTGGCAGCGGAACGATTGCTCATCGCTGATGCTTTATATCATCATCTTCAATATCCAACATGGCGTTTGATGAAGTCCGAAGTGTTGTAGCCAAACTCGAGTCCGACATTGCGAGCGGTCCGATCGTCCCGACGGTGACCCCGCACGAGATTCGCGGTTATCTGGCCTCGCGCTATGACTTCCGGACGCCCCGGGCGCTCGACGAGGTCGGCGCCGATGTCGAGCGGATGTTGCGGACGTGGCAGGTGCAGGTGACCCATCCGCGCTACTTCGGCCTGTTCAACCCGAGCGTGACGCTGGCGTCGATCATCGGGGACACGCTGGTGGCGATGTACAACCCGCAGCTGGCGACCTGGCGCACGTCGCCCGCGGCGAACGAGATCGAACGGCACACGCTGGCGTGGCTCGGGGGGAAGTTCGGGTTCCCCGCCGAGGCCAGCGCGAGCTTCACGAGCGGTGGCGCGGAGGCGAATCTGTCGGCGGTCATCGTGGCGCTGACGCGGGCCTTTCCGGAGTATGGGGAACAGGGGCTGCGGGGTCTGTCGGCGTCTCCCACGATCTATGTGACGGCCGAAGCGCATCACTCGTTCAACAAGATCGCGCACATGACGGGGCTGGGGCGCAGGGCGCTCCGCCGGGTGGCGACGGACGGCCAGCTGAGGATGGATCTGGTGGATCTGGCCCGGCGGGTGGCCGAGGATCGCCAGGGCGGGTTGGCGCCCTTGCTGGTGGTCGGCACGGTCGGGACGACAGCCGCCGGCGCGATCGATCCCTTGCCAGAGTTGGCGGGGTTCTGTAGGGCGGAGGGGCTGTGGCTGCACGTGGATGCGGCGTGGGGCGGGGCCGCGATCATCTCGCCGCGCCTGCGGGGCCATCTGGCGGGCATCGAGGGGGCGGATTCGATCACGTGCGACGCGCACAAATGGTTTTCGGTGCCGATGGCCGCGGGGATGTTCTTCTGCCGGCATCCGGAGGCCGTGGGCGCGGCCTTCCGGGCGGAGACCTCCTACATGCCGGGCCAGACGGTCGGGCCGGTCCGGGATCCGTACACGACGTCGGTGCAGTGGTCCCGGCGGTTCATCGGCCTGAAGCTGTTCCTGGCGCTCGCGGAGCGGGGCGAAGCGGGGTACGTGGCGATGATCGAGCACCAGGCGCGTATGGGCGAGGTGCTGCGGGAGGCGCTCCGGCGGGCGGGGTGGCGGGTGGTCAACACGACGCCGTTGCCGTTGGTGTGCTTCACCCGAGACGGCCTCGACCCGGCCCAGTTCCTGGCGGCCCTGTATCAGCGCCAGATCGCGTGGATGTCGGAAGTCCGGCTCGGGGGTGGCGCCCCGGTCGTGCGTGCGTGCATCACCAGTTTCCGGACCACCGAATCGGATATCGAGTGGGTGGTGCGCGAGATCGGCCGGCTCATCTAACGGGAGGCCCCCGGCCATCTCCTCCAAGGTGAACGCATGAGACGCGAGACGATCGCCATTCACAGCGGCTACGACGTCGATCCCACGACGAAGGCCGTGGCGGTCCCGATCTATCAGACCGTCGCGTACGCTTTCGACAGCGCCGACCACGGCGCAGCCCTGTTCAATCTGGAAGTGGAGGGGTTTCGCTACAGCCGCATCAGCAACCCGACCACGGCGGTGCTGGAGCGGCGCGTCGCGGCGCTCGAGGGCGGGCTGGAAGCGCTCTGCGTGAGCAGCGGGCAAGCGGCGCTCAATTATGCGACGCTCAACGTCACCGAGCTCGGCAGCAATATCGTGTCGGTGCCGCAGCTGTACGGCACGACGTACACGCTGTTCGCGCACGTCCTGCCCGGTCAGGGCGTGACGGTACGCTTTGCAGAGTCGGATCAGCCTGAAGCCATCGAGAAGCTGATCGATGACGACACGAGGGCGGTCTTTTGCGAAAGTGTCGGGAACCCAGCAGGAAACATTTGCGACATCGAGGCGCTCGCGCGCGTGGCCCACAGCCACGGCGTGCCGCTGATCGTCGACAATACGGTCGCCACGCCCATCTTGCTGCGGCCGATCGAATACGGCGCCGACATTGTGGTGCATTCGCTGACGAAGTTCATGGGCGGGCACGGCACGACGCTCGGCGGAATCATCGTCGACAGCGGCACGTTTCCCTGGAAGGCGCACGCTCGGCGCTTCGCGATGTTCAACCGGCCGGACCCCTCATATCATGGGCTGGTCTACGCCGACCATTTCAAAGCGGCCGCGTACATCGCGCGCTGCCGAAGCGTGTACCAGCGCACCACCGGGTCCGTATTGGCACCTCTGAGCGCCTTTTTGCTGCTGCAGGGCATCGAGACGGTGGCGCTGCGGGTTGAGCGCCATGTGGAGAACGGCCGACGTGTCGCCGAATTTCTGCGCGACGATCGACGGGTCGAGTGGGTCAATTTCGCAGGATTCCCTGACAGCCCCTATCATCGACTCGCGCAAAAATATCTCGACGGCCGGGCCTGCTCGCTGTTGACCTTCGGAGTCAAGGGTGGGTTCGAAGCCGGCAAGAAGTTCTATGACGCGCTCAAGCTCGTCAAGCGGCTCGTCAATCTGGGGGATGCCAAATCGCTGGCATGCCATCCGGCCTCGACGACTCATCGACAGATGTCGCTTGACGATCAACGCAAGGCCGGGGTGCGACCAGAGATGATTCGGCTCAGCGTCGGCATCGAGCACGCCGACGACATCATCGCCGACCTCGATCAGGCCCTCGATGCGACGTGATCAGATCAACGAATCCTGGATGCCGTGCAGCCCTTCGGTACTCGTTCCCAGGCACTGAACAGCTCTCCCCCGACGAACGGCGCAATCACATCGACATTGTGCATCCGAGCGCGGTTGACCGCGTGGAGGTCGCCACACCATGACGACAACTAGGCGCGCACTCTGCCTAGCGTTTGCTCTCTCTCTTACCGCTGGTCCAGCGTCCGCCGACACGCTTTACAGCTATGTGGGTGATACCCTCCGTCTCGCGTCGGGGGTCTACACACCCAACGATCGGATTACCGGAAGCTTCACGGTCGCCGCTGAAGCTTATGCGCCCAGCCCAGCCGCCCCGTGGACGCTCACGCCTTGGGCACTCACGTGGAGTTTTACTGATGGCCACCAAACCCTGACCGAGGCCAACTCGGTGGCCTACTTCAATGTGTGGCTTGATAGCAGTGTCTGGGATGTGACCGTGAATGGTCTGAACGGATACATCAGAGTCGAGCAGTGGGGAGATCGATTCGACTACGCGCAATTAGGGCCATTCGATCCGACACAGGTCGCGACCGACCGGGGGATGACCAGCGCGGATGGGAGCCACAGCGGCACCTGGACGGTGACCGTCCCTGAGCCTGGGACGCTCGTCCTCATGACGGTCGGGCTTGCGGTGTTGCTCATTGGGCGAAGAATGGAATGGATATGAGGCGCGCGACGCGCGACCGTGTTCTTCGCCTTAGGATTCGCCGGACGTCCGCCTGTTCGTCTAATTTAGAGGGCGTTGAGCTCGTTCGGACGCCGATGCAAAGTATCATTTATCCCGTCTCGGGTTAATTTCTAGCCTCAGCCCAGAGGAACTCTAGTGCCTATCGGTTTGGATAGAGATCGGTCCGGGCATTACCTGTTGGCAGGAGCGGAATACCCGCCCACGATGTCGTCGGTCGAGTTCTGTGAATCGGGGGCGAAGCGCATCGATATCGGCCTAATCAACAATATGCCCGACGCGGCGCTGGAAGCGACCGAACGGCAGTTTCTCACACTGCTCGAGGCCGCGGCTGACGGCATCGTGGTGCGCCTGACACTCTACGCGTTGCCGGATATTCCTCGAACTGAGTCGGGCCGACGCCGTGTGAGCAGCCTCTATGCCAGCATCGATGGTCTGTGGGACAGCAAACTCGACGGGCTCATCGTGACCGGGACAGAGCCGAAGGCGCCGAACCTGAGGGACGAGCCATACTGGGACAGCCTGACCAGGGTTCTGGAGTGGGCCGAGCGCAACACTCGCTCGACAGTCTGGTCCTGCTTGGCCGCTCACGCAGCTCTTCTGCACATCGATGGCATCGTGCGGCGCCCGCTCAGCGACAAGCGCTTCGGCATCTTTGAGTACGCGCGCGTCTCAGATCACCCATTGACGGCCGGGGTTCCGTCTCGACTGCAGATGCCGCATTCTCGATGGAACGATATACCGGAGGACGCACTGACGTCGCGCGGTTATCGCGTTCTCACGAGGTCGGATACTGCGGGCGTCGACGCCTTCGTAAGGCAAAGGAAGAGCTTGTTCGTCTTTTTCCAGGGTCATCCGGAATATGAAGCCAATACGTTGCTCCTCGAGTATCGCCGCGATATCGGGCGCTTCCTCAGGCGCGAGCGAGAGACCTACCCGACAATGCCGCGGGGCTACTTCGACGAGGAGACTGTCGACGCGTTGACCGCCGTCCAAGAGCGAGCACTGGCCGATCGGCGCGAGGAGCTGCTAGCGGATTTCCCAACCGCGCTGGTGGCGGGAAGAGTGACGAACACGTGGCGTTCGGCAGGAGCGCACCTCTATCGGAATTGGCTGTTGCACATGTGTGCGCAGAAGCATCGACGCCTGAGGGCGAGCTAGGGCCGCTAGGACTGTCGAGGCGTGAGGGTGGTGTACGAGCGACGAGACAATCCTACGAAAATCCCTCAACTCGATGGCATTCGTGGCGTGGCCATCCTTCTCGTAATCATGCTTCACGCCAGCGACAAATACCCCTCTCTTCATTTGAAGCCCTTGTTCGGTAATGGGTGGATGGGAGTTGATCTTTTCTTCGTTTTGTCCGGGTTGTTGATCACGGGTATTCTTCTAGACACGAAGCAATCGGCAGGCTATTTCACGAACTTCTATGCCAGAAGATGTCTAAGAATTTGGCCTCTATATTATTCCTTGATCTTATTCATGTTCCTCGTTGTTCCGTTCCTGCGTCCGTCGGAAGCCCACACCGTCTTTGACAGGTCCTCACCCTGGTGGGCCTATCCATTGTTTCTTCAGAACTTCTTGATTCCGATTCCAAGCATGGGCACAGGCCCGCTTGCCGTCACCTGGTCACTCGCCATCGAGGAACAATTTTACCTCGTGTGGCCTTGGGTCGTTCGATACTGCTCGCACGCTCAGACGCGTCGCATCGCCGTCGCAGTGATTTGTCTTTCTCCCGCGCTGCGCCTTTCGGCGTCATTCCACGATGTTAATCTCTACACAAACGTCTTCTGTCGGCTCGACGGGCTGATGGCTGGCGCCCTTCTCGTGCTTGTAATCCGCTCGGACACGTTTCTGCCATCCAAATTTATCAGACGAGCCTGGATTGCTCTCTTTACCGCGACGCCGCTCGCATTTGTGGTCCAAGCTCTCGATGCAAGATGGCTGGTTTTCTCCTTGACGTCGGTGGCTTCGGCCTCGTTTGTGTATCTTTCGCTATTTTCGACGCAAAGATGGCTCCAGGGAGCGCTCACGAACCGATTCACGGTTTACACCGGAACAGTCAGCTATGGGCTGTACCTGCTCCACAAGATCCCGTTTGATGTAGCTCAGACGTTCCACCTGGATGGGCATCCCTTGCTTGCGCTGCCAATTATTCTCGTCGCGTGCTACGCGGCGGCGACTTTATCTTGGAATCTGCTGGAGCGGCCATTCCTGAAGTTGAAGCGGGTTTTTGAATCGCGGCCGGCCCGTCCGGATCGTGCGACTGGGGAGTTTGTCCTCGTGCCGCGAAAAAGAGAACTGACCTGATCGGCCAGTTTTGGCAGTTGCCATACGGCACGGCGCACGATCGCGCACCATTCCCTCCAGAGGTGGGACAGCGCGTCTGCCCGCACCCAAGAGATGGTGCGTCGGCTTTGATTTCTTCATTCCAGGCTCAGCCCGGCGGAGCGATCAGGAGGTGATCAAGAGGTGATCAAGATGCTTAGAGTGTCACGGACATGGTTAGTTCTCGTGCTAGGCGCCTTCGTCCTTGCGGCTGGGTGTGCGCGGTCGCCAGAGGCCAAGAAGGCCCGGCATCTGGAGAGGGGCGACAGGTACTTCGCGAATGCGCAGTATCGAGAAGCGCTCATCGAATACGCAAACGTTCTCCAACTCGACGGAACCAACGCGCGCGCCACGCGACAGGTCGCCCTCGCTCACTATCAACTCGGTCAGCTCGGCCAAGCACTCCGCTATCTCGTGAAAGCGCAGGAGCAGGATCCCGAAAGTTCCGAGGTCCGTCTGAAGCTCGGGAGTATCTATCTCCTCGCCCGTCGGCCAGCCGAGGCACGACGGCAGACGGCAGCGGTCCTCGCAAGGGAGCCGAAGAATTTCGCTGCACTGCTCCTTTGGGCGGCTGGAGCGATCACGCTAGAAGAGGTGGATGCCGCGATCCAGCGTCTAGAAGGCGCACGAGCCGACTACGGTGACAAGGCGAGACTCCACGTAACCCTCGCGACGCTCTATGTGCGTAAGCACGAATTGGCGAAGGCCGAGCGCGCCCTGCAGGAAGCAGTGGCGAAGGATCCGAAGTCCTCGGAAGCGCATACGGCGTTCGCGGACTTTTACGTCGGGAAGCGCGACATTGCGCAGGCGGAGCGAGAGTACAGGGCGGCGGCCGCGCTCGTACCGGCCGGATCGCCGGCACGGCTCAAGCTGGCGGACTTTTACGTCGCGGTCTCGAAGCCCGAGGAGGCCAAGCGAATCCTGGCGGAGATGACCGAGCAGGTCCCCGAGTTACTGGCGGCCTGGCGCCGTCTTGCCGATGTCGCCTTGGCCGAGCGGAAGTACGACGAGAGCCTCAAGGTGCTGGAGGTTGTCCTCAAGAAAAGCCCCTCGGATCTCGACGGACTCTTCCTCCGTGGACGAGTGCGTCTCGCCAAGGGCGAGGCGACTGCGGCGATCGAGGACTTTCAGAGGGTCGTAAAGCTCGAGCCTCGGTTCGCGCAGGCCCACTATCAGCTGGCGTTAGCGTATCTCCAGACCGGGAGCCTCCAGCAGGCCAAGGCGGAGTTGAGAGAGGCGACGACCGCCGACCCGGGACTCGTCGACGCCGCGCTTCTGCAGGCGGAACTGGACATCCAGACGGGAGCCTACCAGCCGGCCATCGAGGCCCTGGAGACGCTTATCGCAAAGCAAGCCGGGGAGATCCGAGCGTATCTGCTGCTGGGCAACGCTTACCTGGCGAAACGAGATCCAGTCAAGGCGGCTGAGGCTTATCGGAAGATCGTGACTCTTGCCCCCAAGGACCCGCGGGGTGCGTATCTCGTCGGCGTCGCCCTCCGGGCGCAGAAAAGGAACCCCGAGGCAAAGAAAGAGTTCGGGGCCGCCCTCGCCCTCGCGCCCAGTTATGTCGACCCGTTGGCCCAACTCGTGGAGATGGCTCTCGCCGAGAAGCAAAACGATGCGGCTCTCGATCGGGTCAAGAAGCAGATCGCCCTCGCGCCGAAGACGGCTCGCCTACACGTTCTTCTTGGCTCCGTTCACGAGGCGCGGATTGAGGCTGGGCCTGCCGAGATTGCATATTTCAAGGCTATCGAGCTGGATCAGCACCTGGCAGTTGCCTACCTCCGGCTTGGGAGTCTGTATGTGGCCTCGGGTCAGTACGACAAGGCCCTGGCGAAGCTCAACGAGACTCTCAAGATCAACTCGAAGGATCTCGCCGCCCTGATGCTTTCGGCGATCATCCACCAGCGCAAAGGCGAAATCAGGAAAGCACAGGAGGCCTACGAGGAGGTCCTCGCTCAAGCGCCTCGCTTCTCCGAGGCGGCCAACAACCTTGCCTGGCTCTACGCCGAGCACGGCGGCGATCAGGACAGAGCGCTCCTACTCGCACAAACTGCTAAAGAGGCGGCGCCAGAGGACCCGCACATCTCTGACACCCTGGGCTGGATCCTCTACAAGCGGGGCGTCTACCAGCGAGCCTTAGCCCTACTCCAACAGGCCGCTAGCAAGCTGCCAGACAGTGGGGAGGTCCAGTACCACTTCGGCATGGCGTCCTACAAGGTCGGTGACAGGGGCCAGGCCAGAAAAGCTCTGATATCGGCGACCGGATCGTCTTCTAGCTTCCCGGGCAAGGAGGAGGCGAGGAAGGTTCTGGAGACACTTAACTGAAATCCCCTTGCAACGGTCTGCAACGCCATGCCGAATTTTGCACCGTCCTTTCGCCGCCGTTCACCCTTTCCGGATTTGGCTTCGTAGTCCAGAGGTCGGGAGCGCTATAATTTCGATCACTTGTTCCCACGCTCCACAGCACTGTGACCTGTGGCACAAGTCCTGCTCTCGTTCTCCCCAACAGGCACCAGCCGACTCAATATTTTGGAGGAGCAAGAGATGCGAAACGGGAACCAGGATTGGATTGTAGTTGTCCTCACTGCGGTCGCGCTCATGATGGGGTTGGGCCTGACGGCGATCCCGGCATTTGCGGATATCCTGCAGATCGCCTGCACAGGCTCCACGAGCTGCGGGCCCAGCCTTGTTACGCAGACTACAGACAGCACCACGCCCACCTTCAGCCTCATCAACCAGGACGGCGCCCTCAGCGGAACCGGATTTCTGGGAGTGCTGATACCTAATGGGACCGCGAGCTTCTCGGTGACGGGCGGCACTCTTGAGGAAAGCATAACCTTCAGCAGCGGGCGCCTGGGTGACGCTGCCAATCTCAACGAACCATTCTTCACCGATTACACGTTCAGCGCGCTTGCCAGCGCCAGCGCACAAGCAGGAGTGACGGCCAGTTCGTTTACGGCATACGAGTACAATCTGGGCGCGTACAACAGCGCTGGAGGAGGCGACGCCGGAATAGGCGGGCTGTCAGCTGGGTCGCTTCCTCTCGGAACAGTCATTCTTGGCTGGGTGGAGCAAGGAATCGGAAGCGCCAACGCCAACTGCCTGGTCGGATGCCAGACTCCACTGAGCGAGTCCCTGACAGTGACTACGTCGGTACCCGAGCCCGGCACTCTCAGCCTCCTCAGCACCGGTTTGGTGGGTGTGGGCACTCTGCTCGGGAAGCGGTTGCTCAACCGTCGCCGCACGGAAGTTGTGTAGGCCGCATCTGAAGTCAAACAACGAGCACCACCTTCTGGTTGGAACAACGGCGGGCCCGGCCCATCGCTCGGCCGCCCGTGGCGTTTAGGAGTCAGTTCTCAGTCCGTCAGTTCCACGCGTCGGATCTGGTTCGCCAGTCCGTCTATGGCCGTCCGGCGGGTGACGAAGACACCAACGACACCGAGCGGCTTGGGGAGGACCCGGCGTTTCGGATGCTAGCATCGTGTGAGCGAGGGCAGACGCGCGTTGCGCTCACACTCCACCCTGCACTGGTCGCTCACTCGTCGAGGAGACCGGGCAACAGGACTCTTTTCCGAAATCGCATTCAGTCGCACTTCGAGGTGTGGGGTGCGGGGACAGGGAAAGGTGATGTGGCAGCTTAAGCACGCGGGCATTGTCTGGTTAGTGTTGACTGCGGTAAGCGGAATCGGGCTGTTTCCCGCCACGGCGGCGGCTCAGAGCAACCCGATCGTGATCGAGAACCAGCAGCCTGGGACGAGCCAGTGGCGGATCCCGTGGGGTTCCGCGGCGACGGACGCAGGAGGCCAGATCAAGGGTTATGCGTCCGCCACCAGTGTCAACAAGGGCGAGAACATAACCTTCTACGTGAGTACCAACCCCGCACAGACCTACACCATCGACGTCTATCGGATGGGTTGGTACGAGGGGCTGGGTGGGCGCCTCATGCAGCACATAGGCCCGCTCAACGGTATCCAGCAACCCACCTGCCCGACGGACGCGACGACGGGAATGATCGAGTGCCACTGGATGCCCGCCCACACGTTGGCCACCCAGACCGCGTGGACCAGCGGAATCTATCTCGCCCTCCTGACGAACGCGCAGATGTACCGGAACTACATCGTGTTTGTCGTCCGCGACGACAGCCGGGTCGCCGCCCTCCTCTACCAGCAGCCCGTGACGACCTATCAGGCCTACAACAACTATCCCTATGACAGCAAGACCGGCAAAAGCCTCTACGGCTTCAACAGCTATGGCGCGACGACGGTGACGGGAGGCAAGAACGCGGCGAAGGTCTCGTTCGACCGGCCGTACTTGGGCGACGGCACCGGCGCCGACTTCGGCCAATCCTTCCTCTCGTGGGAGATCAATTTCGTCCGCTGGATGGAGAAGTCGGGATACGACGTGACGTACTCGACCGACCTCGACACACACACGGACGGCGGCCGCCTGTTGAACTACCGCGGTTTTCTCTCGGTCGGGCACGACGAGTACTGGTCGAAGCCCATGTTAGACGCCGTCGTCGCCGCTCGTGATGCGGGGATCAACCTCGCTTTCTTCGGTGCCGACGCGGCCGCCTGGCAGGTGCGGTTCGAGCCGTCGACCAGCGGCGTGCCGAACCGCGTGCTGGTCTGTTACAGGGATGCCACCCTCGACCCGATCACTGATCCGAGCCTGAAATCCGTCCAGTGGCGTGACCCTCCACTCAACCGTCCGGAGCAGACGTTGATAGGCGTCCAGTACACCAGCCAGGTACTGTGGAATCCGCAGCATGATGCCTACGTCCCGCACGTCGTTACGAACAGCGGGAACTGGGTGTACGCCGGGACGGGGTTCAAGGACGGCGACAGCGTGCCGTGGATCGTCGGGTACGAAGCCGATCGCTCGTTCAGCCAGTACCCCGGGCCGAACGCGGTGAGCGGCACATACACGCTGTTGTCGCACTCGCCCTTCACCAGCTCGAGTAGCACCTCGGATTACGCCAACTCATCCGTCTACCAGGCGCCGAGCGGAGCCTGGGTGTTCGGAGCCGGGTCGATGGGCTGGAGCTGGGCGTTGGACAGCTACGGCGGACGGAACCTCGTCGACCCGCGCATCCAGCAGACGACGGCGAACATCCTTAACAGATTTCGCGGGCCAGACTTCACTCTGAGCGTTTCACCATCGATCGGTACGGTGACGCAAGGCGGTTCGACGAGCTACAGCGTCACGATCAGCCCGGTGGGCGGCTTCACTGGCCAGGTCACCCTGAGCGTGAGCGGCCTGCCAACCGGCGCCAACGCCAGCTTCATTCCGAACCCCGCGACCGCGTCATCAACCCTCTCGGTGACGACGAGCATGAGCACGCTGGCCGGGGCCTACACGCTCACGATCACCGGGGTCAATGGCAGCCTGACGCACACCACCACGGTTACACTCGTTGTGACCCCGCCTCCAGACTTCACGCTGAGCGCTTCGCCCTCGAGCCAGACCGTGACGCCGGGCGGTTCGACGAGCTACGGTGTCACGATCAGCCCGACGGGCGGCTTCAACGGTCAGGTCACGCTGAGCGTGAGCGGCCTGCCAAGCGGCGCCACCGGTTTCTTCACTCCCAACCCGGCGACCGCGTCCTCGACCCTCTCGGTGACGACGACCACGAGCACGCTGCCCGGGACCTACACGCTCACGATCACCGGGGTCAACGGCAGCCTGACGCACACCACCACGGTTACACTCACGGTGGCGGCTCACGGTACGGTCACGTATGACAGCGCGGTGAGCTCAGGCTTTCAGTGGGACGTGACCGCGATTACCACGGCCTCATTCGTTGTCGGAAACGGGACGAATCGCGCGGCGATGATCATGGTCGCCATGAGCGCGAATAATGCGACGGGGATCACCGCGAGCTTGGGGGGCGTCAGCGGCACCTTGATCCCTGGCACAGATTCCGGAACGACCGCCACCATTCGCACCTTGATCTTCCAGGTGATCAATCCACCGTCTGGCGCCCAAACGGCTACCGTCTCATGGACGACCAGCTTGAACGCGGATGTCGGCGTCATTACGGTCAGTGGGGCCGATCAGACCACTCCATGCACGAACGGCACCTTTGCCGCTTTCGATTCGTCTCCCGACATGGCCACGTCTCTCACGATCACCAGCAATTCCGGCGACCTCACCGCAAGTATTGGCTACACAACCGATCAATGGGTATCGCCATTTACGAATCAGACCCTCACGTGGGGCCTGAACTCATCCGCCGTTGGAGGCGACCGAGGCCCTGGGACAGGCACCACGACACATACCTGGATGGATCAGTTTTTCTACCAAACACATAGCATCTCCGGCGCGAATTTCAAGGCTGCATTCTGACGGCCGATCTCTCAGGCAACGTCTGGGATGGCGTCAGAAGCGCGGCGCGAGACTGCCGGTGACGGCACTCAGCGTCTTGGGAAGACCGGTCAGCCCGTCGTTGGCGACAACGCCGAGCTGCTTGGGATTACGTTCCGCGGCCTTCTCTCCTCGCCCTGGCGGCAGGCTGAGCCCCTCGGTGGACACTTCAAACCCGGCCAAACGTGGACGGCACAAAGCCGGCCATAGAGGCGAGCGCTCAAGCGAGTGTGTTGTAGCGCGTTCGCTCCAGAGAGAGCAAGTGGCGTTTTCGGGGGATAC
>Ga0209761_1000281_pt1 | contig 29365 bp, 30 predicted proteins | sample GraSoi013_1_40cm_4_FD_185818 | JGI IMG/M metagenome (GOLD analysis project Ga0209761, IMG submission 185818) | Grasslands soil microbial communities from the Angelo Coastal Reserve, California, USA - Sample 09_25_2013_1_40cm (SPAdes) (version 2) | ecosystem: Environmental > Terrestrial > Soil >... | reverse complement strand
TGGGAACTAGGTCGAAAGGCAGGGTTACGCAGCTGCAATGCATGCCTCGTGCTTTAACCTGTGACTCCGTCAGTCCGACTCTCGCGACTTCTGGATAGGTGAAGACGGCCGAGGGAACCTCATCGAAATTTATCCTCTTCTTCGGTCCCTTTGAGAATGCGTTTTCGACCGCGACCAGACCCTCCTTGGCGGCGATGGTCTCGAGCATGGGTTCGCCGGTCACGTCGCCAGCGGCCCATACGTTGGGGGCGGATGTTTGCATCTGATTGTTTACTTTGACAAAGCCCTTCTCGTCTGTCTCGACGCTTGCCGCTGAAAGCCCCAGCTCGTCGGTGTTCGGTCGTCTGCCGGTTGCGATGAGAATTTGCTCAGCTTCGATACGGAAGTTCTTTCCCTTGGAACTATATTTCACAACTTTGTTGTTCCCGTTATTTTCAATCTCTGTGATGGTGATTCCAGTTTTGATTCTGATGCCCATCGCGTTCATGTATCCGGCTAGTGATTTGGAGACCACTGGTTCGTCCTCTGGAAGGATTCGTTTGCTCCTCTGCAGAACGGTCACTCGGGTTCCGGATTGTGCGTACATTTGGGCGAACTCGAGACCTAGCGCTCGGCCGCCGATGACGCAGAGCGACTGAGGCAGCTCTTGTAAATTGAGAGCCTCTTCATTCGTCAGATAGTCGACGTTCTCTATTCCTTTCACCGGAGGAATATTGGCCCGCGCGCGGGTTGCGACTATGAACCTTGACGCCTCAAGAGTTCGTCCGTTTAGAGCAACTTCACTCTTCGATTCGAACCTCCCTTGGCCTTCATGGTATGTTACATGTTTGAGATGGTCCAGGACGCGACGGTATTTTTCTCGCCTGAACTTTCGGACTAGCTCATCCTTCTGGCGGACTACCTTGCGGAAGTCGAGCTTGCCTTGGTCGTACTTGATGCCTTGAAAGGAATTGTGTGTAGTGTTGTAGAATAAAGTGCCTACTGTTATGAGTCTCTTGCTTGGTATACAGCCTACGTTGACACATGTCCCTCCGACCAATGTGCCCTTCGTTAGGTTCGCTCCGACCATTGCAGTTTTGATTCCGAGTTCGTTCGCCTTGATAGCGGCCGCGAAGGCGGCTGAGCCGTGTCCAAGGATGATCAGATCATATCTAGTCAAGTGGTTTCTCCTTGAGAACAGGCGTCCCGGGAACGTCTAATGTTTAAACTAGGTCTGCAACGGCAAGCTCAAGAGAGGTTAGCGACCTAATCAGGAGATTGATCAGGATTGTCTGACGAAGAACGCGAAGTCTGGAATGCACTCATTGAGGAGACCATAGACTCCTTCAGAGAATTCCTGATCTATGTAGGCTCTGAAAAGCGGGACTAATTCCGCCAGCAATCCTTCCCTTAGTTGTCTGGCGATCGGTCGGCGGTTGCAAGGCTACAGTTTCTATGCACACTCACGCTAGACGAGCCATCAACTATGAGGAGCTTGTCTGGCGTTTGACTTACTCACTCAGGGCATTTGAAGGTGAATGAGAAGGACCATCCTCGCTCAGTCCAAACCGTAACAGTATAGTTCTCTCCGCCGACAAAGGCTGTTTGCGAATTAGGATCTCTTGACACGGTGACGGTTCCTGCAATTCTTGGAGGTATAACCGTAGGAGGAGCGAGTGGTATCGGTTCGCCCTTGTTTATCGAGTATCTGTTGATTCTAACTTCTCTCTGTCCCGGGTTCTTTACGTGAATGAGGATGGTGTTCTGGCCGAGCCTCTCTACCTCTTCGAAGGAGATGTCCTCGACGGATGGCAGTGATCTTAGCGAGGTTCTTGTTGAGTTTACCAAAGAGTAGAGCTTCTGCTTGACTTCGAGTGTCCCACGCGCAGGGGCGGTGATGAGTTTCTCGGCTCGTCTTGGTACGTCTGGTAAGCCGATCATTTGGTCGAATCGTCCGAGCTTGACTCCATTTTCGACCTGTGTCATGTATCCGGTGACTTGGCCGGCCAAGAGTTGGAGTCTTCTCCAAATGTCGAGTATTACGAGGCTCAGGAGGGTGACAGCGACGGCTACTACAAGTAGAGCCCATAGTCCTGGAGCGAACCTGTCAGCATTGAAGACTACAGCGAAGAAGGCGGAGACGACGAATCCGAGAAATGTGAAGAGTATGCCTCTCTTGTACTCCCAGAACATACCCACTTTATCCTTCTCGAAATTGACAGCTGGGAATGGGGGGTCCTCGCCGGGGGACTTATCCGGTGGTGTCATGCGAGATGTCTAACTCTGTTCCCCGACAGTTTCTCCTAAGCCTTTGTTATAGCGACTCATGAAGGTCACTTTGTCCTCTGATAGCGTTCTGGATCCTCTTCAAAGAGAGACACTAGTGAAGTGTTAAATTCTCAGACATAAATCGCTGACGGCTGATTATAGTCTTGCAGGAAGAAGTAAAAGTCGACCAGGATAAGTTGAACGCGTTTTTGATGAAGTTTGTCGGAGACTTCGGCGCGACACTACATGCTTCGACTGTGCTCGTAGGAGAAAAGCTGGGCCTGTACAAGGCGCTTGCTGGTAGCGGCGGCATGTCGCCGGGGGACTTGGCGAGTAAGACTCACACTGCTGAGCGTTACATTCGTGAATGGCTTTCAGCTCAAGCGGCGGCTGGCTACGTCGTATATGACGCGAAAGCTGGCAAGTATTCCATGACGCCCGAGCAAGTGTTTACTCTGGCTGATGAGAATAGTCCCGCCTATTTGCCGGGGGCGTTCTATCTTGCAGCGTCAATGTTCAAGGATGAGCCTGAGATAACCGAGTCGTTCAGGACTGGTAAGGGAGTTGGATGGGAGAAGCATAGCACTGACTTGTTTGTCGGTGCTGAGAAGTTTTTCAGGCCTGCCTATTCGGGTAATCTAGTCAGTAGCTGGCTACCGGCGTTGGAGGGTGTAGTGCCCAAGTTGAACTCCGGTGCGATGGTCGGAGATGTTGGATGCGGATATGGGGCGTCAACTATTATCATGTCGAAAGCATTTCCAAAGTCGCGGTTTGTCGGGTATGATTTTCACAAACCCTCGATAGAATATGCACGGAAGAGCGCTTCTGCGAGAGGAGTGTCTGATCGTGTGACTTTCGAAGTAGCCAAGGCCCAGGATTATCCGATGCGAAATCTTGATCTCGTCGCGTTCTTTGATTGCTTGCATGATATGGGTGATCCGGTGGGCGCGGCGAAGCATGTCCGGCAGTCGTTGAAACCTGATGGTACTTGGATGATCGTCGAGCCCTATGCCAACGAGAAACTGGAAGACAACCATAATCCGGTTGGCCGAATATACTTCAGCGCGTCCACAATGATATGCACTCCAGCCTCGAAGGCTCAAGAAGTAGGATTAGCGCTAGGAGCGCAGGCTAGCGATTCACGATTGCGCGAGGTTGTCATGTCAGGAGGCTTCAAGAGCTTCCGGAGAGCGACTGAGACACCGTTTAACAGAGTATTCGAAGCAAAACCATAGCAGGCAGCAAAAGCATAAGACTGCACAGCCAATTGTGAGGCGAGAAGGACTATGCAGTCATCCTCGTCAATGGGCAAGGTCGGAAGTTTAGGGTCTCCTCGTAAGCTTGCTGTGATTGGTCTTGTCCTGTTCTTTGTCGGCTTTGCCTTGGGAGGAGTCGGTAACCAGGTTACGGGAGCGTTGGTGGTATTACCTTTCGCAGATACGATAACCGCTCTGGGATTTGTATTAGCATTGTTCGCTGCTGCACGAGCAGGAACCAGAATACGACAGATTTTGATCGTTGGAATAATCTACGGTATAGGGACCTTCTATCTTGGCGAGCCGCACGAGAACCATGTTGGCTCAGGCTTCGGACTCGGCCTTTCACACATCCAACACATTTCCCTCGGGCTTCTATTGATGGTGATAGCTACGGTAACCTCAGTTGTGCTCGCCTACTATCATACGAGAACTGTTACTGTTCGACGATAGTTTCCAGCTAACCGCCACGACTTGTTGTTTTTGTCAGAATGCTGCGGAAGTAATCAGCTCCCTCATTTTTCTGGACACTTAGCTACTTTGGAGTAGTGGCGTTCTTCGGTCTTGTTGACGTAGGAGAAAAAAGACTGACCACGCGCTTTATACTTTCGGAAGTGATTGAAAAGGAAATTCTCTCGGAGTACGCGTATGACATATTCGAACCGACATTGAAGCTTGAGATACAGAGAAGGGATGTACTGAAGGACATTGGCCTTGACGGGATCAAGAGAGTAGTCGTCATGCACTTCATGGAATCGGCCCTTCGCATGACTAAAGGAATGCTAGACGACCTTGCTAAGGCGGCGACTAGCGAGTACACGTACTGGTTTCTAGGCACGGGGTTTGGCCTGAGAGCGAAACGCGAGGGCATGAACCTCGGTCTTCAGCTTGAAGTGAATCCGAAGATGGGCCCCGTGGACAGTTCTGGGTTAGTTCTCAAATCAGCCATGCTCGGCATGATCACCGTGAGCGATTGGGTGCATGCAATCGTTTCGTTTTCCACCGAGTTGATCGAGTTGCTGCTTCGAGTGAATCCCGCGTTGAAAGACATCCTGAACAGTCAAGAGAGTCAACGTAGAGTGCTTGAAGATTGGCTTAAGTCCGGGAATCCGTAAAGCCACGAGAGTTCAACCTAAGGCTCAATTCCGCCTTGGTCCCATTCTATGATGAGATCGCGTAGTCTCTTCATTCGTTCTGTTTCCATGTGGAGTCTGAAAATTCTGACTCTACCGTAATTCTTCTCCTGGACAGCTGCTGCTTGGACTAGTTGTTCGAGATGTCTTGCGGTTGCTGTGTAGCTTTGGCTGGTTCTGCGGGCTATCTCGGTTAAGTTAGCTTCTCCAATATGCGCTAGGTGTTGGAGTATTCTGATTCTTCCTGTGCTTGAGAGGATATGCTCTAGACCCTGTTCATTCGTAACCTGTTCTTCGGTAGTTGTAGTGGTCAATCTATGGACTGGCTGATATCGTCGGCGTAGTGGTAGCGGTTAGCATTGATTCCAGCCATTGTCGTGTAGCACTTGCTGGGGCGTTAATCAAACCCAAAAGAGTGGTTTTGCCTCTGAAGCCTTCGGTGGAGGGGTTGGCAGAGACGATGCCTGTAGCGGATAGGTTCTGGACATACTTCCAGACCTGTGTATGTGCCCTAGCTGTCTCCTTGTACTGTTCACAGGCCATTTTGTACGCGATCTCGACTTCTCCCATGGTCGCGTATGCTTCTCTGGTTCTTTCCAGTTCTCTTGCTAGGGCTAGGATGATCAGTTTCTCGTGAGTGTTCCAGTATTGGGCGAATTCTGGTCTTAGGACTGGGTGGAGGCTGCTTGCCGCGGTCCGGATATGATCAGGTGTTAGTTCTTTGCTTTCTTCCGAGTCCGCATACTTTCCTGCTCTCCATAATAGTTCGATGGCGTATCGTGCGTCTCCTTTTTGTGAGGTGATGTCTGCGATGAAGCTGACTAGTGCTTCGGGGACGGTTCCTTCTTTGAAGCTTAGATCGATACGTTCACGGAGTATCTGTTCGAGTTGTGGACTCGAATAGTGTTCTAGTCGGATGATGTTGCGTTGGAGAGTACTTTGTGTGCTCTTGTCCAGTTCTTCTAGCTGTTTTGTTTCTCGGAGGATGACTATGAGTGATAGTCTTGCTTGTCGTCCTGGACGTTCTTCTTGTATGCGTGTGAGATTGTAGAGGCTTGTTGAGCCTTCGGCCGCGATTAATGCTTCTGCTTCGTCGAGTGTGAGTATCATGTAGAGATTCTTCTCTTCTAATTGGTCGAGTAGGGCATGTAGTAGTTCGTCGCTGCTGAATCCTCGTTGTGGGAATTGTGGAGAGAGTGATTGTACGATCCGTTTCAGGATCATGAAGAGGCTTCCACGGTACTCGCGGCAGTTGATGTGCTGATATTGCAGGTTCACCTTCAACGTGCGCGCTGTTCGGGATATGTCTGTCCCGAATCTCCGTGTTAACGCGGTCTTACCTGTCCCTATGTCCCCGGTGATCATGGCTCGTGGACTGGTGGTCCCGGGCTTGTTCACAACGGACCGGAAGAGTTCTGCTAGGAATCTGAACTGGTTTTCTCGGTAGGGTAGTCGTTGGGGAGTGTATTCTAGGCTGAGGGGTTGTTCATCCTTGAAGATGGTTGGACGAGAGATGGCTTCACGTATGATATCGGCCGGTGTTAAGCTTCCAGTTGATAGGTCGTGATTGGCGAGGGATGGTTGTTTCTCGTTCAAGGATGATTACTTACACCTAGTAAACTTCCAGATTGTACTGGGTGAAGATATTAGGCGAGCAGACCCGGATAAAAGTAATCCCCCAGACCCCAGAAAAACGAGATTATCCTCTCACATCTACGAATGAAAAAATGCGGTGCGAGCGCGATCAAGAGTCGTCAACGTACTCCTTAGGCCGAGAGGCCTTCTTTCCCGGGGGGATCTACACTTGTTCTACCGAAATGGACCAAGTCAACCTTTGCCTCGGGCTTGGATTCTGGGCTATCTGTAGGATCTGACGGACAGTATTCGAAGGTGAGCCAGGCCTTAGATTAGTCCGTGGGCTTTCAAGAAGGCGGCAATTGTAGGAAGGAAAGCGACGGTAGTTGGCACAGCTATAGTGAATATCACCACAGCAATGGTAAATGTCCGAATATTGGATTGTAGATGAATGTTAGTAAGAGTGCTGGTCGACAGAAACAAACTATCGATGTACTCGTAATCGGCAACCAATTGGTTGGCAAGATCATCTGATTCGGAGATAGAAACGTGCCCCAGCCTCTTGACGTAGCCACGCATCGAGTCACTGAATGTAGCAACCCCGAGCTGAGTTTCAATAATGGGCAAGTTGTCAAAACGATCAGCGTGTGTCCTGTACGAATCGAACAATTCAGAATGACGGCACTGTCGCTGAACCATTAGCATCGCTTCGCGCCGATACTTGGCCACCGTGCCAGCTAGTCGTTGCAGTATTCGTATCGTATCGAGTTTCGTTTTGTCCTCATCGAGCACGCGTCTCGCGACATTAGTGATGTCGTTGCGTATCGAAGCTAGTTTTCCTCTGTACTCTGGAAGTTCCAGACTTAGTATTGATGCACGGTACAAGATCGAGTAAAGGGGGACTGCAAGTTCAACCAGAGAAAACCTCAGCCGAGTTATGAGTTCTCTACGAGCGCGTTCCGGTGCTTCTCCACTGTTGGGTGCGTTCGGGCAAAGTATCAGATACCCTCGGTTCACTGTACCTTCACCACGAATCGAGATGCTTGATGGCAATAGTGCTAGTTCCGTGTTGGCAGCGGCCTGCCACGGTTCTGTTCCGAGCTCCCGAAGCAAATGTTGGCGCTGATCAAACCATGCTCTTTCTGGTTTGTATGATTCATCCTCGATGGTGAATACACTGATTGTTGGGGATTCAAGATGTACAAATCTTGGGTTTACCCAAGTCCCACTAACAAACTGTGATATCCATTCCCTTGCCCGCCTTTCGATCGATTCGATGCGGCCTCTCGTGTAAGGCCGTTGGTAGTAAGCTCTAGGTTTCTGGGGATGACCGTGAGAGTCTCTCATCATATCATCTGAGTGGAGAAACTTTTCGTGAATATCGTTCTCGAGGTCGTCGGCTAGAACGAATCCATACATAACCAGATAACCGAAATCCGCACCCTGATGGACGTCTAAAGAGACGCTTGAGAATTCGGAAGGAAGGTCGGTGGCCTCAGGTACATACGAATTATGTCGACTCGGTTCTACTAGCTCGCCGACTGCAACCCAACTGCTGTAGCGCAAGTAGCCTTCTTCATGGAGACGAGGAACCTCTTCGCTCTTCAGCCGGTCTAGAGGAGTTCCCGTATGAGGCTTTTGCATTTTGTTGAACGCGGCGACGATCGCTTCTCGAGCTTCCTTCGGATAGGTGTCAAAAAGGAAGAATCCAAGATTCCTTGTTTTCTTGTAATCTTTCTCATTTCTCTCTCTGGCTTTGAGATTGAGCTCCTCATTCCCAGGGGTTGCCAGCTCCTCAGTTTCTACTCGGCTCGTTGGTCCAGAAGAATCGTTCATGCGATTATGAATTCCTTCCTAGATTGTTTCGTCAGATTCACAAAAAAAACGAACGCCTATGCAAGCAGCGCTAGCTCTTTGGCCTCCTGGTACGGATCTTCGACGCAGCGATTACTTCTGAGGGTTCTTACGATATCGTCCTGATTCAACTTCCCCTGCCAGAATCCGATTAGCATGTCCCCAAGAACTGAAGCGGTTATCAATGTCACTTTGGCTCTCGGGCAGTTCCATTTGGCCTCGTCACTAAAATCGGGGTATCCGATAGTGACGTGAGCTATCGGTTTGTGTTTAGCGCCCTTTCCGATTATTTCTTCTGCCTCTCTCGCGGCAACGGTCCGCTTATCGTATCTTTTTCCCTCGATAACGATCTTGCCTTCTTTGGTTTCGACAATTACATCGACCTCGTGCTCCGAGGCATCCCCGACAAAAGCGGACTTCATTCCCATGTAGTCTTTGAGGATGTCGTTGAAGGCTCTGGCAAATTTATCTCCCTTGTCGGTATATAGTCTATCAAAAATGACCGCGTTCTTCCGAAGGGACTGCGCGAGCCTTCTTTGGCGTTGATATGCTGCTAGGTTCTTATCATCAATGTACCGCTCAACACTCTGCTTGATTTCCAACGCCAAGTTTTCACCGATTCCGGGAACCTTCATCAACTCTTCTAGTTTCGCCTCGATGATTTTGTCTGTGCTAGTGAAACCCGCCGCCGCCAATGCCATCGCGCGATGTCTGTTGACCTGTGGAAGTTTCATCCTCATTACAGACAGAGCGTTCTCAGTTACTCCATGATACAATCTTTCAGCGAGTATCCGTAGATATCGGACAAAGTCATAATCGAAGCTGAACAATGGCTTTTCAGCTATCCTTGAGAGACCTCTCACCAGCCAGCTGATAGTCTCAGCATCTCGTTTCACTCTCCCATGACTATCATATAGAGTCAAATCTCCATAAGATGCTCCTTGGATAAAATCCAGAAGCATCCGCGTCGTCTTGAGGCTACGTATGTGTAGGCCCTCTTCTGAGAGCTGATAAAAGAACGAGCTCTTGTTAGATTCCCAATAATTGCCCAGGTCCTTAATTTCAGCTGGCCTGTACTTGGGATAGAAAACCAGCGCATTATTAGATATCGCATCATACGTGCAACACGCCAGATGGATGACTGGTTCGATTAACTTACTGTAGTCTTGCTTCTTGTTGAGGCGGGACTCGGAGTTCTTTAGGGCGTTAAAAAACAATCTTGCGGAAGAAGGCGACAACATCTCTTCGGCGCATCGTCTTCCAAGTTCAGTAACGGCGATTATGTCATGTTCGGCAGTGAGAAATCCGTTCTTCTCGAGGTTCTTCACGTGTTTGGAGATAGACTCATCGAAAGTCTTCTTCAATGGGTCTGAAGTCTGGCGATAATAAATGTGTCCGAAAAATGTCGCCTTCATGAAGGACAATAAACTTTCAACGGTATCGCAGACTTTCGAACATAACAACCCCAGGATGGACATGTCGAGTCTTTCCGATCGTCCTATCTGGGATTCCAAAGGTTCCGGCATGGCTGTTACGTATCCTGTCCACAGCATTTGCAGTTCTCTCTCATCTCCCGCGATCAACACAGAGCGTCCAAACGTGTCGGCCGTTCTGATTCTGCCAGCTCGACCCGACATATTCTTGTAGTCTCGTGCTTTGATGTTCTTTTCATCGTAGGTTTGATGGGACTGGAAAATCACATTCCTTGCCGGTGTGTTGACACCTGCACCTAGAGTTGTAGTGGCGCATATGATTCTTACAAGTCCCTTGTCGAACGCATCCTCGACTATCAATCGTTCATCGGGCAGTAGGCCGGCGTGATGAAAAGCGACACCGTTCTGTATTGTCTCCTTTAGTTGACGGGTCGACGGAGTGGACTCAACAGCACTGTCCAGATGCTCGATTATCTCAGTGACCCCGCTTACTGAGTTAAGATTGCGAGCCAGTCTTTCTGCTAATGTCTCCGCGTCCTTCTGCGTCTGTACGAAAATTAGGGTCTGATCATTCTTCGCGGCTTTGCTCAGTCCATCTAAGGTATGATACTGGAGGCCCTTCTCAGTTCCGACAGAACCGGTATTGAACTCTCTATAAACAAAATCCCCCCTCTCGAGCAAATGCCCGTCAAGTTGAACAGGTTCGGTGCCCGTGTAGATTACTCCCTCCCTGAGCTCCACATCTCTTTTGGACGTTTCAATCAGACTGGCATCCAACCATTCAGATACCTGCTTTGCGTTCGAGATGGTCGCTGATAACCCAACAACTTGGGGTCCAGGTGAAGCGTCCACGAGTCTCGTGAGGAGGATCTCAAGCGTAACTCCCCGGGTCTGGTCCGAGATGTTCTGGAGCTCGTCGATTACGACTACTCCTACGTCGGCTATCAGCTCCGGTTCTCTTACAAGAAGAGAATTCATTTTCTCATATGTCGCGATGATGACTTGGTAGGATAGTAAGTCGTTGTCGAAATCGGTTCTGTCCCCTGTGCTAATGGCTACCTTCAAGCCCCACTTGGCATATTTGTTGGTGAAATCCTGAAACTTTTCATCCGCGAGGGCCTTCAGCGGTACGAGGAAGAACGTGTGAGTCGCCTCCCTCCTTGTCGAAGCGGCTAGAGCAGCCAATTCACCAACGAACGTCTTCCCCGTATTTGTGGGAGCTATAACTAGGACATTCTTTCCTTCAAAGAGTCCATTCTCTACGGCTTGCTGTTGCACTGCGGTTAGCGTCCGATAGCCAAGTTCGTTCAGTCTGGTAATTAGTGTCTGACCGATTCCGAAAGTTGCAAGCTCAGTGATGTCCAAACAAACGACCTTCGATTAATTATCAATACTAGGCGTTTTCTCAGGTTGTTCCGCTAGAGCCGATTCAGAAGTGGGCGTTGGCTTAGGAACTTTATCCTCGTTCGATTGCTCTCTGTGCTTCTCCTCAAGCTTGTATAGTTTCCTGTAGAACTTTCCTCCGGTTTTCGTCACCTCGTAAATAATGCCACGATCTTTCCAGTCTGTGAGAATCGGGGACAGTGTAGGCCCCGCGACACCGATTTCTTTTGCGATATCGATGACTGCGTGCTCACCGTCGCAAAGGTTGTAACCTCTCACGTATTGCTCGGGGTTCTTCTTGTATTTTGTCACCATATCCCTAAGCTTGTCTTCAGGAAACACGGATCTCCCGAGTATCCCTATCACTGCTTCAAGCATCGGTCCTGTTTGTTCAAGGTTAGGGCTAGCCCGTTGTTGTGGTTGTTGTCTCTTTGTCAACTTTCTCTACTTCTTTTTGGGTTTCATTGGCGGCTATCTCGCCAGGTTCCACCCCTTCCCTTTGTCCTCTTTCCTTCCTAATATGATGGAGAGAAACATTCACAGTATTTTCAGTGGCTCCAAGAATACCCACAATTGACTTGGGTCCGAAGCCTGCGTCTGAAAGTAACGCAATCTGCTGCTTCTGGGTCTTCGCATCCCTGATCAGGCCGAGGGCATTCAGACGTATGATGGTGTCGAGCTTCTTGGAAATCTCATTAAACTGGGGATTTCCTTTCTTCGAGCTCACTTGCTACTCTCCTCATTCTTGAGTGTCAGATTCAGCTTTTTCAGCCAACTGTTGGTCGCTCCACAGAGATATTTGTCTAATCCAATCTCCAAAGTTGATCTTTAGTCTGTTTATGTCATGTTCTTCCAATGGGTTGTTGTGGGCTATGACGTTTCTCGACATCTCGATCTCAGCTATTTTCCCGCTGACCCATGGTTGATCGGGAAAGATGTCTCGAAAGTCTGCCCAGTTGGCGGCAATTATCGAACTCAGGTCATCAATGTCAGCATAAAAAATTGGATGAGCTCCCCGTTTCCCGTGCCAGGCGTTTCTCTGTTCCTTCTCGATTCTTTCCTTCACCTTGTTCTTGATTTTTCCTCCAACGTTCGTCTCCCACCAATCGGTTCCTCTGGTTTCAAGAACCTTGGAAATCAGGTTTCTCACGGAGTTTTCGAAAACGTACACGACAGCATAAACCTCAGCCATCCTCTTTGCGTCTTCTACTATCTTCTTTGGAAGTAAAGGGTCGGTAACTTTGATGTCTTTGCCTATCTCGACAAGTATCTGCTTCGAGGAATCCCTTTGAATTGTGTTTCTTTGCCTGTTGATAACCGGCTGTCCTGTGGCGACCTCTCTTACCCTGATCAGTTCATCTTCCTTGAGGATTTTAGAGATGTCTATGCCGTTCTCAGCGGCGATTAGATATGCAGCGGTTTCCTTGGTTATCGAATAGTGATGTGCGTTTTTCTTCTCATCGATTATCTGGTAGATTCTCTGATCCGTGACCCCGGTTTTCTCACGGAGGAGCTTCATCACCTGTTTGTTGATCATCAGTTCCACCCTTTTCCGATACTGACTCTTTCTGAGGTTTCGCCTTCTGCTCCTTCCTCTGGGGGCTCTTGATTCCTATATCATCTAAAGAGGCTATCTTCATCATTCTGCCCTTGCGCGTCTCACTCTCGACGACCAATCCTAAGCGAAACCACTTCTGCCACCATGAACCAACGGTGGCATAGGGGACGCCGGAAATCGTTGAAAGTTCCTTGAGACCATTTTCTCCATCGCTGTTCTCAAATGCAAGCTTCTTCTGGTTATCGTCGAGTTCCTTCTCCAGAACTTCCTTCAGCTTTGAGATATTTGCGAAACGCGTCCACATCAGAATCTTCTTGAGCGTCTCGCCCACGGCTTCAAGTGAATTCTGTTCTTCTTTTGACAGTTAGTTCGCCAGGTGACATCGGTTAAGATATTAAATTAAAAGGCTAGGTTCTGAAGTAATCCAGTTCTCAAGTGATCGCTCGCGCGCCGCCCTCTTCGGCGCCTTCCTCACTCTTCCCTTGAGGTTTACCTTTGGGATTAATCATGTGGCTTATTGCTGATTGATCGACACCGAGTACCTTGGCAATGTCATCTTGGCTAGCTTTGTTTTTCATGAGCAACAAGATCAAAAGGTTCTTTATGGTCCTAAGCTCTTTTAGCTCATCACTCAAGTTCAATCACCAACTATCTTCGGCTATTGCCGCTACTCCTAACATGCGATAAAAGCGTTGGCCTGAAAAAATTATCGCTGAATCTTGAGTTTCATCAACAAGACTGGTGTGACTAGTATGATTATCTAGCCAGAACCCACGAGGTTATAGCATCTTAGTCTATGACTAATTTGAGCGCTGAACAGTTGTCTCGGAGCCTTGTCCTGAGAGGGTTGCTTAGATACTGATTCAGGGCTACCGATTGTAGCTCAGAGTGGATTGCGCGTTGACAGTCTTGGTCGAGACTGTCGAGAAAGTGTTGTCGAAGACAAGGGAATAAGTCGAACCGGATAAGAGTTGAACGCTAAAGCTCCCTGTGGACACTTGCCCGCTGTTGTAGAGTGAGTATCCAGAGCTGTCCTTAACGTACACGATGATATCGTTCCCGCTCCCGCCTGTTGCCGTGAAGCTTCCAGTAACGTGCGCATTCGTGGCCCCGTCAGGCACAAGGAAGGTGTACTTCTGGGTAGTAGCCGGACTTACGGTGACTACGCCGTTAACAACGGATGTCGAAATCGGCGGGTGGAGGCCGTAGTTAGCTGCGAAGACTCCTCCTAGGATGACTACAGCTAGGATAATGACCACGATGAAGATCGAAACCGTGCTGCTCAGGAACGGCTTCTTTGCTGGCTGAGCGAGAGCGGTCACTCTGAACAAGGTCTGGGAATCCGCCGTCGAACATTTAACCGTGCTGTTATTCTGGTGCACGGCTAGCGGTTCGGGCGTTGAGAACTTCAGACATTTGGAAGCCAGTGCGAGGATTATCGCAGGTGGAGCAACTGGTGCTTGTCGTTCGTTCAATGAATAGCAACGTTTCCATCATGTAGATAAGTCAGGACAGACTATACTAGTAGGTACATGTCGGGTAGGAATGCTCCGGACTGGCTCAGATGGAAGGACTGTCCCCGGTGCGGCAAGCTCGAGGATCCCATGCAAGGAGTCTATCTCTGTCAAGTATGCGGGCGATGCCAGGACTGCTGCGGCTGCTCGAGCGATACAGATCCAAAACACACTCTTTCCGGCTAACCGTGTTTACAATGTCATCCTTGAGTATGAGGATCATACTCATCAGAATCACGGAGAGCGACGACTGCACCAGTTCCCAAGGGGGATAAGTCTGTGGCTAGATTCGCTCTGGCCTAATATTAGAAACTCTCCCAACGCGTCTTTACTGTTACTGTTAGAGTTCCCTGACAAGTTACAAAAAGTTCATTCGTTCGCGCCCTTTCCCTGCTCTTTCTAGCAGAGATTTGCTGGATGGGCTAGACATAGGGTCTTGTCAGAATCAAACAGAATGATTCCGAAATACATTCAGCCTCAAGGACCAACTGGTCCCTCGCACTGGCACGCTCCGGTTCTAAGTGCTCTTCCTCTTCCGGTCTTCATCGGAATAGTTGCAATATTCAACTTTATTCTGCCTCCTACGGCTCAGTTTGACAGGAGTCTTGCGTTCGAGCCTCCTCTATTGAACGCGGTTCTCTACACGGTTTTTCTCGCTTCCACTTCTTGCGTTGTGGCGTTCATCGCGTTGAAGAGCTATCTGGAGAATGGTCGGCCTTTCTTGGTGCTGCTCGGAGCAGGAGCATTGGCGTGGGGTTCGGGCTCTCTTCTCGGGGGATGGTTGACGAATCTTCCTAGCGGACCGAATCCTGCAGTAACCATCTCTAACACCGGGGCACTCTTGGCCTCGATGTTCTACCTTGCGAGCGCTGGAATCAACAAACGTGCGTCTGTACAAAACGCCGTAAGGAATAGGAAACCAATCCTGATACTAGCTTATGCTGGGGTCCTATTGTTCACGAGCTTCTACGCCTTGGCGGCTCTTGAAGGAATGGTTCCCGCATTTTTCGTTCCAGGGATAGGCCAGACACTTTTGAGGATGACAGTTCTCGGTCTTGCAGTAACACTATTCGGGGTCAGTGCGCTACTGTTTGCCAGGCTGTACCCCAGAGCAAAATCAGGTACCCTCTACTGGTATTTTCTATCGTTGGCATTGACGGGTGTAGGACTGGCGTCCGTGTTCTTTGGTAGGGCTCCTGGAGATCCGATCTCTTGGACTGGTAGATCGGCCATGTTCCTAGGAGGAGTCTATCTGATCAAGGCTGTCTTCTTCGTATTCAAAGAACATCACATCTAGAGACATTGTTTTCTACATCGTCTGGAAGCGACGCCTGCTGTCCTGGGTAACCGATGAGCTCGACCCGATGAGCACGAGCTTCCGGGGGCATCGTCAATCAAGGCGACCTTGCGGGCGCTCCCAACATCAAAAGTTACTTATCTCAGCTTGACGAAATCCACGGACATGAACAATTCGACAACGAAAACGGTTTTCCTTACATTGAGTTCACTCCTGGCAGTCTTCGCCTTGGCAACAGCCATGCTAGGGAGTGCACACGCGACAGGCGCAGCATCCTACTCCTTCAACCTCGTAAGCCCCAACTTAGCCAAAGCTGAGAACACCGTTCCCGGGACACCGATAGTCGCAGGAGACGTCCTACGTCTTACAGGTTCAGGCGCGTTCGATGGTACGAATGCAATCGCCACTGGCGGCGGCTCGTTCACCCACTACAGGCCCGACGGGTCCGTGTTCGCACGCGGGACTTGGGTCGTCACAGGCTTCCAGAGCTTCAAATCCTACGGTGGACCCAACCCAGGTGCTCAGGGCGGACTCCTTCTCGTCACAGTGACACTTATCGGTCCTGAAGCTACATTTGCGGGACTAACCCTACAGGTCAGCTGTCTCATCAACGCACCAGCAGGCGCTCCAGAAGAAGGAACAACACTCCCGGGTCTCTTCCAAGAACCAACAGGTGGAACCACACTCTTCCACCTCACCAATTAGTCTCGTTCTCAGGAAAGAGAGACCGACACTTCCCCATGTTTTTTTCCTCCTCAAAGAATCGAGCCCATTGGACGTTAGGAACGGATTCCGCAGCAATGTTGGCAAAAGCTCAAAATCCAGTGGGTTTCATTCTCTAGCGAATCTCATTGTCGCAGGATCCTTTGAAAAAATGGAAGGTGACAGCGGCCACGGCGGCTGCGCTGGCGGGACTCGCCCACTTTGGGGTTGGGCTGTACGGCTTCGCCACTCCAGACATGACCAAGAGTATGTTCGGCGACGAGGCTGTCTGGCTTGTCCCCGCTTTCTTCCTCGTTCTAGGATCGTTCGAGCTGGTCTGGGCATGGGTTACGCTCGTGTACAGGGAGCCGACGATGATCGGGATCGGCGTAGCGGGCTTCATCGGCTCCATCATACTCTACCTCGTCGCGCTCGCTACCCCATTGACTCCGTTCGGGGTAAAGCAACAGACCTTGACGACGTTGAGCGCAGTCCCGTTCACGGTCAAATTCATCGAAATAGTCTACATCATCGCGGCAGTGAGTATTATGAGACTGATGACTACTGAAGAACCGAGTCGAAGACTGGAAAGTCGACACTAGGCACGATTAATCCTGACATACCGCTACCAATACTCCGACAACTATCCAGATCTTGAAATCCTCGTGAATTCGGTTCATGAAGCCGCCAGCGGTGTATTGAAGCCGTTCATATGCATCTAGAGCTTGGTCATCTATTCTGAGTCCACGGTTCATCCACAGCAAGGGCCTTCCCTTCTTCTAAGAGATCCTTAGCCAAGTCTAACAGTCCCGGAACCTCATCAGTCGAAAAGTAATGGAGTATCTTCCTATATCGATCGGCCCACTTCGCGGGTGGTCCCTCAAATCTCGTAGTGTCCCTGAAGACTACGTCCGGCGTTCTCTCGTAACCAGCAACATTGAAGATGAAGGCTAGAATGAAGCGGAATTCTGAATAGACAAGGTTGACAAGGTCACGTTTGTCATATTCGTAGAGAGGCACGATCCTATTCTTGAACCAGGCTTCAGAGTCAGGCTGCTGGACCATATAGACAGGTCCATTCTTCCCCTTGAAGTAGTTCCAGATTTCTCGATATCCCCACTGGAGGTCCGACAACAATTCTTCCGCTCTCTCCAGGGTCCCAGGAAAGCCCATCAACTTACCGTAATCTTGGAGGATGTCATCACGATGGAGTCTTGTTGTAGCTTTCTCTAGACGGCTTACTACTCGTCGATGGGTCCAGTTCAAACCCGCCGACAAGGTGAAGATCTCAGCCAACCATTGGGAAGCCGAAGTAACCCAAGCAAGGGCCGAGTAAGGATCCTCGGCGAGCGCAATTTGGGCCCAGCCCAACACCTTCTGGCTTCGATCCAATATGGCATCGAGCGCTTTCCGAACAACCTCATCCCTAACACGAGACTCAAGCTCCCTGGTAAGAATCCCAGAAGGATCATAAACTGGCCGTGTGTCATACGGAATCTCGCTGAGCTGCTTCTCTCCAAAATACCCGTAATCGACACTGACTTCTTGTTCAGTAGTGAAGATCTCCCTTGGCCTGTCACCCTTGACAATAACCTCAATGTCCAGATCCGATCCCGGCCAAATATCATCCTGAGCTACTGATCCGCAGACCCCTAGAGCGATCACATCACCTCTAGCTTCCAGCTTGCCTAGTTCTCTTTCAAGCGCTCCTCGCCATGGAGAGGGAAGCTTGGCTGGGTCGAAACGTCGGATACTAGACAATTCCAAATCCTACCCTCATCACTCTCCCATTTGCTAATCAATCGTTCCCTTTTCCAGGGGCAATAGGGATTACAGCAAGTGACGCGAATTACTCAATCAACCGGTAATACTCTAAGCATTACACGCGCACGCTTATCGAATGCCATTCTCCAGGTACTAAGTATGTGTGGAAGTGCGGATCTCTTACGAGGCGTGTCAGGTAGGATTGGATCGCTGGTTTTCCCGGCAACTTGCTTCCCCAGCCTCCAAAGAGTGGGTTGAGATTCGCGGTTACAATAGCACTGCCGGGACGCGTGAGACGGCGGAGATGTGGAATATATCGTGGATATTCGCGCCAGTCACCGTCCAGAAACACAACGTCGTACCGACCCTTCAACTTGGGAAGGATGCTTAATCCTCGTCCACGAAGAACAGTGATCTGCCTAGAAAGATGTCGCTGCTGGAACGCCTGCTCTGCAAGAGCTGCATGCAGCGGATCCCCTTCAATCGTATCCACATGACAATTGGGCCCGGCCGCCGAAGCCATCACCGCAGTTGTGTAGCCGTGGCCGCAGCCCACCTCCAAAATTCGTCGCGCATGAGTCAATGACGCAAATACTGTCCATAGAGGTGCCTGCAATGGGTCGCTAGGGTACATGTCGCAATCCCGCCCGTGTTTGCGCCGATGCTCGTTCGACAATCGATACAGGTCGAGATGAATATCGGCTCGACCAGCGTAAATTTTCATGAGCAGTTTCTCAATGCTCTTCTTCAAGATCTCATCTTACCAAAATAGCCTCAGGGTATTAACGTGAGCTCTTAGAGGCTCGCTGAATCTGAAGCTGTTGGATGAGAGAAAGCAAGCAGGTCGGAAGAGAGGACGTTCAGGTCGAGAGGTAATCCAAGTGTGGCTCATTTGGTAGTCGCCCGTTCCACTGAGTTTCCGGCCCGCAATCGCTCTCGCTGTTCGTAACGATACTGATATCGCTCCTGCCACGTAAGTCCTTTAGGGATGGCGTAGAACGTTCCTATCCATGTTCCTTCCCAATGGATCTCTTTTCCATTCTTCAACTCCCATCTTCTGAAGGTTACGGCCCCTGCCAGATAGAGGGCGGGTAAGACCGCATACACAGACAGGACCTGCGACAGTACACTCAACGGTACCGCTTCTGTCTCAATCACGTACCCTGATACCGCTATGATCACCAATCCCACTCCAAGTGTCAATATGAGCCTATTCCGGCTCGTGTGATACTCGCCTTTCTTCTCAATTTCCCGTATCGTACCCCGAGCGGCGATTGTTCCAGTAAGAAACCCTCCAATGCCGCTCACGGACGCAATGCCAACATTGAACGGGTGAAATCCGGCCGCTTGCAATGCTGCGATGAGCGACCAAACTATGGCGAAGGAAAGGTACGAAGTATATGCTCGCAATACCTAAGTTCGCTCTATAGAGGCCGAGTTTCTTCGCAAAATAGGTTTCGGATTGACCAGAAACTCTGAGCCGCGACAATCTCTTTGGTGGTTAACGAAACACCGGGGGACTTCATGAACCGGTCAAGTCCAGCCCTCGGTTCCTATCTATATCGGAAAGGCTTTATCCGTGTACTGGTTGTTCATTCCTTCTCTGCTAGGAGGGGTTCCGATGAGGTTTGACCAAACTTCTCATCATAAGAAGAGCCCGGATCACAGATGCTCCAGCAGTCGACGGTCTACTCTCTGAATGGTTCGATTGGAAACCGGAATCAGGACGATTAGAATCAGTAAAAAGAGCGATCCGCAATCGAGAAGTGCTCGTCGCACAATCTAACAAGAGAATTATCGGGTTCATCCATTACATCATGCATGAAGACATCATAGACGGCGGCCCGAACTCGTTCATATCCGCCAATTACGTCTCATCCAGAGATCGAGGAAGAGGGGTAGGAACACTACTTCTGAAAGAAATGATCAGAGACTCTCTTGCCCGAGGCGCGGTCGGGGTCGAAACATCGACAATCCATGAAAGAGCCAAGAAGTTCTACGAAAGGCAACATTTCAAACAGACATTGGGAGACATTGCTGAGGTATTCCTTGAGCTAGACATACAGGAATACTTGCGAGCCAACAAAGCGAGGACTCGCTAGAGAATATTTACGCGACTGCAGGTTCGTCGATGCTAAGATATCCTTCCTCAGGGCGCATCGTAGCCTTGACACCGATAGGCAGGGTCATCATAGGGTCCGTGTGACCAAAGTCCATGTTCATCATGACCGGAAAATCGTAGCCCTTCGTATTCTCTAGAATGATATTGTCGAGACCGTAACCGGTAGATGTCGGTTCAAAGCCCGCCGTCCTCGTGCGTCCAACCAGCATGCCGTCAATCCTTTCGAAAACGCCCTTGGTCCGAAGGTTCGCCAAGTACCGGTCCACCCAAGCCGGGGAAGATCCATAATCTTCCCAGAAGAATATGTTATTGTCAACCGAGGGCATGTACTCAGTACCAGTCTGAATGACTAACGTACTGATCTCGCCACCAATGAGCGGTCCGACAGCATGTCCAGACCTCAGCGCCTTCCATCCAGCGCTTGGCTTCATCGATCTGGGCCGGTTGTCATCTCGGTCATATTCCAGCCTCTCTTCAGTCCACACCTTGGAAGCCTCAATTTCCCCCGGTGGATGCGCCTTACAAACGACCCTCTCAAAGCATTCCCACGTATACGGAAGGACGTCTGGGTATTCACCAAACTGGCTCATCAAATGAGGGCCGTAGAAGCTGGACAATCCAGTCTTCGAATGGATCGCGAGATGTAATGCGGTTATGTCGCTGTATCCAATCAATCCCTTCGGATTCCGCCTCACCAGATCATAATCTAGCCCATCTAGTAACTCGTTCGAATTGAAACCTCCCAGCGATGTCATAACAAGCCTCACGGACTCGTCCCGATACATCGCGTGCAAGTCCTCAAGCCGGCTCTCCTTCGTCCCGGCCTTGTGTCCCAATTTCTTTCGTACGTGCGTGCCCAGTTTGACTTTGTAGCCTTTGGACTCAAGGTTGCTTACGGATCTCGCGAAGCGTCGAGGGAACCATGCAGGAAAAGGAGAAGCAGGACTCACAATGCCAATCGTATCTCCCTTGACAAGCCTCCGAGGAAGAATCGTCATCTTCAGCACCTTTTGAGGACGAATCGGCCCACGAATCCGATAAGGATATGTGCGTTCTCGTTTACTCGTGCCATAATGGAGCAAGCTCAACTAGTCAGGGATTTCCGAAACAGCGAATACTACGAAATGATCAGCTCGCTCTATTCCTACCCTCTCTATCTAGGCTTATCAGGAAACCGATATCGATCAGATTTCATCTATCTTTCTAATCAGACCGGTGTCCCACTGCTTTATCGCTGGGACCCGGTGACGAGCAGGAGTCATGTTTTGACTCCAGGAGAAGAGTCCGTCTTTCCCATCTTTGGCGGGATGGCGCTCCCCTTCAATCCATCAACGCCTAAGGCAGTATTTGCAAAAGACAAGGCAGGCGACCTAAACTACAACATTTACGTGGTCGACTATTCACAGAACAAGATCGAGAGGATCACTAAAGATCCTCTTGGTCAGGTACTCCACATTTTCTGGGTCACAGATGACAAGTGGATCATAGTCGGCCACGATATGAAAACAATCTATGTAAGATTCCTTGAAGCCGATGGAACCACCCATGATCTCTATACTACTGACCGGCAGATCACTGGCGCTTCCTACGATCATCAGAGAGGCCTCGTGGCCTTCTCCGTCGGACGCGGACAAGATGCTCGCGTAGCAGTGCTCCCAATCTCAAATCCTTCCGACGTCCATTGGGCGCCGGATCAGGGAGTGCCCCCATACAATCCGCCAGCGGTCTATTCAGAGAAAGGATTGTTGGCATATACCGTCGACGCCAAAAGTGGATCCCAGGAGATTGCAATAGTCTCTTTTCCGGCCCTAGAAACCGTCAAGCACATCCCGATTCCAGGAACAGGATACATGGATTGGCTCGACGAGAACCATCTCTTCGGAATAGTCCTGAAAGAAGGACGTCTCGCTCCACTGACACTTGACCTTCAGAGCGAGAAATGGTCAGAGCCACTAGCGGATATCTCAGCTCTCTTCAGCACAGTCACTCGGGACGGTCCCGTCTGGACTGCGAACAGTATCTCGCAGCCGCCTTTCCTCCAAGCGCTTCGAAACGATACGATCGTGAACCTCACGAAACCAACCCAAGAAGCAAGCTTCCACGCTCAAAGTCAATGGTACACATCATTCGACGGTCGAAAGATCCACGGATGGCTGGTCAAGAGTCCGATCCCAGATGCGAAGCTAGTCGTCTATCTCCACGGAGGTCCAACCGCACTTCAGGGAGACTGGTGGTACCCAGAGCTTTCCGCACTCGTCCTCGGCGGATTCCATGTCTTCGCTCCCAACTTCCGCGGAAGCGACGGATATGGAGCGGAGTTCCGAGACCTGAATATAGGCGATCTTGGCGGCGGAGATCTTGAAGACGTCCAGTACGCCGCGAAACACGCCCATCAAGTTCTTGGTTTGAAGAGTAAACCGGCAGCGGTCGGCGGATCTTATGGCGGTTACCTGACGTTGATGGCTCTGATGATCCATCCCGATGACTGGGCGGGAGGTGTGGCTATCGCTCCTCCAACAGATTATGTTGACGAGTACTACGCTGACGATGCTCATTATAGGACCTGGTGCACGCACTTTTTCGGTGGGACGCCGGAGGAGAAGAAGGAACTCTATCGAGACCGTTCCCCGATTACTCACTTGGACAAGTTGAAGGCGAGCGTCCTCATAATCGCAGGCGAGAACGATTCCATCGTAACTCTAAACCTGGTCAGAAAGTTTGCAGAAGAAGCTGAGAAGGTGCATCGTCCTGTTGAACTATTTGTGGCTAAAGATGAGGGTCACGGCTCTCTCCAGAGCGTGAACGCAATACGAGATAACATATTGATGGTAGAACACCTCAAGGGAATCTACAATCAATAGAACAATGGGTCGACTCGTGGGATTTGTTACCAAAAGTAGAGTTTGAAGTCAATGAACCGCTGAACAAGTTCTGCCACATCTCCGTCCTCTATTCGGACCGGTTGCCAGACGAGCTAGCCAAGGGGATGCTCGGAAACAAAGCCTACCAGGCCAAGCACACCAATCTTAGAACAGACGAGAACCTCGAAAGATTACGCCACGCCGGCATCATCTCACCAACAGCATGGTACTCAACGGCTAGAACCTTGATCAGAACAAAATCATTGGACGAAGCCATCGCATCCTTGAAACCCGGAAGGCCCATCGGCCAGATTCTGAACATCATGAAGCAGGATGTTCATGGCTATGATGATATTTGGGCCTCGACAAAGCCACGGTTGGAACAATACAAGCAGAGGTTTGTCGAGGAATGGTCCCCGATCAGCAGTCAAGTCTTATCCCGACTATCTCTCTTGACCAAAGAAGACTGGACAACAACAAACGATATTCTCGTGAACTTCGTGGACTGCCTCAACGGCGGCTTCGCCTGGACCGACTCTGTAGCCGTCTACCCATTTCCTGACATGGATGTCGAGAAGAAGTTTCTAGCCCACGAACTCTCCGAACTCATGACACCAACCTCGACAGTTATCAGAATCCTCGCGGACGCAGGTCTAGACGAGAGCATATCTCACACAGTGGTCGACATGATTGCCTTCTTCAGCGTCAAAGATTTCGTCAAGAATCTTGATAGAAAAGGGATCAAGCCAAATCCGAGCTATTATCCAATGGCCAACACCCTATTCCCACTTCTAGAGGGATATTCTAAGGATCCGGGGGCCTATCCTAATCTTGAGTCATTCCTGAAAGGCATGGTTCCACTATTGGAACAATACGCACTTCCATAGAACGCCGGCATGCAGGAATCGGGCGAAAGAGAGGGCCTAGCCGTAGATGTCTTTGCGGCTCGTATCCTTTTGAGGAATCCTTTGCTTCTTGATCAGACTCTCCGCCACCTTCATCCGCTGAATCGGCTGATTGTTAATGATGTACAATGGGTCCCCGTCAGGCCCATACTTGTCCGTCCTGAGAATTCCAGTAATCTCCAGTTTCGCTCTCAACACGCTTCCATCGACTAACTCGTACACGTTCCATCTTTCCGGTCCAACACGCTCGAAATCCACCTGAGTAGTGTTCGTAGTATTGGGATCAAGTGAGGTAGGTGGAGGATTTGTCGGGGTTCCCCTCAAAGGTCTAGGGACGATGGTTGTGAAGAGGTTCTGCGAACTCCAAGCATAAACAGGCTGACCAGCTGGATCATACTCTTCCCCTCTGAAAATCTTGGCAATCACCAATCGTCCGAATAGGACGGTGCCATCATCGAGCTTGTATTTTATCCAAGGCTCATCCTTCGTGTTGAACTCTACAGCATTCGCCTTGGTCAGATCAACCTGCATCTGCGCCGCCATGAATCTTCAACCATGAAAGAGGGCTTTGAAGGATTTATAGTTGCAGTCGAATAGCCGGTTGAATTATGGAAGATGTGAAGATAATCCTCTCAGCATCATGGGCAGCCCTAATGTTAACCTACCTCTTGGGAGATGTGCTGCGAATATACAGCGGCGATTACAAAGAGGGAAAGATAGGAGGCATCCAAGTAACCCAGAATCTGTGGTTAGGAATCGCAGTATTGATGGTGATTCCTGTTGTCATGTTCTTCCTATCCCTGACGTTGAACAATCCCGTAAATCGCTGGGCAAACATTATCGCAGCCATCTTCTTTCTCGGTTTCAATCTCATCGGATTACCTGGATATCCTTCGGCATATGACAGATTTCTTATAATTGCCGGACTCGGGTTCAATGTCCTGACTGTATGGTACGCATGGACGTGGGTCTAAACAGGAAGCGTCGTGCGCGCAGAATAGCATCTGCCTCCATTGTGACCAGCGTTGAAGATGAAGGCAATTGTATGCACAAAATACGGACCACCGGACGTTCTTCAGCTCAAAGAGGTGGAGAGACCGACTCCGAAAGACAATGAAGTTCTCGTAAGAGTTCACGCGGCAACAGTAACAGCAGGAGACTGCGAACTTCGAAGATTCAAGATGCCTCTCTGGCTGTGGCCTCTCGCACGGATAGGATTTGGCTTTAGAGGTCCCAGAAGAAAAATACTGGGCCAGGAACTGGCCGGGGAAATTGAATCAGTAGGCACAGCGGTGAAACTGTTCAGACCGGGTGACCAGGTGTTCGCATTCACTGGTCTGGGTCTAGGTGCTTATGCCGAGTACAACTGCATAGCTGAAACGGGGCTAATCACAACAAAACCGGTCAACATGATCTATGAGGAGGCTGCCGCGGTTCCTGTCGGCGGACTTCATGCGTTGCACTTGCTCAGAAAAGCGAACATTCAGATCGGGCAGACGGTCTTGATTATTGGTGCAGGCGGAACTGTAGGCACTCTCGCCGTACAACTTGCGAAATCATTCGGAGCCGAAGTAACCGCCGTGGACAGCACAGGCAAATTGGCCATGCTAGCCTCCATAGGCGCCGACCACGTCATCGATTACACAAGGGAGGATTTTACCAAAAACGGAGAGACCTACAACGTCATTTTTGACGTGATAGGTAAGAGTTCCCTCTCACGTTGCATCAAGTCGCTGAAAGAAAATGGGATCTTCCTTCTAGGGAACCCTGGCTTATCGCAGCTGGTTCGACGCGGATGGACGGTTGTGAGGAGCGGCAAGAAAGTAATCGGCGGGGCGTTATCCTACAAGCCTGAAGGCTTAGCTTTCCTCAAGGAGCTCATTGAAGCAGGAAAGTTAAGATCGGTAATCGATAGACGCTATTCTCTGGAACAAACCGCAGAAGCTCACAGGTATGTCGACACAGGGCAAAAAACAGGAAACGTAGTCATCACCGTGGCCTCCTCGTAATAGGACGAAGGAAACAGTAACCAAAGCGAAGCAACGAGTTAGTTGGTCTGGTCTCTCCTCTAAATCCAAAAGCCCTGAATAGAGACCGTCACCTTGAGGCAAGCATCTGATACGCACGACACTACTTCACCCCTTCAACCCAAGACTTGGCAACTAGACCAGCTACCAACCGATAGCCAGGGCTATCTCTACAGTTGCACCCTCTGCGAGGAAGCCTTAGTCCTCTCCAAACAAATCATAAACCCGAGGAAGATACAGCTCATCTTCAACAACACCTGTCCCGGATGCGGGTTCGAGCTCGACAAGGTCCTCAAGGTCGAAGCATCATCTGTCCCCCTAGGCAAACGTCTCCTCACAAGCCCAGCGTGCAAGGATGCAGACTATCTAATCGAACCTGAAGAACAGTACGAGTCCAAACTCAGCCCTAGTAGCAATCTATCACGGGACATGCTGCCCGGCCTAACCACAGGAATCGACACGATCGACAAAACGCTCATTCTTCAGCTCGGCCAACTGGTCAGCCTTGAAGGCGACGCAGCCCACAGTCTCAGCCTACTCCTCAGCGTCCGAGCCATCAATCCCCTCCCACCCGGCCTAGACAGCGACATAGTCTATGTTGACGGAGGAAACAACTTTGATGCCTACGCCATCTCTCACCACGCCGTCAATCTTGGTCTAGACCCGGAAAAGACTCAGGAACGTATTCATCTAAGCCGAGCCTTCACTCACCACCAACTAGGCAGCCTCATCGAAGAAAAACTCCCCAACGCACTAGACCAATACGATGCCAGGCTCGCAATCGTATCTGATATTACAGCACTCTACTGCGACCCTGACGTCCGGGACAAGAAGGAAGCACTCGATCTATTCAACAAAAACGTCCGATTCCTAGCCAATCTCGCCGAGCACAAGCACATCCTCATCATCATCACCAACCTACAATCTAGAAGCAAGAGCATGAGCAACATCCTAAACCGGACCTCCCACGTCTCCGCCAAACTAACCGATCACGGAGCCTACATCCAGCTCACAGTCGTGAGACATCCCTTCATACCTGAGCAAGAAACAGAAGTCGTCACCCTGGACGATCAGACGCTTGCGAGGTATCTCTAATGGGACGAACGATTCCCTCATGGAGAATGGTTGTTGAAGCAGAGATCGAGAAAATGAAAAGGTTTCAGGAGTCACTGCGCATGGAGGACAGGGAAGTATTCGAAGACCTGCTCAACCAGTGTAAGCTCTATGCTTCCGCCGGTAGCGCGCTGGCCTCTCCCGTAAAAGAAACACCACTCATCATCTCGATGCTGTTCGCTCAACATAAGAAGCTCCGAGAATTAGAGAGAAGGCTCAACAGAGAAGAGCAACTATCCGCGTCGCAGAACTTGACACAGTAAGATCATACTCTAACCACGTTCAGGTACAGTATCTCGCTCCTAGCGCTCATATTGGCACCATACCCTTCGACCGTGTTCTTGAGAACTCTCTCTTTGCATGGTTGATGTACCGTACAAAGTCGAACAGGCCACTTTCCACATAGGGCAGGTTTAGCCTTCGAAATAGGGCTTTGACAACTACTGATTCAATAGGAAGGACTCCCCGTCCGAAAATACGATCCATCTGGCTGTGAAACTCTCCAGGGTTCTTCGCCAACTGATCCAGATGCAGAATAGAACGGACAGCTTCCAGCCCGCTCTCGCCCAGAATATTCCTTATCGCATCTTGAATGGACCAGCGTAACGTCTCATCGAATTTTTCCTCCTCTGTAGCGACCGCCCTGACCATTGAAGGGTCCCAGAGGGAAGGTTGACTATCATTGAAAGACAGGCTAGCTACGCTTCCTTTATCATTCTCGAAAAGATCAAACACGTTAATGTATCGTAATCAACGCTTTAACAACCATAGTTACAAGGCCACCTTACGAGAAATGACTGTAATGGCGGCAAGCAGGCCATTCTGATAATGTGGATTCAAACAGACTCAAGAATAGCCGTGGCGGGTAGGAGTTACTGGATCATTTTCCCTCTGTGAAGACCTGAATCTCCACCTTAATCGTGGTACCGGGCGGACCTGTGCTAGTTGCTCAATCTTCTCCCTTAGTTTTCAGTCCACTCTCCTAGTTTTAGACTACCCTTCCCAGCGCTAAGCCTTGGCCGTTAGAGTTGAAGCATACAGGCTGGATTCTCGACCTCTACCACAAACCCGGCCAGATGATCATATGGATCAAAAAAACAGATGGTAATCATGTAAGACTGACCGATCCTTGGAAGCCAAGAATCCACATAGGCGGCAACTACCGAGACCTTCTAGAACTCGCCTGCCAACCCGAAATAGCCAACTCCAAATTCGTAGAAAAATACGAGAAAGCTGGCGACAAAGAAAAATCTCGAGTCCTAGAACTAGAGGTTGATGGTGACAGAGAAGCCGCAGACCTCGCTAAGAAAATCCAAAAGACAAGCCGATACTCCAAATTCCGCTTCTACGATATCGACATCCCATCGCCCCAAATGTACCTCTACCACAAAGACCTCTTCCCCCTAGCACTAGTCGAAGCAGAAGAAACAAGTAGCGGAGTCCAGTGGACCCTCCAAGATTCAAGGGAATCTGTCGACTACCAGATACCACCGCTCAAAACTGTCAAGCTGCAAGTCAATACCACGAAGACTAGAAGAATCCGCGGCTTTGAAGACCAACTCGCCTCAATCCAGATAACAGGCGAAAATGGATCCCTAACCATAGACTCGGGCGACGAACCTGAAAAAATCCTAGGACTCATCGAAGCCTTCCAAGTAGAAGACCCGGATGTTGTCGTAACTGAAGGCGGAGACTCGTTCATCTTCCCCTACCTAGCACGGCGATCCCAAGAAAACAGGATCCTGGACAAGCTCATCCTGGGCCGGGACCCGTCCCCTCTCCATGTCTACGAAGTCCAGGGGCACAGCTACTTCTCATATGGTAAGATACTCTACCGAGAAACAGCCGCCCGACTACTAGGCCGGTTGCACGTCGACCAGCACAACGCGTTCATCAGTGCAGACTGCGGCCTCACGGGACTCTTCGAAGTCTCAAGGACCTGTATCATGCCTATCCAACGTGCCAGCAGAGCAACGATCGGGACCAACATGACCAGCCTCCAGCTATACCATGCAGTCAAAAAAGACGTCCTCATACCCTGGAACAAGAACCAGCCTGAGGAATGGAAGGACGGGAACGAGCTTGTAGTAGCCGATCGCGGAGGCTTCATTTACGAACCAGAATATGGAATCCACGACCACATTGGAGAACTAGACTTCACCAGTCTCTACCCAAAGATCATGTGGCAGAAGAACCTCAGCGGCGAAACCGTCAAATGCTCATGCTGCCCTGACTCCACCAACCGCGTCCCAGAACTAGACTACAACATCTGCCAACGATGGACCGGAATCGTCCCACTCTCACTAGAGATTCTACTCACGAAACGTGCCATCTACAAGACACGAAAGAAAGAAGCCACAGACGAGACTGCGAGAAGTCTATACGACCAACGACAATCCGCACTCAAATGGATCCTAGTCTGCTGTTTACCATACGACTCGCCAGTATTGATCTCTCAAGATGGAAAGATGAGCTACCAGCACATTGGGAAAATAATCGACGACCAAATGGGAGATCGAATAGGAATTTTTGATTGTACTAAGGAGTTATTTGTTGCTGGATTAGACAAGGATCTAAAGTCAAAATTTTGCAGAGTCTCAAAACTCATCAAGACTCTTTCT
>Ga0209761_1000279_pt1 | contig 29408 bp, 29 predicted proteins | sample GraSoi013_1_40cm_4_FD_185818 | JGI IMG/M metagenome (GOLD analysis project Ga0209761, IMG submission 185818) | Grasslands soil microbial communities from the Angelo Coastal Reserve, California, USA - Sample 09_25_2013_1_40cm (SPAdes) (version 2) | ecosystem: Environmental > Terrestrial > Soil >... | reverse complement strand
ACGATGGTCTCGAGGTCCAGGCGAAGGTCTGCAGTATCTGCAGACAGCTCGTCCTCACTTACCGCCAGTCTATGAAATGTATAGTCTGCGGTGGAACGCTAAGGCCAGTCAACAAGAGTGATCAAATGGGAGATTGATCGGAGCTACGCCGAGTCTACTCGTCTTCCAGTCGCTCTTGTAATTCTCTTAGCCGTTTCCTGTTCTGTTCAAGCTCATCAAGCGTGTTAGGACCAACACGCTTGGCACGAGAATGATGACGTTTTACGTCCTCTTCGAGAAGCTTCCGCTTACGAGCCTCCTCCTGCATCTTGAAGAGGAGCCGTGCTTCCTCCCAAGGAGGCAGACGCTTCTTGTCGGGCAAAGTAATCACGCTACTAGCGTGGACTAGCTCCATCCGGGCTTAAATTTCTACTGGCCGAATTGATATAGAATGTGAAAGCGAGGTAGATATTTCGATATGTGCTGAATGAATATTAGATGGCTAAGTGATTATTCGGTAAAGGTTGATCTCATCCAGTGGACGATTGATCGACTTCTTCGACACCGGCTATCATGTAGCAAAACGCATGTACTACCTTGCCTTGTTGCCGTTTCTCGTCGACTCTGTTTTCCTAACAGGTAGGTTTGCTCAGTCTATGAGCACCTATACGTTTCGAGTTGGCGTAAAATTTTCGCTTCCCTTCTATTTTCCGTCGTTGACCAACGTTTACGATTTTCCAGCCCGGCCTGGCATTTCCACGGAGTTGCCTGTGTTCGGCCTTGCGCCCATCTTTGGTAGCGCATCTGCAATACTCTATACGGTCATTCTTGCTTACGTTAGCGCTGGATACCTCGGCCGACTCCACTCCTCCATCACAGGAACACTATCTACGATTCTCGATTCAGCCAACAAGTATTTCCTCCGTATCCTAGCATACGCCGCGCTATGGCTTGGTCTGACATTGGTGGGAGTAATCATCGCTTTGGCTAACCCATTGTCTGCAGTTCTGTATGTCCTACTCCTCATCGTTGTAAACTATTTTCTCTTCTTGACTCCTTTTGCAATAGTAGCTGACAACGTCAGTCTCACCGAGGGCTTGCGTCGAAGCCTCAATGCGAGTGGGTCCTTGTCATCAAGGACTATTCCATACGTCCTGTTGTATGGTCTTGTGACTATTGTTGTATCGGTCCCAGTTTATCTGATTCTGAACTTCGGTCTACTCGGCTTCTTCGCAGCCCTTGCGGGCTTCGCCTTCATAGGAACGGTCCTTGTAGCCTCAACCTTCTGCTTCTACTCAAGCATAGCTCCGCAGGAAATGAAAACAGGGTCAGCTGTTGCTGAGGGTCAATAGTCCTAGTGACTAGGAAGAATCCATCAGGGAGACTGTATTCTAGACGAATCTTGACTCTTTCTAGACAAGTAGACTTCCGTCGCGCATGATTGCTCTGCCGTCAATTGTCACGTTGGCTTGGGTCATCGAGGCCCAGAAGCCGCGAGGGGTGGACTTGTTTTTTCCACCTTTCTCAGAATTATCACCGAAACCGATGGTTACCCCTCCCAGGACCTTGTCATCCTGAGTGAATCCATGACGAAGTTTGGGGTTTAGGCCGAATCCGAAGAAACCAAATCGGTCGATGTCTCCGCTTCCTCCTTTCAACCATCGGTGAAAGGCCGACGAATTCGAATCAGCCGACGATTCGAGTATATGACCATCTTTGACCTTCAGAGTGAGCCTCTCGATTCTTCCTTCCTTTACGAGGGAGAGAATAGGTGCATCAAAGACAATCCTTCCTTGTCCGCTATCCTCGCTGGCAGATGTTTCCACTCCTCCGGCCGGGATGAATACAACGCGTCCTTTTTGAACAGTCTTTTGGTCGGCCAATCCATAGCCATCATCTGCTGGACGGCGGTCGAGTCGAAACTTGAAATCGGTTCCATGCGGTGTTGTGATACGCGCTTCTCCCTCTCCGCAAATGATCCTGGCAAGTATTCTTGCTTTTGCTGCGATCTCGTGATAATCGGCCATACATCCATCGAACATGACCTTCCTCCACTCTTTGTAGTTGAGGCCAAGAGCCTTTGCTGTATCAGGCGTCGCGAGCGTGGCCTCGATGCCTAACATTCTGATTCTGTTTGCTTTGGCTATCGTCTTCCAAACTTTCACGAAATTGTTGTCTTCCAAGAACCAGCGGGTGACAAACTTGCGACGCTCTTTCGGAATCTTTTCCCAAGGGACCGGTCTGCTGGGTCCCAAAGTGTAGATGTAGACATCAGTCTTCTCCAACGCCGCTACCATATGTTTAGGCAACCGGTCGAGGCTCTCGAAAGGGGCCTCGATGATTGAACGTAACCAGAGGTCCTCCTGCTGAATCGTAGTTAGAATCTCACAGCCCCGTTTCCTGCATTCCCATGCCAGTTGAGAAGCCAGGCCAAGGGTATGGTCCCAGCTATTGATCCAGACACGTTCACCTGACTTGACGCTTAGACATACGTCTAGAAGCTGACGAGCTAAAGCTTGTTGATCCCCGATAACCTTGGCCGGGGCTAGAGGCATGATCAAGGGTCGACTTTGCAAGCACTTGAACTTTCGGACCTCTTACAGTCATTCTGAAACAAAAAGGCCCAAGACGCACGCGTCTTCATTGTAAGTTTATTGCTGGGACACGCCTTCTCCTTCTAGGCCGAGACCCGGGCCTTGGGATGAAAAATACGGATTATTACTTCTCACAAGAATAACGACTTGCCCAGCCGGGCTAGGCTCAATGTCCTTTTGATCATGATAGTTCTCACACTTGCAACTCTCACACCTTTGCATGCCTCCGATCTTCAACCTCATGGTCAGACGAACAATGGGGATGCCGTAAGGACCAGCAACCCATCTTTGGCCAATGTGCAGGAAGGATCTCAAACTCTAGCCAGCATGAAACTGGCCCAAACCGGAGGCTATGCTCACAACACTCTACTGGCTGACCCCCCTGCGGCCTATCAGACCTCTTCCACTATTCCTCCCGCAAACTACGATGAACAGCTAGGCACGACGTTCACACAGAGCTTCACAAGCATCGCCTACAACCTAACCGCCATTCAACAATCCGACAGCAATGGCTACGGCCCCGCCTATCTGCTGAACGGTCTAGGCTCTACAGGATACTGGTACCAGGTCGGAATCTCCTATGATTGGCCATATGTTGCTGGAGGATACAACCCAGGCTTCGCCATGAACTATGAAGTGTTCAGTGCCACAGGCGCATCAGTGTTTCCATCATCCGGTGGGGGCGGACTAACCAGCATTTCAGTGAATCCCGGAGACCTCGTCCTGTTAAACCTCTATTTTTCCGGGCGAAACGTCGTCATGCTAGCGAAGGATTGGAACACGAGTTCGACTGCATCGGAGACGTTCAGTGCCCAGAGAGGCACATCCTTCATCGGCCTAACAAGCGATGTTTCCAATCAAAACGGGTTTTTCACAGGCCTAATGACCGAATGGTATCACGCCGATCCGTACTACGGCAACGAGGGCGAAGTCATCTATTCCGATTACAAGTTCGCCCTTTCATCGGCTTGGATGTGGATGGATGAATTCAACGTTGCCAACGGACAACTCTTATTCTCCAGCCAAACAAGCACAGCCGTGACATACTCGTCCAGCCCAAATCAGCTTCACCAATTCGCTTCCAATGGAGCTTCCGAGGCAGGTGACGCGTACGAGTTTGTGACTGGCTTCCAGACCATCGCACTATCAGCTGTGGGAACCTTCCAACCTCAATCAGCGGACGTCGGGCAATCGGTCACATTCACATGTAACTCTTCAGGAGGTGGCCCACCATACAGTTACTCTTGGACTTTTGGAGACGGTTCGACCGCGGACGGGCAGATCGTGATCCACAGCTACAGTTCGCCAGGGACCGTTCACGTTGTCTGCACTGTCACGGACAATCTTCAGAACACCTACCTTAGCACAACGTCTCTCACTATCTACTCAGATCCTTCCGTCAGTGTCCCAGCAGCTTCCCCTGCTTCTGTGGACATTGGCCAAATGGCCACGTTCACAACCCAGACGTTCGGAGGTTCGGGCGGCTATACGTATGATTGGCTGAATACCCCAACGGGATGTGAGTCCCGTAACGCCAGCTCGATTTCGTGTGAGCCGTCAACAGCCGGGACATTCCAGATCACGGTGAACGTGACTGACTCAAACGGATTTTCTGTTCTCAGCGGTGCCCTGTCATTCATCGTCTATACAGACCCATCGATAGGTTCGTTCATGGCCTCAACGGCAGGTTTGGATCTAGGTCAAGGATCTACGCTTCTCGTATCAGCATCCGGGGGCTATGGAGCCTTGTCGTACTCGTTTTCAGGGCTTCCACCGGGATGCGCAACGGCAGATGCGACATCCCTATCCTGTACCCCGTCCGCAACAGGAAACTTCTCGGTGATAGTCACTGTCGCTGACCTGAACGGATTTTCAGTCGCTGCTGAGCCGGTCTTCCTTGTCGTCAATCCGGATCCGGTCACCACGGTCGTAGCCGCTCCATCCGAAACCGATGTCGGTCTGAAGATTGCATTCGCCATTACAGCGAGCCAAGGAACAGGACTCTTCTCCTACTCATACCAAGGGCTTCCTCCCGGTTGCTCGTCGTCAAATACCCCTAGCCTGTCTTGCACTCCATCATCGAGCGGAGCCTACATTATTGAAGTATCAGCGAAGGACGAGGCGGGCAGCATTGCCACGTCCTCGGTCGCAGTAACAGTCAATCCTGACCTATCGATAACCTCCTTCAGTCCCTCTGCTTCGAGCATTGGTCTGGGCAACGAAACCACCCTCACCGTTTCAGTCCTTGGAGGGACCGAGCCGTATTCCTATCAATACTCAGGCCTCCCGCCAGGCTGTTCATCAGATAACTCCGATGTGCTATCTTGTACGCCCACAGCCGGCGGAAATTATACGATCCAGGTGACTGTGACTGACTATGCCGGCTGGTCTACTATCTCTACGGTGAGATTAACAGTGAATCCAGCCGGAGTCGCTGGTGCGTTTCCATTAGAGCAATACTTGCTCATTGGGGGGGCTATCGCTACGGCTATCGCAATTCTGGTCGTTACCGAACTATGGCTAAGAAGACGAGGAGGAACGATCTCTGCGAGAATATCTTCGCCTCCGAATGACCCAAACGCGCCGCAGGCTCCTTCGATGATACGCTTCTCTTCCTGAGATCTGCCAGAACTGGGCATTTCGTCAAGCAGTTCCTTTGCTGACTCTGTTCCAGCTTCAAGCATCAAGTCTCATCTTTAATAGCGGCTGGGTTTTTCGGTCACTGATCAAATATTGCTTCAAGATATTCTCAACGATGATTCTCTGACTTTTGCCGAGAAGATAATCAGTATTCGAGCTGAGGGCGGCGAGAGAGTACATCATCCAGAAGAAATCACGGTTCTGCCTGCTGATATGGCCATGGCACAGGATAGTACCGGGCCCCTCGCTATCAAGGTGTTCGGCGAGATGGGCGTGTCGAAAGTCTGGGACCCGCCCCGAATTCATCTAGTAATAGACCACACCTTCCCAGCTGCCGACGAGAAGGTAGCCAATCTTCACCATCTCATGCGAGACTTCGCCAAGAAGCACGGGGTCCGTCTCGTAGAGGGAAGCATCTCACACCAGCATCTTCTCGAAAACCATATCGTCCCGGGAATGGTCTTGTTCGGTGCAGACTCTCACACCTGCCAGGGAGGCGCTGTGGGAGCTTTCGCGACGGGCATCGGGAGTTCGGAGATGGCGGCTGTCTGGGCGTCTGGAAAGCTCTGGGTGAAAGTTCCGGAATCTCTCAAGGTCAATCTAACCGGGCAGTTCAGGAAGGGCGTCTATGCTCGCGACGTGATCTCCCACTTCATCGGAATGGTAGGCGAGGATGGGGGAAATTACAGATCAATTGAATGGAAGGGTCCCGCGGTCAAGGCTTTGTCGATGGCGTCCCGGGCCTGTATCAGCAACAACAGCATGGAATGCGGATGCAAACTCTCCGTCTTCGAAGTAGATGCTTCAACGCAGGAATATTTCAGGTCGGTGAATAGGAAACCGATATGCGAGGTTCACGCGGGGACAAAGGCCCATTACAAAGATGAGTATGACGTCGAGTTGGACAAGCTTGAGCCTGAGGTAGCCGAACCAGGGAACGTGGACAAGGTGAAGGCCGTCGAAGATGTGGAAGGCACTCCGATCGACGAAGCCTTCATTGGATCTTCAACAAACGGTCGCTACGAGGATCTCCTTGCGGCCGCTAAGGTCCTGAAGGGCCATAAGGTCAACTCCGGCACGCGGTGCATAGTCACGCCTGCATCACGACACGTATTCGAACAAGCCATCAAAGATGGACTCGCAGAAATCTTCCTCCAATCGGGAGCGGTCTTCACAAACGCTACTTGTGGCGCCTGTGTCGGGACCCATCTAGGCGTCCTCGGAGAGAACGAGGTCTGCATATCCTCCTCGCCCCGAAACTATGTGGGACGAATGGGCGCCATAACATCAAAGATCTACCTATCATCACCCGCGACCGCGGCCGCATCGGCGATCGAAGGAAAGATCGCTGATCCAAGGAGATACCTATGACGGGCCCGAATATTGTGAAGGGCCGGACGTGGGTCTGGCCTGATGATGTGAACACTGACATAATCATCCCCTTCCGATTCAAAGCTCGGACCAACGACCCTGTGGAGATGGCAAAGTATTGCATGTACGGGTTCGATCCCGAGTTCTACAAGAAAGTAAGACCGGGAGATCTCTTCGTGGCGGGTAAGAATTTTGGAGGCGGCTCCAGCCGAGAACAAGCGCCCGTGGCTATCAAATATTCCAACGTTGTCGCAGTAGTTGCAGAGAGCTTCGCGCGAATCTTCTATCGCAACTGCTTCGCTATCGGCTTGCCCGCACTGGAAGTGCCGGGAATATCCAAGCAGGTCAAACAATTCGACGAGATCGAAGTCAACCTCCAAGACTGGTCCGTCAAGACCCGAGACGGCAGTGTTCACACTGCAGTGAAGGTACCCGAGTTCCTCCGAGGACTAATGCGAGAGGGCGGGCTGGTGGAATTCTACAAGAGACACAAGAGTTTTCCTTGGGAAAAACTCCAAGCAGTTCCGGCCTGAGCTTACGATAATCGGTTTCTCGTAACTAACCGTCTTTGAACCGCTTCCGCGAATGACTCCTTAAGGTCTAATTACCCGTAAGACGTTCTGTGTCTATTATGGAACTGGTCAGCTCGGATTTCAAGTCGATTGTTGAAGAGATGCGAGCCAAGGTGGCTGCCGCAAAGGATCCAAATCAAACCATGGCCACAGTCAGAGCAGACGCAAAACTTCTGGGCCAGCAGTATCAGGAAGCCAAGGTCAAGGACTTCAAGATCATATCAGACGAGCCGGCTCCCAGCGGAGGGACTGACAAGGGTCCGACACCCCTCGACTTCTTCGCAGCCTCAGTCGGATTCTGCGAGAACGTCATGTTCACGAGGCACGCAGCACTCCACGGCCTTGAATTCGACTCTCTAGAGACATCTGTCCGGGGACACTGGGACCGGCGAGGACAGTACGAGATAGACGGAATTAGTCCATCCTTCAAAGACATGACAGTCGAGACGAGGGTCACGACGAAAGCTCCAGTCGAGAAGGTAGTCCAGGTAGCGAGGATCACTCACAGAACATGTCCCATGCACGCAACAATAGCAAAAGCGATGCAGGTCACCGATAAGCTGTTTGTAAATGGACAGGAAGTCCCGATCTAGCCAGCGACGGGTCCACTCCAGTTCCGATCTGTCACCAGTCAACAATCGGAGCGATTAGACCGCGGGAACAGATTCTTCCTCTATCGAGGATACTAGCGGTCGAGCGGTCCCTCTCGACTCTTCAGGCAGTCTTGTGCCCTTGAAGAGAAACCAGAACGTTACGATAGCCGAGACGTAGAGCACGGTGGCAACGTAGAAAGGCAGGGCCAACAGACCAAGCCCAATCCAGATCGCGCCAACCGTCGAGCTAAGCGCATTCGGGAGTCTCCAGAGGGAGGCGCTGACCCCAGATGCCATTCCCCTCTCGTCCGGAGAGACGAGACCCATTATCAGAGATTGTGAAAGTGGGTTCGAGAGATTCATCAAGAACACTCTCACGGTGTAGACAGACGCGGCTATCCCGAAAGTGGGAGAAATCGGAACTACAGCCATGAACACAGTGGAGAGACCTTGGCTCAGAACGATGGCCTGTATGAGCCCAAACTTGCTCGCGAGCTTTGGAGAGAGAAAAACAGCCACTGCGGTGAGAATGCTTGAGAATCCCAGTACTGGCGCGCTGACCTCGTCGGTCACTCCGTAGGCGTGGAAGAACCAGTTGGCCATCAGAGGAACGAAGAGGCCTGCCCCGACGGCTATCATGACGCTATATGTGCTGAACCTGATCAGGACCCTTGCGGATTTTCGTGGGAGAAAACCTCTCGTCCCCAATTGAGTTTCGGCGGCGTGTCTAGGTGTCTCTGTTATTCTCAGAATGAGCGGGGTTACCGAGAGACCGAGCAAGCCTACGATCAGGTACAGGGCCACGTGTGCCTGTGCAACATTCAGCCCTAACGATTGTAGCGGAATTACAGATGAGACGGCGAAGCCTCCCAGTGCTCCCGCAATCCATCCAAGGAACGCGATGAGTGAGAAGGCGAGCGTCCTCTTTTCGTCTCCGGCCTTGTCGGCAAGTAATGCGCTCCCGGACACTGCGAAGGCTGCTTCGCCAATTCCCTCCACCGCAGCGACTAGGAGAACCAGCGCCAGATTGGCTGTCAGTGCGAATCCGATTAGGCTGAGGCTTGCGGCAGTATTCCCGAGAACGAGCATCCTCCGCCTACCATACCTGTCCGCGAGTATGCCGAGGGGAAAACTGGTGACCACTAGCGATATGGCCATGACGCCGATGGTGACGCCCATCCAGAAGTTGGATAGTCCTTGAACTTTCGGGAGGAAGAAAGAGAGGTCAGTGTAGATGAAACCGAACACAACGCTTGGAATGAAGCTGAGATAGATGAGGAGGCGGGCCTCCCAGGGTATGCTCCTATAATCGCTGAATATTGAAGGCAGAGAGTTCCCAGCCCATAATCAGACCGGCTAAAGGACCGGCTCTCTCAAAAGGATGTTTCTGCAGGCGGATGGGCACTCATTCTATGCCATGCTTTGAGTCTGGCTTTCCAGAGCGTAGAAATAACGAGAGGCGAAGACCTCCTGAAGGGAATCTGCGCGTCTCGATATGGGCCTAGAGAGGTGAGATGGTATCTTGCTTCGAAACTGGTTAGCCCTTCCAGAGACCTATCGCTGCCCCGGCGAGAAAGGTGACCGAGGATATCGGTAACAGACTAGCCAGCCCAACAGCTTGACTAGCAACCGGTTGTGCGCCGTTGAAGACGCTGTAAATTGTACTTGCTGAGGGAACACTCCAAGCAAGGTTGAGGTAGCCGGTGACCACGAGCAGGACGACCAAAGCCACGATGGCCAATGCTAGTTTGAGGACTCTCTTGATAATGACTCCTAACAGAATACCTATGATAAAGGTAGTAACAGAAACTACTGAGGCTATGGTGGTCAGATCGAGGCCAGTCGCCATTCAGAACATAACAACCTGTCCAACTCCAACTATAATAGTTTGGGGAAAGAATGCTGGTAAATGCGATACTATCTCGAAGATGCCCATTCCACAAAGTCCAGGTTCTGCGCTGTGCCCGCCTATGGCAAGATCCCGCCGATTCTTGCCTGCTCTATGAGCCCCGGCTTCTTGGAGAAGATTCCTGCAGTAATCTCCAAGGCTCTCTTCATCAGTTTCCTGTTCTTCTGCATCTTCCTCAGTGCGCGCCTGTTCAGCCGTTTTACCAGCCAGTTGCTGCTGAGCGCGTACGTTGCGGTATAATGCGCATGCTGGCCAATCACATCCGCAAACATCTTCCGACTGGTCTGGTATGCAGCCAACTTCGCCGCGGAAGTATCTCCCGCCTTGATAGCGTCAGATATCACTTCAGCGAGCACTATAGCATCCTGTAGTGAGAGGTTCACGCCTTGCCCTGCGTGGGGATGGATGGTGTGGGCCGAGTCGCCGAGTAGAGCAACCCCATTGCTCACCCACGGGTCTACTCTGACGTAACTTGGTGTGAAGTAGGCGATCTTCGTCCATGCCTCGACAGCTCCGAAAGCTCCCTCCAACTCAGGAGCGGCTTCCGTCACCTCGCCCCTGAACTGTTCAACCCCCTGCCTCTTCAGATCGTCAAACCGGCGCTTTCCAACGCAGTAGAAGATGTAGCTTGCATCGGGACCCGCGGGCATTATCCCCAGCATTTTTCCCGGCGCCTGGTATTGCCTTGCTCGGTCTTTCAGCTCCGAGACTGGTCCAACGAGTCCAACGAGGAAGGAGTCCGGGTACTTTCTCGTCTTTGTCGTCGCCGCCATGACGGCTCTGACTCTGGACTGTGGCCCGTCAGCCCCGACAATCACTGAGGCCTTGATGTCTGCCGGCTCGTCCTCGACTTTGACCCGGACTCCCTGCGCGACACCGTTGTTCCACAGGATCTCGTCGAAACCCGTACTCCAGAGAGTCCGAGCCCCCATGTTCTCAGCGTTGTAGCCTAGAAGCTGCTCAACCTGGACCGCGTCTACAGTCAAAATGTAATTCTGAGGATGATCCAAGACCGAATAATCCACCTCCAGGAGGAGTTCGCGATCCCAGTCTCTCACCTCCAAGATCCTCTCAGCAGATCCCATCCGTCGAACCTCGTCGAGAATCCCAATCTTCTCAAGCGCTTCGAGACCGTTTGGCTGAAAGGTAATCCCGCGAGGGGTCGACTCAGGACCCTTCCGACGATCAAGCAGTAGGGTCGAAACCTCTCTCTTCTGCAGTTCGACGGCGAGGGCCATTCCGGCTATTCCGGCTCCGACTATGACGACGTCAGTCGTTTCCTCCAATTCTCCATGCCCCGGTCAGCCGCCCAGTCAATTGGGAATCATTAAAATCATGCTCGCCGGGGTTCCCACCCGACAATTCTTGGCTAGGATTCACGGCAAAGGCCCAGTTGAACGGATAAACCTCTACGATCCTGGAGCATCGGTTGCGCCTCACGTCTACGTCAAAGATCGGCGATACGCTGTCCTCATCGTCGATATGCTGAACGACTTCGTGTATGGCAAGATCAAATGCGACAGGGCTGTCCCGATGATTCCTCGTAGCGGCAACTTGATCGACGCGGCCCGGAGTAGCGGTGTTCCACTGCTCTACGCGAACGATTCTCACACAAGGAAGGATTTCGAGATCGAAAGATGGGGAGAACACGCCATGCGCGGTAGTAGAGGCGCGCGAGTGATAAGCGAACTCAGACCACGCAAGAGAGACGTCCAGATTCCAAAAACAACCTACAGCAGCTTCTTCGACACAAGGCTAGAACGCGAACTCAAGAGAAGCCATGATGGGAAGGGCGCGAACACTCTCATACTCTCGGGTCTGCACACCGACTGTTGCGTCAGACATACGACAGCGGATGCTTTCTTTAGAGGGTACGAGACGATAATCGCTGAGGACGCGGTGAACTCATTCACGGAGCTACAGTATCGGACAGGGCTCCAGTATCTCAAGTTCTGGTATCTCGCCGATATTCTCCCGACAAAGAAGATAGTGCGACTGTTCTAGGCAGGGTCTCGGGTCGAAGAGACCCTCGCGCGTCATAATCGACATGGACGGGGGCATAGACGATGCTCTCGCATTGATCCTCGCCCTGAGGTCTCCAGAGATAGAAGTCGCCGGGATAACGGCTGTGTCGGGTAACGTCCCGGTAGAACAGGCGGCGATAAACGCGTTAAGAGTTGTTGAACTTCTTGAGAGACCAGATGTCTGGGTTGCTGAAGGGCTGGCGCGACCCTTGGCTCGGGACCCTATTCGTGCCTTCAACTTTCACGGGAGGGACGGTCTTGGCGATTCAAATCTACCGCAGCCCAAGCTTCGCCCAACAGCCAAGACTGCTCTGAACGCGATGAGCGAAACACTCACGTCTGCCAAGAAGCATGAAGTAACGATAATCTGTACTGGACCTCTCACCAACCTCGCGTCACTTCTGATCGAGTCGCCTCATGTGAAGAGTAGGATAGAGGAGATTGTCGTAATGGGTGGCGCCTACGGGATCACCAAATACGGTGTGGGGAACGAGACTCCTGTTGCAGAGTTCAACATCTATTCAGACCCTGAGGCGGCAAAGATCGTGTTTGAAGCAGAGATCAGATTGAAGACAGTAGGCCTCGACGTCACAACAATTCCGCAACTGGAGCTGGTGAAGAGGGATTATGCCCGGATCAAAAAGAGTAGGGGAAAAGCCTCTATGTTTGCAACTCGCATTCTCGAGACCAACATACGGGCGCACGGCCGTTTCACGCTCCACGACCCGATGGCGGTCGCGGCAAAGATTAGGCCAAGCCTCTACAAATTCTCGGACTGCCGGGTCACGGTCGAGACCAAGGGCGAGTACACGACGGGAATGACCGTCGCGGACAGACGGGATTTGAAAGAGGATCAGCTCCAGGGTAGACCCGTAATGATGTGTAGTGATGTCGATCCGGGCTTCAAACGGTTCTTCCTTGACCGTTTAAACTAGATCCTGAGTGGCAGATACGTCAAACAGGGGTTTTCTGGACAGAAAGTGTAGTTTTAAAAACCGAATATTTCGGTATATGTGGCTACTATGGGAAAGGAAATCGGCCACATAGAGATGACGTCCAAGGATCTAATGCAGACCAAGAAGTTCTACTCCAGACTCTTCGGCTGGAAGTTTGAACTGTTCGGCGACAAGTACATGATGTTCAGAACATCCAAGAACGGCGTGGGCGGCGGCTTCCAGCTCGGCAAGAAGCCCAAGCAGGGCACAACTACACTCTACGTCAATGTCGACACGATACCGGCGACCCAGCAGAAGGCCAAGGGCCTCGGTGGACGGATTCTGAAGAAGAGGAAATCCATCGGCGGCGGAATGGGCTACTGGGGAACCATCGGCGACCCGCACGGCAACGTCATCGGCCTCTGGAGCAAAAAGTAAACAGGGCCTACTGGTCTAACAGACAGCAGGTAACGCGCTACCATAGCGCGGATTACCAAACTCCCTTTTTTCCATAACCCCTCACAACTTAGACGGGCTTTTTCCATCGCGAACCGCTGGATAAACGTCGTCGGATAACAGGAATCCGAGGAATTCTCGGAAATTCTGTAAAAAATCGCTGAAATTGGAGCCTCACAGAATGTGTTAAATATTCTATGGACGAGGCCGACTTCGATCAGATTTGGCGGACAAACCGACAGCGGCATTCGTTCTCTCGTTGATTGGCGGAATATTCATGCTCCTCGGAGGCATTCTTGCTACTGTCGGTTTCTCATTCGCCTTCGGTAGCGGCGGTGCAATCATTGGTATTGTCGGCGTCGTATTCGGACTAATAGTCATCATAGGTGGGGTAATGCTCTACCAAAACCCGGCAAGCCACACCATGTGGGGCGTAATAATTCTCATCCTGGCAATAATCGATTTTCCTGGACTCTGGGGCTTTGGAATCGGATCATTGCTAGGCTTCATAGGAGCCATACTGGCCCTGGTTTACAAGCCGGCAATGGCCCCGTCGATGATGCCAGGCCAGCCAATGGGTTCGATGCCTATGGGCAGCATTGGCAGCATGGGTAGTATGGGAACAGGCGCAGCAACTGGTCAGATGGGCATGACCTGCAAGAACTGCGGCGCGAGCATTCCAGCAGGCGCAACGAGATGCCCGTCGTGCGGTGCGAGTGTGATGTGATACGTCTATGCAGAAGCTTTCCAGACCAACCGGAGTGACAATTCTCGCAATCTTGGCCATTCTCGTAGCCATCTTCCTCCTGTTCAGCGGGGCCGTCCTGATCGGATTGGGGCTTGTGATCGGGACATACGCAGCCTCTCAGATCACCAGCGCGCTAGCAGGCGCAGGCTATCCGGGGTTAGCATCGTTAGGGGCGGGGACCATAGCCGCAATCGTAACGGCCTTTGGCGCGATCTTCTTGATTCTAGGACTACTGGATCTTGCGGTAGGGGTTGGCTTCCTCGGGGGCAAGGGCTGGGCTTGGACACTCGGTATGATTGTATCCGTCATTAATATTGTATGGAACATACTGCAAATCGCTTTCGGCTCCTATTCAAGCGCATTTGGAGTAATCATTTTTGTCATCGTAGCGTACTATCTTACAAGACCACACGTGAAGGCGTTCTTCGGCAGGGGCACTCCAATGATGCGTCCCTCTACGCCGGTCAAACCGTGAGCGAAACTTTTTCCTAACCACAGGATAGATTCATTCTTCCTCCTGGTCAACCGGAAGATAGCGCACTGGGTTAACCCCGTAGCGGTTACAGGCTGCTTAACACGACCGTTGAGGTCGAGGTGGTCCTATGATGCAGAGACCTTCTCGGCCTGCTGGCGTTACAATACTCGCTGTTCTTGAGATTCTGATCGGGATTATCGGTCTCCTGGCCAGCCTTGCCATAATCGGGTTATCAGCGCTCGCCTCGACCCTGCCCAGCATCGGCCTTTTGGTCGGCACGATCGGGCTGGTCATCGGCGGAGTCTTCCTATTCTTCAGTCTAGTATGGCTCGCTACTGGTTTCGGATTCCTGCATGGAAAAGGATGGTCCTGGACCCTTGGAATGATCTTCAGTATACTCTCCATACTCGGAGCAGTAGGTGCGTTGACGATCGGTTTGATAACAGGTGGAATCGTAGGTATTTTCTTCTGGAGCCTACTGATATACTACCTGACCCGGACCCATGTGAAAGCGTTCTTCGGAAAAGGACTACTCCCGGTCAACCCGGTATACCGGGCCCAGTATTCGCCCACGCTCCAGTTCAACCAGCGAATTCCGGTAACCAGTATTCCGAGCTATGCTCAGCCCGCGCCAGGCGCTACGCCTCCAGCTTCCACGCAGCCAACTAGAACCGCAACGCCGATCTCGCAGATTGGAGGCGGTTCAAACACCACTGTCCCATCAGCTTCCCCCTCGGCCCCCAACACTCCAGTCAACTGCCCCTACTGCGGCAACAAGCTGACCATGGGATCACTAAAATGTCTCACCTGCGGGGCAAAAATATAGCAAAACACCTGGCCGAAAAATACTCGTAATTCCGATCTTCGAATCCCTCCCACAGGTGCTCGTTTCCCTTGCGGTTCCTGCTCGTTTCCAGCGCCCTCTAGGAAAGCATTTCCGGTTCAAAACAGTACCAAAAGCCGAAAATCACCCGGAATCTGAACAGTCTATGATTCCACCCCCCTCCCCCGGGGGGACCAGCTCTAATGCCCCGAGAAGTGAGGTAGTGTCTCTTCAATCATCCGAGCAGGGTCTTCCTTGCCAGTCCGAGCGCTGAGACCGTTGGAGAATGCACTATCCCACCGGACTCTAGCAGCCGATATGCTTCCGTGGCGGAGAGAATCTTGACTTTCATATACTCGTATGGCTCACGTTTCACGCTACCTTTTCTCAATCCACTCGCGAGGAAGATGTGAGCCCTCTGCGGCGAGATTCCCGGCAGGGTATGTAGCCAGCCGAGCCTCTTCAACGACCGGGCCGAGTAACCTGTCTCTTCCTTCAACTCCCTTCTAGCACCGATCGCCGGGGACTCCCCATAGTCGATAAGACCCGCAGGCAGCTCAAGCTCCCAGCCCTGAATCGGATGGCGGTAGTTCCAGATGAAGACGAGACGGTCCCGATCCAGAACGGGCACTATTATCGAGAAGTCGTGCAGGGAGAGCCGGAGATGGTCTGTTCGAAAACCCGTCTTCGAGACTATCCTGTCTCGGTGAATTTTCACCTCTCCAAGGTCGATGAGCTTCCGCGACCCGAGCGTCTTCCAAGGCTTCGGGTTTCTCTGGAACTTGGGAACTCGTCTGGTCAATGGTCCCCTGATCCGGCAATATGCTCAACGCGAGTCTCTAGCTTCGCTAGAGGATTGGAGGTTCCTTGTAGTCTCCGAAAACCTTCCGACCCACGTCCATGATCTCGCCAAGGGTAGCGTATGCTCTGACCGCCTTGATTATCGGATACATCGAGTTAGCCCTCTCGTCCTCGAAGCTCTTCCTCAAACCCTCCAGCGCATCCTGCACCTTGACATTGTCCCGCGTCTCTCGGACCATCGCAATCCTCTCGACCTGACGCCTCTGAGCCTCCTCATTGATCCTCAAAGTCTCGATCGGCTTCTTCTCCTCAACCTTGTACCGGTTGACCCCCACAATTACCCGGTCTCCCTTCTCCAGCTCCTGCTGGTAACGGTAGGACGTTTCGGCGATCTCGCGCTGAAGGAAACCCGTCTTGATCGCGTTCAACAACCCCCCAGCACGTTCTATCTTGTCAAAGTACTCGAAAGCCTTCTCCTCCATCTGATCCGTGAGCCACTCGATGTAGTAGGATCCGCCGAGAGGGTCAATAGTGTCCGTAACGCCCGTCTCCTCGGCTATGATCTGCTGTGTCCGCAACGCGACCGTCGCCGCCTGTTCTGACGGCAGCGCCCAGGCCTCATCGTAGGAGTTGGTATGCAACGATTGGGTCCCGCCCAGAACCGTGGCCAGAGCCTCGATCGTTGTCCGGACGATATTGTTCAAAGGTTGCTGCCATGTCAAGGATGCCCCAGAGTTCTGAGCATGTGTCCGAAGTAGCAGTGATCTCGGATCCTTTGCCTTGTACTTCTCCTTCATCACCCGGGCCCAGATCCTCCTCGCGGCTCTGAACTTTGCAATCTCCTCGAAAAAGTCCATGCCGCAGTTCCAGAAGAAGGAGAGACGAGGGGCGAAATCGTCCACCCTCAAGCCCGCCTCTATCCCCAGATCAACATAAGCGAACCCGTCAGCCAACGTGAAAGCGAGTTCTTGGACGGCGCTGGACCCGGCCTCGCGGATATGATAGCCGCTGATGCTGATGTAGTTCCACTGTGGCATCTCCTTGCTGCAGTAGACCATCATGTCCCGGATGATACGGAGATGAGCCTCAGGCGGAAACGCCCACTCCTTCTGAGCAATATACTCCTTGAGAATATCAGCCTGGACCGTTCCCCGGAGTTCTTTCGTCTGGACGCCCTGCCTCTCCGCCACCCCAATGTACATCGCCGTCAGTATAGACGCGGGGGCGTTGATCGTCATGCTCGTACTCACCTTCTCTAACGGGATGCCTTCGAGGATTACCTCCATGTCCTTCAACGAGCCGACTGAGACGCCGCACCGGCCAACCTCACCCTCTGCGCGAGGATGGTCCGGATCGTACCCGTAGAGAGTGGGCATGTCGAACGCGATGCTCAGTCCTGTCTCGCCGTGTTCGAGGAGATAGTGGAGCCGTTTGTTAGTGTCCTCGGGCGTGCCGAATCCGGAGAACATCCGCATCGTCCAGGGGCGTCCGCGATACATTGTCGGATAGACACCTCGAAGGTACGGATACTCGCCTGGAAAGCCGGCCTGCTCAGCCTCATTACGATACGCGATGTCCTCAGGAGTGTAGAGTCTGCCGATCGGAATGTTGGACGGGTTCCGAAACTCCTTCCTCCTCTCCGGACTCCCCCTGGTCCACTTGCCTAGCGTCTTTCGCTGCCACTGGGCCTCTTGCCGTTTCAGTACGGCCAGATACTTCGGGTTGAAGGTTGAAGGTTTAGCCTTCTGCTTCTTCCTGATTCCTTGCAGGGTCTGTTTCCAGTAACCTTTCGCCAAAATTTTCACGAGACAACCCTCAGGCTAGAGTTTTCGTATTTCTCCATTATCCCCCGGAAGGTTGTTCTCTGAACGTTGAAATACGGTTCGAGGGATTCTCGATCAAGACTCTACTTTGGTAGGTGAACTGGCCTCGGGAGTGTTGAAGGGCGATCACAGAAGCCTCGCGAAGGCTATATCGATAATTGAGGGCGGCGGACCGGACCGGCGTAGGCTGATCCAGGAGATCTATCCCCGAACTGGCAAGGCGTTCACGATCGGCATCACCGGTCCTACCGGGACCGGCAAGAGTACGCTTGTCGACAAGACGATCGAGGAGTACCGGAAGAGGGGCCGGAGAGTAGGAGTGCTCGCTATTGACCCGTCGAGCCCATTCACTGGTGGAGCTTTGCTTGGAGATAGATTGCGGATGATGGATCATAGTCTCGAGAGAGAGGTCTACATTCGCAGCATGGCGTCCAGAGGTGATGTTGGGGGTCTGGCTCGAGCAGCAAGGAATACTATTCGAGTTCTTGACGCGGCCGGGATGGACGTGGTAATTGTCGAAACCGTCGGCGCGGGCCAGACGGAGGTCCAAGTGGCGACGGCGGTCGACGCGACAGTAGTAGTTTTGATGCCACAGCTCGGGGACGAGGTTCAGGCGTTCAAGGCCGGCTTCAACGAGATCGGCGATATTTTCGTTGTAAACAAGGCGGATATTGTTAATCCTGCGAAGACTATGTTCAACATTGCCAGCGGTGTGCAGGAGAAGAAAGGCTGGAGGCCTCCCGTGCTGAAGACCGTAGCCTTGAAGGGAACCGGGGTCCCGGCTTTTGTCGATACTCTTGAAAAGTTCGAGAAGTTCTTGGACGAGCACGGTCTGAGAGAAGAGAGAATGAGACAGCGGCTGGAAGCGGAGTTGGTGGAAGCCGCGTTCTCAGACTTTTACAGCGAGACGATCAATCGTCTGAAGGGAGAGAAGTCTTGGCGTCAGCTTCTGGGCCAAGTCTCAAGGAAGGAGTTGGACCCTGAGACTGCTGCTGGGAAGCTTGTGAAGATTATAGCGGGACTGGACGCGGGACCAAATGCCTGACGAGAAAACAACAGACTCGGGAATCCCGGTGAAGGTAGTATACGGTGCTCGGGACGTTCCAGCCAGGTGGACCCGGTTGGTTGGAAAGCCCGGCGAGTATCCGTACACGCGGGGAATCTATCCCTCAATGTACCTTGACCGATTATGGACCATGCGCCAGTATACCGGCTTCGGCTCAGCCAGGGAGACCAACCGGCGGTTCAAGTATCTAATTTCCCACGGCGAGACAGGACTCAGTACAGCCTTCGACCTTCCGACCCAGCTAGGGCTCGATTCGGACCACCCGAGGTCTCAAGGCGAAGTGGGCCGGGTCGGAGTAGCAATCAGCAGCATTGACGACATGAGACGACTGTTCGATGGCATAGACCTTGGACACGTCAGCACGAGCATGACGATAAACTCGACCGCTCCAATACTCCTCTCACTCTACGTCGCGGCTGGTCTGGAACAGGGCGTCCAGCAACAGGTCCTGCGGGGCACGACGCAGAACGATATTCTCAAAGAGTATATTGCAAGGAATACCTACATCTATCCCCCGGAAGCCTCGCTGAGACTCGCGGTCGACCTCATCGAGTACTGTGCCCTCAAGATGCCTCACTGGCATCCGATCAGCGTCAGCGGTTATCATATCCGAGAGTCAGGCGCCAACGCTGTTCAAGAGCTGGCTTTCTGTTTCTCGAACGCGATAGAGTATGTTGAGACCGCAATAGCTCGGGGACTCAGAGTCGACGATTTTGCGCCCCAACTCTCATTCTTCTTCGCGTGCAGAAACGACTTCCTCGAAGAGATTGCAAAGTTCAGAGCCGCGAGGAGGATCTGGGCGGGCCTGATGAGAAAGCGTTTCAGAGCACGTAATCCGGAGTCTGCCAAGCTACGTTTTCACACACAAACCAGTGGCGAGACATTGACTGCTCAACAGCCTGACAATAACGTCGCCAGGGTTGCCATCCAAGCACTAGCGGCTGTCCTTGGAGGGACCCAGTCTCTCCACACGAACTCTCGCGACGAGGCGCTGGGCCTTCCCACCGAGGAGTCTGTTAGGATCGCGCTACGGACCCAGCAGATAATCGCATACGAATCCGGCGTCCGGCGAACCGCCGATCCCCTAGGAGGAAGTTTCTACGTCGAGCAGCTGACGAGAATCATCGAGGATCGCGCATCCCGGCTGATGGAGGATGTGCGAAGGCTTGGAGGGGCAAGGAAGGCTATCGAGTCCGGGTTCGTCCATAGACAGATCCAGGAGAGTGCCTACCAGCAGCAGCGGTCGATAGATGAGGATCGGAGCATCATCATCGGCGTAAACCGGTTCAGAGAAGAGCATCCAGGAGAGGTGAAGATCCATCGGATCGATCCCCGCATAGAAAGACTGCAGGTCCAGCAGCTACGGAGATTCCGGAGACAGCGTAGCGAGGCCAAGGCCAAGAATGCGCTCGCCAAGCTGGCCAGTTCTGCGCGGAAGGACAAGAACCTGCTCAGCGACATACTTGGGGCAGTCCGGTCTGAATGCACCGTCGGCGAGATCAGCGACACGTTGAGAAACGTGTTCGGCGAGTACCGGGTCCGACTCGAAGTCTAGCCCACTCCACGTTCACACTCCTACCTCCAATAAATCGAAACATCAAATTCCACATCCGAAAAAAATATGAGTGAAAAGAAAAACCAAGAATTCTTATTTCCAAAACCCTCGGGGCCGACACACACGCCCCGCAAGGCCCCTAGACTGGAAAGAGACACGCTTGGATGACGGGGCCGGGCAGTCTAAGCGTCTAGGAATAGCCAGGTGCCGTTGGCTTTCGCCACTATCTGGTCTTGCTTGTTCGTCAGCACGGCCTCGGCAAAAGCGACCCGTTTTCCCCGTTTCGCCACGGTTCCCTCGGCTCTCAAGGGTCCCTTGATGTGGGGTCTGAGGAAGCTGATCTTCATCTCCATGGTCGTAAAGTCCTCCTCTGGCGAGATCGTGGTTGCGATTGCTATTCCCATCGCAGCATCGGCGATATCCGCCATTATGCCCCCGTGCATTGTTGCCGACATGTTGTGATGATTCGGGTCGACCATCATCTCGACCAGTGATCGTCCCTCGGAGAGTTCCAGTATCTTGATGCCCAGCGTCTTCGTAGCCGGGCTGGGAAACGTGCCAGTCTTCCAGGCATGGTAGACCTTCTCCTTCACACCCTTCATGCTGGTCCTTGCAACAAGTCTCAGGGTAATATTGGTTCAGCCGGGTGAACTTGTTCAAGTTTGAAGATTTATCTCAGGAAGAGAAGCTCTACAGGGAGAATTGTCGTCAAAGAGCACATCTCAAGAAGCGCGGCGAGACATCAAAGCGGCACTCGAAAGGGTGCGGAGGGACATTGACCATGCCCGGAGAGACCTCGCCTCGGCTAGTAAGAACTGGGTTGACTCGACCAACAGGTTTGTCAAAGACGTGAGCCCGAAAGTATCCTCTACAATTGACGATACATTGGAGAAGGCGTCTGAGACGTTCAAGCGGACAATGACCAGCATAGACACTCAGACGAAGCCACAACAGGTCAAGCTTCTTAGAGCCTATCGGTCCTTCTTGTCCAGACAGGTTGAGCTGATAGAGAAGAGGCTTGAGAAGCTCAAGGAATAGCCCGATCGTCTCAAACCCACTATCTGGTCCGCTCGCATCAACAGACGACTCTCTCGTCACACCTTATTATCTAGTAGTCCACCGAGCCTCGTCAGCTCCACAGGCATGCCCTTCCAGGATTCTTGATCGCACTCCATGGCCCAGAAACGTGGACGACGACTAAGACGTAACATAGGCATCCTCGGAAACTTCGCTTTCGGCTACGCCGACGTCGCCGAGGGCATATACTTCACCCTCGGACTCGTAATCATCTACGCAGGCGCGGCCGCGACTTTCGCCTACCTGCTCGCGACAATAGCCTACGTCTTAACAGCGATTTGCTACGCGGAACTCGCTAGCCTATACCATCAAGCTGGTGGAGCATTCGTCTACGCTAGAAGAGCATTCGGACAGAATATTGCCTTCCTCGCAGCCTGGGCGCTACTACTCGACTATGTCGTAACAACCGCGATCTCGGCTCTAGCGGCAATCGGATACCTAGGATACTTCATTCCCCAGCTAAACGCTCCCCTCCTCATCGGCTCGGCGACCGCAGCCACGACGGCTCTGCTAATGATCCTCAACATCTTCGGGATAGCAGAATCGGCCAAGTTCTCATACTTTCTAGTCCTATTCAACATCGCGGGAATTGCCATCATACTAGGCACAGGCTACCTCTTCTCGTTCAGGCCAGGTCTCAACACGATCCATTTCGGAACCTCGCCAACCTACCCCAACTTTCTCTACGCGATCACGATAGCCATGTCATCATACCTCGGCATCGAGGTCATCTCGCAGAGCGCCGGAGAAACTAGGAGACCGGCGAAGAACATTCCACGAGCCGTCTTTCTCATAAGCGCCGCCACCGTGGCAGCCTCCCTCTCCTTTTCGACCCTCGCCGTCGGAGTTAGGAGCGTTCAAGATTTTCTGAACAACCCAACCAGCATCAACGACCCGGTGGCTTTCATCGCGCTCGCGCTCCCGAACGGCTGGATTCTAGCCAGTCTCGCCTCCCTCCTCGGAATATCAGTACTGCTCGTGGCCGCGAATGCCGGAATTGTCGGAGCGTCACGAATAACCTACGCCATGAGTCAGGACGGCGCAATACCGAGAGTGTTCGGAATGCTTCACAGGAAGTACAATACCCCGTTCATCTCGATAATCGTCTTCTCTTCGATCTCTATCGCCATCGCATTTTCAGGCGAACTCAACTTTGCCGCACAACTGTACAACTTCGGCGCACTGATCGCTTACGTCATAGTTGGCCTAAGCCTCATCTCACTACGGAATACTGACAGGGCGATGTTTCGCCCCTTCAAGACACCCGGCAGTATAACTATCAAACCATTCTGGAAGAAGAATGCGTTACCGGACGAGTCTTACACCATTCCAATCATAGGAGTACTATCAGTCATCGCAGACCTGACAATCTGGCTGCTGGTTGTCATCCTCCACCCCCTCGGCAGAGAATTCGGCAGCATATGGATGGGCTTTGGACTCCTACTGTTCTTCGCCTACACCAGAGTTAGAAAGAAGAGTTCGGTAGCCCGGACCGGTTCTCGCGTCTTAGGCGAGCTCGGAGAGTAGCTCGTAGAATCTCTTCTGGACATCGGATATTATCTGGTCGCGTTTGGCAGGATTCGCAATCTGCAGTAGCAAGAGGAGACTTGTCTCCTGTGGAGATACCTGGGTAACTCGGACTTGAGGCGTCGAGTCTGGAAGAAGGTCCACTTTTATCTCCCCAGCAATGCCCAGGAGGTAGTCTTCTATTTTTTTCAGATTGATCCTTGTCTCGACCGTGACCGGTATCTGGACCCGTAGTCCTCCCGATCGGGTTCTGTTGATGATCGTCCTTCTCAGAAGGATCGAGTTCGGGATAACAACTATTTCATTGTCGGGTGTGAGGATCTTTGTCTGTATGAGATTCCGCTCCAAGACTCTTCCATAGTGGCCCTGGATCTCTATCCATTCTCCAACCTTGAACGGCTGGTAGGTGGATACGAACTGGGAGGCAGCCATGTCTGTCAGAACGCTCCTGTAGGCCGTGATCATTGTTAGGCCGCCGAGGAAGAGTAGCACTAGAAGAAGGAGTATGGGTACGCTCAGCGTGTTGAGGATGATGATGACGCCGAGAAGCCAGATGGCCCAGGAGCCGATCTGTTGTAGGCTGGCTACTAGCCCCGATGGGACTGTCCCGGCGATCCTTGTTATGATGATCCTGTAGAGCCGGACGACGAGGTAGGTGAGGAGGAAGATCAGCAGTACGGTGAGGATTTCTATTGCCGGTGTGCTGGTGAATAGGTCGAATATGTTGAAGGCCACTCTGATTCCAGCGTCTGATGGCCGCTAGGCTGTTTCATCTGACCTTAAGAGTTCCACTGTTCGCGCGACGGAAGGCGCATCACCCAGAAGCAGGACCCTATCCCCAGATTTTAGCTCCAGTTCAGGCTCAGGGAAGACGTACGTGTTATCCCTGCAGACGAGGGCGACCCTGCATTTGTCCGGCATCTTGATCTCGTGGATCTTCTTTCCGATGAGGGTGGCGTTGAGCGGTATGGTCGTCTCGGCGACGCGCAGGTCAAGCTCCGGCCTATAGATCAGGGTGGTGGCGCGGTCCCGTGCGAGCAGGTTCTCAAAGTCTCGGAGGGCAAGCTCGACCGGGCAGATGACGATGTCGGCGCCGGCCTCAGTCAATCGCTCCTTGTTCTTGGGACTGTTCGCCACTGAGATTATTCGAGGAACCCCGAACTCGTTCTTGGCGTGCCTCGTTGCGGAGATGTTGGCCCGGTCGTCGCTGGTCGCGACGAGAAGAAGGTCGGTCTGCGAGGCCTCTGCCTTCTTGAGAATATCGGGCTTGGAACCATCCTCGTTCAGAATGGTCGCGTCTGACACGTTCGACACTTCCCGGCACCGCTCGAGCTTCTTTTCTATCACGGTGAGCTGGTTATCATCGCTCATGGAGATGTACCGGATCAGGTGCATTCCTATGCGGCCTGCTCCGATGATGAGAACCCTCATGCTCGTCCCAAGCCTCTAGCCTGTCTGAACACTATCTGACCCGATAAGATGCGTGTTCTCTTTTCACCGGCGGTAATAAGCTTCAGGTCCCCCAAGGCCCGTTTCGCTCATCTACGGTTCCGGAAAAGCAATCTTGCGTCGTGAGGATCAACACTTTGGAGATTTTCTGGAGAGGGTCCCGCCAGTTGAATCCAATATGGGAGAGTTTTACGGTTCAGGGGGTAGAATCGGCCAATCTAGCGTTTTCGTAATGGTGGAGGTCAGCGTGAAAATGTTGTGAGGTCAGATCGCACGCCCATATTTGCGATCAGGGCTTGTTCCGAGCCTTTTTCGATTCTATCGGCGTGGAAAATGCTGGTAAAAGGAAAAATCCAAGAGCCGTATGGTAGACATAGGTTCACGCACATCCTTGGCCCCCGTTCAGATCAGCCTCAGGCCAGCTAGGTCAACTGATGTCGACATCGTGCTTGGAATTCTTGACGAGGCCGCCACATGGCTTCAAGAACACAAGATTCCAAGCGTTTGGAAGCCGGGAGAATTCTCGCGTCAGTCCTTTCTCGATCAAATCTCTCAAGGAGAGGTCTACATTGCGCTGGTCGACGACCTGACGGTGGGGACGTTCATCCTCCAGTGGACTGATTCTTTGTTCTGGGGGGAACGGCCGGCGGACGCCGGCTACATTCACAAGCTCGCGATAAGACCTGGCTCTGGTGGGAAGGGCATTGGGCTTGAGATGTTGAAGTGGGCCGAGGCCCAAGCCAAGAGTGCAGGTAAGAGGTTTCTCAGACTCAGCTGTTTGGCTGAAGATCGGAAGATTCGAGACTATTATGAGCGGGCCGGATTCGTCTATCGCGGTGACGTTGTCGAGCCTAGAGGAAGAGCCAGCCTCTACGAGAAGCGGCTGAGCCCTTGACCATGGTCTAGGGGCCTTTGATGATGTTCTTCGAGACTAGGAGTCGCATTATCTCCGAGGTTCCCTCACCGACAGTGTTGAGCCTAGCATCTCTCCAGTGACGATGAACGTCAAACTCGTCAGCATACCCATACCCGCCGTGTATCTGGATCGCCTCATCGCAGACCCTCAGACACTTCTCACTCGCGAACAGCTTCGCCTGGGCAGCTTCAGACTCGAAAGGCTTCCCTCGGTCTTTCAGGTGCGCCGCCCGGTACACCATCAACCGGGACGCGTTGATATCCGTCAGCATATCTGCCAGCTTTGACTGTATCATCTCAAAATCAGAGAGAGGTTTGCCGAACGCGGTTCGGTCCTTGCTATATCTGACAGCCTTGTCAAACGCGGCTCGGGCGATTCCCGTGCTGATAGCACCGACGGTTACTCGCCCCCCATAGAGCATCTTCTTTGCATACTCGAAGCCCTCCCCCTCGGTCCCGACCAGGCTCTCTTTGGGAGCGTGGGCGTTCTCAAAGACCACTTCCGCTGTGACAGATCCTCGGTAGCCAAGCTTCTCGATATGCTTGCTAGACTTTGCGAGCTTTGCATCCACGAGAAACGCCGAGGGACCTTTCGGAGTCTTGGCGAAGAGGAAGTAGAGATCACAGTAGCCACCGTTAGTCGTGAACATCTTTGTACCATTAACGAGCCACTGCCCACCTTCAAGACGCGCGGTCGTCTGCAAGTTCCGCGCGTCGGAGCCGGCCCCTGGCTCTGTCAGGGAGAAGCCGGCGAACTTCTTGCCGCTAATCATCTGGGGAAGATATTCCTTCTTCTGGCCGGGGTTACTGAACTGGCGCACACCTTCGCAACAGGTGCCATGGATTGCGAGTGATAGGGCGGTGCTCGCGCAAGCCTTTCCGCACATCTCCATAGCCGCGACGTAGATCGGCCAGGGGAGTTCTAGCCCGCCAAAGTCTTTCGGAAAACCCATGCTGGTGAAGCCCTGCTCGAAGAGCTTCCGAATATTCTCACGAGGAAACTCGGCCTTCACATCGATCTGGCGTGCCGTCGGCTCGATCTCTTTCTCGAAGAAGTCACCCAGCGAGTCTAGTATGAGAAGATAGTCCTCAGCAGCCGGTCCGTACATCATTTCGACGAGCTCTTTCTGTTCTTGAATTAGAAATCCCATTGCTGATGCTCTCCGGGAAACATGGACTATCCTCGAATTGTTTAACGTTTAGGGACAACACGTTTTTCAGCACCAAGGAGACAGGCCCAATGATAGGTCTGTGATGAGGCTGCCGCGAAGCCAGACGAAGAATCTGAGCTTGATGGTCGTAGCTGCGCTAGCCATGCTCTCCCTAGGAGGACCTGTGGGAAATCATTTTCAGACTTCCACTAATCCTGTCACGGGAGAGCCTCTACCGATTCGGCAGGGCCCTATGGGAGTGTCAAGTGCCAGTCCTGGGGACCCCTACTGGTTCCAGCAAGGTGCAATTGGCGACAGCAGCACGCGCAACAGCGTTGGTGCTAGCGTGATGATAAGAACAGTATATGATAAGCTCAACAATGATGCGCATTCTTACTGGGTAGGTAGTCTCCTGTCCAACAATGCCTTCGTCCAAGTAGGATACCTCAACGGACTAACAACCAGTGGCCAGTTCTATTGTTGTGCTTGGTTCTACGAGTTTTTCCCACCTAACAATTCAACCTCTCCCCCAATCATCGGACCCGCAGGGTCCGCAGGGCCAATTGGATCTTGGCATACCTACACCATGAACCACACCGGAAATGGTGTTTGGGCATTCTACATGGACAATCAGTACCTTGGTTCCAGTCCGCCTGCTGGCAATACGTACAACTTGGGCTCAGGCACAACAGGGAATAACGCAGTTGCTGCTCTTTCTGAAGTGGCGGAAACTACTGTTAGAACTGACACAATAGGCCCAGCCGAATTCAAGAACCTAAAGTATGCCCCAACGAATCCCAACGCATTCCAACCAGTTCAAACGGGAAACGTCCACATAGGCTGCGGACAAAGCCCCAATTCCTGCCTTCCAAATCCATACGGCGTCGCTGAAATAGAAAACCTCCCGAATGATTTTCTGTCGGGAAGCAACATTCCAACCCCCGGGCCGGATGAATGTGGCAACCTTATCAACCCTACCACGATGGTCCTATGGTCCCCCACCCTTGCTCTAACATGCACTGGCACGAACATGTCGTTCTCCTTTATCGACCAGGACGGAAGGAACATCACCCCAGACTGGATCTCTCTAGACGATTCCAGCAGAACCATAGTCTACACAAACTACCAGAACCAAATAGTCCCCTCCCCCTCGGGTCAGTGGTCAGTCAATAAGATCTTCTGGCACGGCGTCAACGTCGCGACCAACCTGATAGTAGACATGTCAGGGCCAAGCCAAGTCTTCCCTACCGACGTCTTCTCTGTCACATTTGCGGTAGTTGGCTACATTTACTCCCTCCCAGTCAAGAACGCAACAATCATAATGTACCTTCCCGACTCGACAAATCAGACTCTACGGACCAACAGCGACGGCGAAGTGGTTTTCCCACAACTGCCTCCTTCTTCCTATTCTGTCCATATCTCAGTGCCTTACGGCATAACTTCGAACCAAGTCCATGACATTTCTGGTCCCGGGTCTCTTGTCGCCAAGGTCTTCAGTCTACCAGAGCTGATCACGATAATAATTCCACCAATACTCATCGCTGTTCTGGTCGCGGTCGCTGTTGCGCGGAAGGAGCATCAGCGCCAGGCGATGATCCAGGCGCAGACACCAATGCAACCTATGATGGGTCCCGTCTACTGTAGGTCCTGCGGCCAGCCCCTCTCTCCAGCCGCTAACTTCTGCACTAGCTGCGGCACTCCCGTGCGAGTTGCGATCCCCTAAGAGTTATTCTTCCGCGGAATCCTTATAGTGAACAATTCACGGCGCGTTTTTCCGATGGATTCTTGCCCCTCCAAGTGGGAATAGTCGGCGCAGGCTACGCTGGCTTCGACTCGATGACTCCCGGGCTCTCCACCCGAGAGTTGATGTTTGAGGCGTCAAGTCGGGCCTATGAGGATGCAGGCATAGATCCGCGGAGGGACGTTCAGAGCTTTGTCTGCTGTACCGAGGACTTTTGGGAAGGGATCAGCATCACCGACGAGTACATGCCTGACCAGCTGGGCGCGGTGCTCCGCCCATTGTGCACCGTCTCCTCGGATGGAATCATCGGATTGGCGACCGCATATATGCATATCATGTCAGGAATCGCCGATGTGGCCGTAGTCGAGTCTCACAGCAAGATCTCAGACGTCTTGAACCCCAGCGAAATCACAAGTTTTGGTTTCGATCCCATCTATACACATCATCATTTGGATGCAGATCCACGATTCCTGGCCGGAATGGAGATGGCCAGGTATCTCAAGGATTCCGCGACTAAGCGAGAAGACTGTGCCCAGGTCGTAGTCAAGAACAGGAAGAACGCTCTCTCCAACCCGCGAGGAGTCTACGGGGCTAGCCTCGATAGGGAGGAAGTGATGAGTTCTCCGGTCGCGGCTTCGCCGTTGACAGAGCTTGAGTCCAGCAAGGGGATCGACGCGAGCATCGTGTTCGTTCTTGCATCAGCCAAGAAAGCAAGGAGGCTGGGTGATCATACTGTCTGGGTAAGAGGGGTTGGATGGAGTTCTGATACGCCCGTTGTTGAAGACCGGGATTTTGGATGGGCCCACTATGTCGAGCAAGCAGCCTCCAGAGCCTACAAGATGGCTGGCATCGGAATCCCAGCTAGCTACTTCGACCTCGCAGAGGTTGATGATACGTACTCTTACAAGGAATTACAGAGCATCGAAGCTCTCAAACTTGCCAAGAAGGGAAAAGTTGGGAAGATGCTCAGCTCAGGCGTTTTCGACAGAGACGGCCGATTGCCCGTGAACCCCTCGGGGGGCTCACTAGGGGTGGGTCATCTCCTAGAGGCGACTGGGCTCCATCGAACCCTAGAAGCGGTCCTACAGCTACGCGGAGAAGCGGGCCGCCTCCAGATTCCCAGAGCAAAGAAAGCACTTGTCCAGAGCTGGAGAGGAATCCCCACGGCTACCGGCGCCGTAGCG
>Ga0209761_1000278_pt1 | contig 29441 bp, 32 predicted proteins | sample GraSoi013_1_40cm_4_FD_185818 | JGI IMG/M metagenome (GOLD analysis project Ga0209761, IMG submission 185818) | Grasslands soil microbial communities from the Angelo Coastal Reserve, California, USA - Sample 09_25_2013_1_40cm (SPAdes) (version 2) | ecosystem: Environmental > Terrestrial > Soil >... | reverse complement strand
GAAATCGATCATGTTGCGGAACCGCTGCGTGAAGGACACCGCGCTCACCGTGACGCGGCCGTCCCAGAGCCCGTGTTCGACCCCGATCTCCCCGGACCGCGACTGCTCCGGCTTGAGGCTGGGGTTTCCCTGCACGAACCCCGTCGCGTAATTCTCGAAGAACGTCGGCTCCTTGAACGCTGTGCCGACGGACACCCGGAGGCGGGTAGCCCCCGTGAGCCGGTAGACGGCACCCGCGCGGTAGGTCGGGAACACGCCGAACCGCTGATTGTCCTCGACTCGCAGCCCGCCGTTCAGCGACAGCCGACCGCCGAGGTCGGTGACGGCCTGGGCATAGGCGGCGCGATTGCCACGCGAGGTGTCCACCGGCGGGCTCGAGCAGTCGCCGAACCGGCCAGTGCAGAAATTGATGCTGCGCTCCCGCTCCTGCTCGGTGCCGGCACCGAGCGTGACGATGGAAACCGGCGACAGATAGACGTTGACCCGGACCTCGGCGCTGGCGCGCCGCAGGTTGTCTTGGGTGCGGTAGGTCGTGTAGAACCCCAGGGTGTCCGCCGGATCGTCAGGCGGGTCCTCGTAGCCGCCGTCCGTCTGACTGGCCGCGAGCTGCAGGCGTGCTTCTACCCGAGGCGCGAGGAAGCGACCCAAGTCGAGGCCGAGGGTCGGACCGTTCTCGAAGTTGAACTGATTCCGGTCCACCACCTTGCCGCCGCCGTCCGTGGGAAAGTGGTACACGTCGTCGGTGTAGCGCACCGAGAGCGTCGCGTCGGTGCGTGGGTCAGGCGTCACCCGGACCAGGCCGCTGAAGACGTCGTTCCGGTACCGGTTGTTGAACGGATAGAGCCCGGCGGCGCTGAACCGCGACAGGGACACGCTGTAGCTCGCCCCGGGCCCGCCGCCGCTCACGCCCGCCATCCCGTGGCGCGCGCCGTACGTGCCGGCCTCGAGCGCCGCGGTGGCGCGCGATGGCTCCGCGCCACGCCGCGTGAAGATCTGCACCACGCCGGTCACCGCATCCGAGCCGTAGAGAACACTCGCCGGACCGCGCAGCACCTCGATGCGATCTACGTTGTCGAGGGTGAGGTTCGCCCAGTTGAACGCTCCTCCGGGCTGATTCACCGGCACCCCGTCTACCAGGACCTTCACGTAGTCGCTCTCTCCTCCTCGGAGGAACAGCGATGTTTGGGCCCCGAACGGGCCGGCGGCCACGACGGCGGCGCCGGGGACGGCGCGCAGCGCCTCGGCGACTGTCGCCAGGCCCCGCGCGCGCAGCGCGTCGCCCTGGAGCACGGTGACGGTCGGTGCCACGGCGTCGGCGGGCGTGGGAAGCCGGGTCGCCGTCACGACGATCGGTGTGACGGTCACGGTGTCGACTCGGCCCTGAGCGGCCAGCGCGGCGGGGACGACGATCAACAACAGTGTCGAGGAGAGGCGTCGAGGGAGGACGTCGAAGGACATCGTTGGCTCCGGGTCAGGGCGAGGGTTTTCTCAACGGGATCATTTGCGGGCGATCGTCGAAGGGCTGGATCGCGACCGGCCAGGCGAATACCCGCTCGACCGTCTCGCGCGTCAGCACGTCGGCCGGCCGGCCGTGGGCGGCCACGCGGCCGGCGTCGAGCAGCAGCACGCGGTCCGCGAAGCGCGCGGCCAGGTTGACGTGATGCGTGATCATGACGGCCGCGAGCCCACCGGCGGGCGCGTCCACCAGCGCGCGCACGAGCTCGAAGAGCTCCATCTCGTGGCGGATGTCGAGCGAAGCGGTCGGCTCGTCGAGCACCAGCAGGCGCGGCTCCTGGGCGAGGGCGCGGGCGAGGCGCACCCGCTGGTACTCGCCGCCCGAGAGGGTCCAGATCCAGCGGTCCCCGAGGGCTGTCGCGTCGCACCGCTCCAGGGCCCGCGTCACCGCCTCCCGGTCCTCGGCGCGCTCGGCGCCCCACGGCGACAGGTGCGGGTAGCGGCCGAGCAGCACGGTCTCGCGCACGCGCTGGGGGAAGAGATTGTCCTCGCGCTGCGCCACCACGGCGACGAGGCGCGCCAGCGCGCGCCGCCCCCAGGCGGCCGCGGGCCGGCCGAGGACGAGCGTCGTGCCCACCGCGGGCGACCGCAGCCCGAGCGCGACGCGCACCAGCGTCGTCTTACCGCTGCCGTTGGGGCCCAGCACGGCGACGAAGTCCCCGGCCCGCACGTCGAGCGAGACGCCGACCAGGGCGTCGCGTGACGCGCCGGGATAGCGCGCCGTCACGTCCCGCAGCGCGAGGATCAGGTCACGGTCCATCGGCGCAGCAGCACGGCGAACAAAGGAACGCCGAGCAACGCGGTGACGATGCCAACCGGCAGCTCATGCGGCGCGACGACGACGCGCGCCGCGGTGTCGGCGAGCACGAGCAGCACGCCGCCCCCCAGGAACGACGCGGGCAGCAAGGCGCGATGCCGCTGACCCCAGACCCCGCGGCACAGATGCGGCACCATCAGTCCGACGAACCCGATCACGCCGGAGACCGCCACCGCGGCGGCGGTGAGCAGCGAGGCGGCAATGTACACGCGGCGCTTCACCGCCGTCACGTCGGCGCCGAGATAGCGCGCCGGCTCTTCGCCCAAGGCGAGGAGGTCGAGCGGCCGTGCCGCGGCGAACAGCGTGACCAGAGGCACGGGCACATAGAGGCACACGATGAGGAGCGCCTCCCACGACGCACCCGACAGGCCGCCCCAAAGCCAGAGAAACGCGTTCCGCAGCTGTGCGGCCTCCGAGAGCGACACGATCGCCGTCGTGACCGCTCCCGCGAACGCCCCGACCGCCACCCCCGCCAGCAGCAGCACGCGGGGGTCAAGCTCGGCGCCGCCCACGAGTCCCAGCCGAAACACCAGGGCCATCGCCGCGAGGGCCCCGGCGAAGGCCGCGAGCGGCAGGGCCCAGGGGCCCCCGAGGTGCCAGGCGATCGCCGCGACGGCGCCGAGGCCCGCGCCTCCGGAGAGGCCCAGCAGGAAGGGATCGGCAAGCGGGTTGCGCACCAGGGCCTGGAGCCCCGCCCCGGCGACCGCGAGCGACCCGCCCACGACGAACCCCAGCAGCGCGCGGGGCACGCGGAGGTTGCGCACGATCTCGGACGTCCCGAGCTCGGCGAGCGGCACGTGGGCCGGCCCGAGCAGCACGGCGAGCGCGAGGGCGACCAACGCGAGACCGACCAGGCCGAGCCACTTCATCGCCACGCCTCCAGCCGACGGCGCAGCTCGGCCACGGCCTCAGCCGTGCGCGGCGACGGGCGCCCGAACACAGCGGCCGGCAGTTGCAGGAACCGCCGCTGGCGCACGGCTCGCACCGCCTGCCACTCGGGGCGGGCGGTGTACGCGGGCGCCGGCGCCGGGGTCGAGTCGTCGAGGACCACGATCACCTCCGGATCGCGGGCGGCGATGGTCTCGAGGGATACGGTCGCCGACGCGGCCGCGATGTCGCGGAACACGTTCACCGCGCCGGCGAGGCCCGCGAGCTGGTCGAGGTAGCTGCCCCTTCCAATCACCATCGGCGGGTTGTCCCACACGAGGAACGCGAGCCGCACGTGACGGGAGGAGGGAGGCGCCGTCCGCAGCGCCGTGTCGACAGCCGTGGCGATGGAGTCGCCCGCAGCCGCGTGGCCCGTAAGGGTTCCGAGCAGCCGGGCCGCCCGGGCGACATCCTCGAGGCGGTCTTGCTTCACCAGCACCGCCGGAATCGCGATCCGCGCGAGCTGCGCAGCGGCCGTCTCGTTCAGCGGCGAGCGGTACAGGACGACGAGGTCGGGTCGGCGCGCGGCCACCGCCTCGAGGTTGGGGTTCAGGCCGTCGCCGACGACCGGGACGGCGAGGGCGGCGGGAGGATACTTGCACCAGGTGGTACGGCCCACGACCTGCTCGCCCGCGCCGAGGGCGAAGAGCAGCTCCGTGGAGCTGGGCGCGAGCGAGACGACGCGGCGGGCCGGGGCCGGCAGAGTGACGACCCGGCCGGCGTCGTCGGTGACGGTGATGGCCCCTGCCGCCCGGGTGACGGCGACGCGGCGATCGCCGGTCCGGCCGCACGCTCCGAGCAACGCCACGGAGACGAGCAGCCGGGCGGCGAGGGGGGTACGATGAGCCCAACAGCGCATGACGAAAACGCCCACCCCCGACGGCGCGGAGATGGGCGAGCGTCTGCGCCTGGTGCGCAGCGCCACCATCCCTCCCGCGAGGGATCTGCAGGTGGCGCGAACGGAGAGGTCTCCTGGCTTCGGGCGGGCGGCTCGCCTTCCCGGTTTCCCAGTGGCTCTGAGCCGCTACGTCTTGCCCGTCACAGTGGCGGGGCCGCGCCGGACTCGCACCGGCTTCCGTGAATCCCCGTTCGCTTGAGCAACGGGGGCTAGTCTAAGGGTAGGGCTCCCGGTACGCAATAGCCATCGGCCATCAGCCCTGAGGCCTCAGCCCTCAGCCCTCAGCCCTCAGTGACGGTGTTCGCTGATGGCTGATCGCTGATGGCTGACGGCTTTCGGCGCAGCGCGACCACAAGAGCCCAGCCGAACACGAGTCCCGCCAGCACGACAATGATCCACCACTGCCGTTGCAGCTGGAAGCCGGCGCGCGGCAGCTCGACCATCACCTCGCCACCGGCCGCGAGCGGCCCGGTGCGGTACCGGGCGAAGCGACGCTGCTCGATCGCCTCGACGCCGAGCGGCTCGAGCGCGAGGGAGACAACGCGCGCCGTCGTGTCCTCGAGGAGGAGGTCCACCTCGTCGGTGGGCTGGTCGACCGGCAGGGCGAGCGTGGTCCGGCCGGCGGGCAGCACATAGCTGTACGTGAGCTGTCGCAGGATGCCGGGAGGCACTGGTCCGAACACCCCGACGACGTCGCCCCGGCGCTCCACGGCGTCGGCGGAGAAGTCGCCCTCCCCAACCCGAAACTGCAGGACGCCGGCGGGGAGGGCGCCGGCCCACACCGGCCGCACGGTGTCCGCCGCGATGCGGGTGTGGCTGCCGGGGTTCGCGAGCTCGAGGATCTCGAGCACGTCGCGCGTGCCGTCGCGCTTGAGCCGGGCGACGGTGACGAGCCGGCGGCGCAGGTGGATCGGGGGGCCCGTCGTGCTGGAGACGGTGTCGTACACCACGATCGGACCCGCGCGGGTCGTCCCCGCCGCGCGGATACGCAGCGGCTCGGAGAAGTACGCCACCCCCATGTACATGGCGGAGACGAGGTATTGAGCGGCGGTGTCGAGCTGGGGGACCCGCAGTCGGTAGCGGCCGCCTGCGTCCGTGCGGGCGGAGTCCACCGGCCCGGCGCTCGTCATCGTCACTTGATGCAGCACCGCCCAACCACCGGCCAACGGGCGTGGCCGCGTTCCCCCCCCCCCGATGGAGACCGTCCCCGACACTACGGCGCGCTGCGCGCCGAGGCCGGCCGGGCCCCCGCAGGTGAGCGCGAGGAGCACGAGGAGAGCGTTACGGCGTGAACTTGCCGAAGTCTTCAGGGTCGAGGTTCTGGAGGTAGGATTTCAGCGTGTCCGCGTCGAGCGGCTGCGGGGGGCCGGCCCCCGGCTCGCCGGTGTCGATGGCGGTGTGCTCCAGCAGGGTTTCGCTGGTGAAGATCGGGGCCTTGAGGCGCAGCGCCACGGCGATCGAGTCGGAGGGCCGGGCGTCGATCTGAATCACCTGATCCCCACGGTAAATGTGCAGCTCGGCGTAGTACGTGTTGTCCTTCACTTGCGTGATGATGACCTTGCGCAGGTCCGCGCCGAGCCCGACGATCACTTGTTTCAGCAGGTCGTGGGTGAGGGGGCGGGAAAACTTGACGCCCGCCAACTCCATGGCGATGGCGCTCGCCTCAGCTGGCCCAATCCAGATCGGTAGCACACGCTCCCCCTCACGCTCCTGCAGGATCACGACCGGCGTGTTGGTCGTGCGATCGAGCCCGAGGTGGGCGACGCGCACTTCGATCACGTCCTCCCCCCCCCCTACGTCCCCAGATCCCAGGAGGCCAGGTACTTCTGCTGCTCCGGCGTCAGCGTGTCGATGGACGCTCCCATCGCTTGCAGTTTGAGCCGGGCGATCTCCGCATCCAGCTCGCGCGGGAGGCGGTGCACATCCCGCGTGAGGGTCTTGGCGTGCTGGACGACGAACTCCGCCGCCAGCGCCTGGTTGGCGAACGACATGTCCATCACGCTCGCCGGATGGCCTTCGGCCGCCGCCAGGTTCACCAGGCGACCGTCCGCCAGCACGAACAGGCGCTTGCCCTCCAGGCGCCACTCCTCCACGAAATCCCGCACTGGCGTCGGGCCCTGGGCCGCCAGCTTCAGAGCGTCCAGGTCGATCTCGACGTTGAAGTGTCCGGAATTCGCGATCACCGCGCCGTCCTTCATCGCCCGCATGTGCTCGAGGCGGATCACGTGAATGTTGCCTGTCAGGGTGACGAACAGGTCGCCCGCGCGCGCCGCCTCGGCCATCGGGACCACCCGGTAGCCGTCCATCTGGGCCTCGAGCGCCTTCAGCGGGTCGATCTCGGTGACCAGCACGTTCGCCCCCGCGCCGCGCACCCGCATCGCGAACCCGCGCCCACACCACCCGTACCCCGCCACCACGACCGTGCTCCCCGCGATCAGCATGTTCGTGGCCCGCAGGATGCCGTCCAGCGTGGACTGGCCGGTGCCGTAGCGGTTGTCGAAGAGGTGCTTGGTATCCGAATCGTTGACGGCCACGACCGGGAACTGCAGCACGCCGTCCTTGGCCATGGCCCGGAGACGGATCACGCCCGTGGTCGTCTCCTCCGTGGACCCGATCACTCCCTTCACAAGCGTCTGGCGCTCGGCCGGCGACAGCGCCTCGACCCAGCGGCGCACCGGGGGCGCCAGGTCGTCGAGGCGGTTCAGCGCGATCATGTGAAGCGCTCCCACCAGATCCGCCCCGTCGTCCATCGTCAGGTCGGGCCGGTGGGCGAGCGCCGCGCGGATGTGTTCGTAGTAGGTCTCGTGGTCCTCGCCCTTGATGGCGTAGACCTTGATGCCGTGGTCACGGACCAGATGGGCCGCCACGTCGTCCTGCGTGGAGAGCGGGTTCGAGGCGCACAGCGCGACGTCCGCCCCGCCCGCCTGGAGGGTGACCGCCAGGCTCGCCGTTTCGGTGGTGACGTGGAGGCACGCCGAAAGACGCCGGCCGGCCAGTGGCTGCTCGCTGGCGAAGCGCTGCCGGATCTGCCGCAGCACGGGCATGAAGCGCTCGGCCCAATCCACCCGGCGGCGGCCCGCCTCGGCTAGGGAGAGATCCTTGATGTCATGGTCGGCGGGGGCCCGTCGAGCCGTCGTCGTCATGTGGTCGCCTTGAGCGCCGTGTAGTGCGGGGACCGCTGCACGGCGAGCCGCAGGTCCTCGACGCGGTTCGCTTGTTCCCACGTGAAGAACTCGAGGTCCTGGTCCGCCACGCGGCCGCGCTCGTAGGGGCGACCGAAGTGGCCGTAGGTGGCGGTGGGTCGGTAAATGGGGCGGCGCAGCCGCAGCGCCTTGATGATCTCGAGCGGCCGCAGGTCGAACACCTCACGCACGCCATCCTCGAGCGCCGCAGCCGGCACCGTACCGGTGCCGAACGTCTCGATCATGATGGACACCGGCTCGGCGACCCCGATCGCGTAGGCCACTTGGGCCTCGCACCGGGCCGCGAGCCCCGCCGCCACGACGTTCTTGGCCACCCAGCGCATCGCGTACGAGGCGGAGCGGTCCACCTTGGAGGGATCCTTGCCGCTGAACGCCCCACCGCCGTGCCGCGCCATCCCCCCGTAGGTATCGACGATGATCTTGCGGCCGGTGAGGCCGGCGTCCCCTTGCGGTCCGCCGACCACGAAGCGGCCGGTGGGGTTCACCAGGATGGCCGTCTCGGGGATCTCGAAGCCGGCTTCCCCCAGCACAGGCCGGACCACGTGGGCGATCACGCCGGCGCGTAGCTCGGCGTTGTCCACCTTGTCGGAGTGCTGGGTCGACACGACCAGTTTCGTGACCCCGACGGGCCGCTCGCCCTCGTAAGCGACGCTGACCTGCGTCTTGCCGTCGGGCCGCAGCCACGGCAGCTCGCCGCGCTTGCGCACCGTCGCCAGCCGCTCGGCCAGCCGGTGGGCAAGCACGATCGGCAGGGGCATCAGCGATGGCGTTTCGTTCGTCGCGTAGCCGAACATCATCCCCTGGTCGCCGGCGCCGCCCCGGTCCACGCCCAGGGCGATGTCGGTGGACTGCTTGTCGATGGTGGTGAGCACCGCGCAGGTCTGCGCGTCGAAGCCGAAGTTCGCATCGGTGTAGCCGATGGACGTGATCGTCCCCCGGACGATGTCGGGGATGTGGACGTAGGTCCGGGTCGTGATCTCCCCCGCGACGATCGCCATGCCGGTCGTGACGAGGGTCTCGCACGCGACCCGCGCCTGCGGGTCGCTGGCGAGGATGGCGTCGAGCACCGCGTCCGAGATCTGGTCGGCGATCTTGTCGGGGTGACCTTCGGTAACCGACTCGGAAGTGAAGACGTGCCGGGCTGGTGGCATAAAGTGACCGTCCTTAGGGCCGGAAGGTAGCGGACCGCCGCCCAGTGGGCAACCGGGCATCAGGGTCGAGGAGCTGGAGGTCGACCGCGTCCGCGAGTGCGAAGCGCACGATGTCCTCGGCGAGCCGCGCGCTGCGTGCTGCGAGCGCCGCCTCCGCCGCCGCCCGCGCCTGGGCGATGCTCACCTGACGGATCAGCCACCGGATCAGCGGCAGCGCCGGCGGCGCGACGGACAGAGTCTCGTACCCGAGCCCGAGCAGCAGGAACGCCGACACCGGATCGGAGGCCATCTCTCCGCACACGCTCGCCGGCTTACCGGCCGCCTGCGCCGCGTTCGCGACGAGCTTCAGCAACCGCAGTACCGCCGGGTCGTGCGGCGTGAACCGGTCCGCCAGCCGCGCATTGCCCCGGTCCACCACCAACGTGTATTGCGTAAGATCGTTCGTCCCGACGCTCAGGAAGTCGCTGACCTCCGCCATCCGGTCGGCCATCACGGCCGCGGCGGGCGTCTCCACCATCACGCCCACCGGGACGGTGGCGGCCGCGGCGATGCCCTGCTGGCGCAGCCGCTCGGCTTCCTCCGCCACCAGCTCGCGCGTGCGGTCCACCTCCTCGAGCCGCGTGACGAGCGGGATCATCAGGTGGATCGGAGCCCCGGCCGCGGCGCGCAGCGCCGCGCGGAGCTGCACCCGGAACAGCGCGGGCTCGTCGAGGCACACGCGGATGGCGCGCCACCCGAGGAACGGATTGGGCTCGACCGGAGCGCGGAACGGGGCCGGGAACTTGTCGCCGCCGAGATCATAGGTCCGCACCACCACCGGATGGCCCGGGAAGGCGTCCGCCACCCGGCGGAAATAGCCGGCTTGCTCGTCCTCGGTCGGCAGGGCGGTGTGGCCGGTGATGAGGAACTCGGTGCGGAGCAGCCCGACCCCTTCGGCGCCGTGCTGGCGGGCCGCCGCGATCTCATCGGGGAGGTCCACATTGCCGCGCAGCACGACCCGCGTGCCGTCGGTGGTGACCGCCGGCTGGTCCACCGCCCGCTCCAGCTGGTGCTCGAGCTCGCGCCGGCGCACGGCGCGCTCGCGCGCATCGCTGATCTCGGCGGGCGTCGGGTCGACCAGCACGGTGCCCCGCGTCCCGTCGAGGATCAACGTCATCCCCGGGGCGATGCGGTCCAGCGCCCCGGCGAGCCCCATCACCGCGGGCATGCCCATCGAGTGGGCCAGGATCGCCGCGTGCGACGTGCGCGTGCCTTCCTCGCTCAGCAGCCCGATCACCTGGTCGCGGTCGAATTGCACGGTGAGGCCCGGCCCGATCTCCCGCGCCACCAGGATGGACGGTTGCGCGATCTCCGGCTCGTCCGCCCCGCGGTCCAGCAGGTGCTGGATGACCCGGACGGTGACGCCGTTCAGGTCCGCCAGCCGTTCCTTGAGGCGCGCGCTGGGGCTCGCCGCCCACAGATCGCGCACTTCGAGGGCCTTGAACTCGAACGCCTTCTCTGCCGCGAGGTGGTTCTCCCGGATCAGGTTCTCGATGCCGCGCAGGAACTCCTTGTCTTCCAGCATGAGCAGCTGGGCGTCGAAGATGCGGGCCTCGTCCACCCCGGCGCGGTCCACGGCCCGCTGTTTCAAAGTCTGGATCTGGCGCTTCACGTCCCGGACGGCGGCGCGCAAGCGGCGCACCTCCTTCTCGACTTGGGAGCGCGCCACGACACGCTGCGGCACCTCCGGCAGGGTCCCGCGCACGCACACCGCGGGACCGATCGCGATCCCCGGCGACACCCCGATGCCTTTGAGCAGTCGCTCGCTCATGCCTCTTCCTCTTCTCTCGACGCCTCGTCCGCCGCCTCATCCGCCTCGGTGCCAGTGAGGTGCATTTCGTGGAAGCCGTCCGCCACCAGGGCGAGCAGCGCTGCCATCGCTTCCTCGGCGTCCTCTCCGTCGGTCTTAATGACCAGCGTGGACCCCCGCTCGGCGGCGAGCATCATCACGCCCATGATGCTCTTGCCGTTGACCGCGAGGTCGTCCTTGCGGATCTCGACGGCGCTCTTGTAGCGGCCGGAGACCTTCACGAGCTCCGCGGCAGGTCGCGCGTGCATGCCGAGGGGGTTGACGATCGTCGCCGTCCGCTCGATCACCGCCATACCCACCCCGCCACCAGCGCCGCCGCGATCAGCGTGAGTCCGAGGCGCAGGCCCGTGAGGTTCATCGGTCGCCACCACAGCAGCACCAGCCCCAGGGCGGTGCCGCCAGCCAAGGCGATCCGGCCGCCCGCGGCGAACGGCGCCGCGAGGTAGCTCGCCCCGAGCGGCAGCGCCAGCCCCAGCGCCAGCGCCATCGCAGGCGCGGTGAACGCCATGGCGCGCCGCAGCCCCGGATGATGCAGCGCGGTCGGGACGCGCGTGCCGTGCGCCCACCCCGCGCGCAGCGCCCACCAGCGCAGCGCGAGGTGGCCGGCGTTGTAGACCACCAGGAATCCCGCCACCGCCGTCCACCCGAGCCCCAGTGCGATCCCGGCGATCGCGAGTCCCGCGGCGAACGGGAGCCAGCCCGCCCACACGAGTCGATCGCCCAGGGAGCCGAGGGGACCCGCCAGTGCGGTGCGGAGGCGCTCGATCTGCTCCGGGGACGCTCCGTCGTGCTCCGCCCGCGCCGCCGCTCCGACCGCGAGGCCGGCCAGATACGGGTGCGCGTTGAAGAAATGCGTCCCCCGCCCCAGCGCCGCGTGGTAGGCCGCGCCGCCCGGCCCACCGGGCAGGTCGCGCAACAACGGCTCTTCCGCGACGCCGATGCCCAATCCGAGCATGTACTCGTAGTTCCACGAGCCCTGCACGGTGAAGAGGCGCAGCAGGCTGGTGCCCAGCCGCGGGCGCGGCGTTAGCGGAGCCATACCGCGAGCGCGCCTCCTCCCAGACCCAAGGCGAACCAGCGCAGCAGCTGGCCGCGTCCGACCAGCCGGAGTGTGCCCGCCCACGCGGCCGCCAGCGCCGCGGCGGTCGCGGCGACGGCGAGGGCGACGAAGCCGCGTTCCGAAAGCGTCCCCGCGATGGTCACCCGGGCGACCCACGCCACCGCGAGTCCGACGCCCGTGACCAGAGCCGCGCGCACCGCATCCCGAACGATCCCGCCGACGTGCACGCGCACCAGAGTGCGGGGATCGCCCTGCTCGATCTGGGCGGCCGCACGGTGCACGGCGCGCGCGTTGAGCCGGCGGAGCAGATGGAGACTGAGGCCGCCCAGCATCGCGACCGGGAGCCCGACGAGCGCGCCGATCGCCAGGCCGCCCGCGCCGGTCAGCAGGTGGCCCGCGCTCACCGCGGCCACAGTGGCGGGCCCGTACTCGGGATAGCGCGCGGCGCCGACCGGCAGGACGTCGAGCTGGAACAGCTCGAACACCACGCCCAGCCGCAGCCCCAACTGGATGTCGCCGAGGATCAGCCCGGCACCGGCCCCCGCGACGAGCGGCCGCGCGATCATAATCTGCGGGACGCTGACCAGGTCGAGCCCGACCAGCGTCCCCCAGAGCAGCAGCACCAGCTGGACGTCGAGGCTCACGTGAACTCCCCCACCGGCACGGCCCGGGCGGTCGGCACGTCCTGGGCGGTGACGTCCACCCCGCGCGCGGCGATGGCGCGCAGCGTGGCCGCCTCCGCGTCGGTGAGGTAGACGTAGCGGAGCCGCTCGCTGCGGCCCTGGCGGTGGTGAATGCCGCCGACGTTCACCTTGCCCACGCGGTTCGAGCCTCGGGCGAGCGCGGCCATCGTGTCGAGGTCGCCGGTCAGCAGGATGCCGACCCGCCGCTCGGCCTCCCACTCGGGCAGCCGTCGCAGCGCCTCGTCGACCGAGGCGAAAATCACTTCGATGTGCGGCGGCACGCCCATGCGGTAGAGGTCCTGTTCCCAGTCACTGGCACGGACGGTGTCGTCCACCAGCACGATGAAGCTCGCGTCGAGGGGCTGGCCCCACCCCACGACGACCTGCCCGTGGATGAGCCGGTCGTCCACACGATAGAGCGCGATGCTCATGCGGCGGGAACGCGAATGGCCTTCCCCCCGGCGTCGGCGGCGCGGCGCGCCGCCTCGGCCGGAGTCACGTCCCGGTGAAAGACGAAGTCGAGCAGCATGGCGAGGTTCACGCCCGTCACCACGCCGAGGTCCGCCTTCCCTTTGGCGAGGCGAACCGCGCTGGTGAGACAGGAGCCACCGGGGAGATCCACGAACAGCACCGCCGGCCCCGCGCCGACGGCCTCGATAATGCGGGCCGAAAGGGCGCCGGAGTCGCAGCCGTCGTTGCTGACGGCGAGCAGCGCGCCGTCCACGCCCGTGATGGCCCCCACCGCCGACACGAGGGCCTGCGCCAGGGCGGCGTGCGAGATGATCACCCCACGCAGCTCACTCATAATCCTCTTCGAGGTACTCCTGGACGTCGGAGCGCGCGCGCATCCGCTTAAGGAGCCGCTCGTTCAGCGACCGCGCCGAGTCCACACCCGTGTAGCGCAGCAGGTGGTTCATCGCCACGACTTCGCAGATCACGGTCAGGTTCTTCCCAGGGTTGAGCGGCACGGTGACCAGGGGCACGGCCACGTCCAGCAGCACGGTTTGCTGGCTGTCGAGGCCGGTGCGGTCGTACTCATGCGAGGCATCCCAGTCCTCGAGTTGCACCACGACCTCGATGCGCTTCTGCTGGCGCACGGCCCGGATGCCGAACAGCGCCTTGATGTCGATCAGGCCGACGCCGCGGATCTCCATGTAGTGGCGCGACAGCTCGTGCCCGCGGCCGATCAGCACGTCGTTCCCTTGCCGGGTGATGTGCACCACGTCGTCCGCGACGAGGCGATGGCCGCGCTCCACCAGGTCGAGCACGCACTCGCTCTTGCCGATGCCGGAGCGCCCCAGGAACAGCAGCCCGACCCCGAACACGTCCGCCAGGGAGGCGTGGACGGTAGTCGAGGGCGCGAACACATCGTCGAGGAACGGCTTCAGGCGGCGGTAGAACTCAGCCGTCTTGAGCTTGGTCCGGATGACCGCCACGCCCTTGGCGCGCGCCAGCGCCAGCAGCTCGGCCGGCGGCTTCTGGGACTTGGTGACGATCACGGCAGGCAGCTCGAAGCCGAAGAACGTCTCGAGGGCACGGTGCCGCGCCGCCGCGTCGAGCGAGCCGAGGTAGGCAATCTCGGTCTCGCCCAGAATGTGCAGCCGGTCGGCCACGAATCGCGCCGTGTACCCGGCGAGGACGAGGCCTGGGCTCGAGGCTTCGGGCGAGGGGATCTCGCGGTCGAGCCCCACGTCGCCCGTGAGCGCCTCGAGCTGCAGCGGGTCACCCTTGCGGGCCAGCAGGTCGCGGATCTTCGGCTTCGTCACCGGGGCTCGCGGGCGAGAGAGGCGCGGAGCGCGCGGCGCTTGCGGGCCGGCGCCTTGTCGAGCTGGCGCCGCACGCGCGCCACGGCGCGATCCAGGGCCGAGCGGTGATCGGGGCCGCCGGCCGTGCCGACGTGCACCCGGCCGCGCGCCGTATGCAGGCGGATCTCCACCTCGGCCGTGCCGTGGTCGGCGCCGAAGATCACCTGGGCGTCGTGGGGGCGGGAGGCGACCTTCGCGAGCCGACCGACCAGCTCGCGCGCCCGTGCACGGAGCTCCTCGGGGACGACACAGTGGCGGGTGGTGATGGTGGTGCGCATGGGATCATCCTCCCTGAGCGATGACGCGCTGCAGGTGCGCCTCGGTAGCGTGGGCGGCCCGGTCCCACGTGAGCGACTCGGCGAAGGCGCGGGCGCCCCGGCCCAGCCGTGCCACCAAGGCGGGATCCACCGCGAGCGCGACCATCCGCTCGGCCAGGTGCCGCCAGTCGCCGTGTGGCACGAGGAAGCCCGTCTCGCCGTGGCGCACCGACTCTCGCAGCCCGGGGCTGTCGGACGCGAGCGCCGGCGTCGCACATCCGGCCGCCTCGACATTCGAGATGCCCCAGCCCTCCTTCGGACTGGGGAAGACCACCGCCCAGGCGCGGCGCAGCCGCCGCCGTTTCTCCTCCTCCGGCACGAAGCCGAGGAAGCGCACGGCCGAATCCACTCCCAGCTCTCCCGCGAGCCGCTCGAGCCGCGGTCGGTCGTCGCCCTGCCCCGCGATCTCGAGCGCGACGTCGGGCTGCCGGCGCCGGGCTTCGGCCAGGGCCCGCAGCGCGATCTCTACCCCTTTATAACGCTTCAGGCGCCCGACGTACAGGAACGTGGGCCGCTCGGCGCGCGGCGTCGCGGGATCCGGAACGTACCAGGCGCTGTCCACGCCCGGGTAGATCACGGCGATGCGCTCCCGCGGCACTCCGCGGGCCACGAGGTCGTCCCGGGTGCTGTCGCTGATGGCGTGGAACGCGGCGCGGCGGTAGGCGCGGGGGATCGGCCGCTCGGCGGCCCAAACGATCGCCGCCACGAGAACGCTCGCCTCCGCGAAGGCGGTGCTGCCGAACAAATGCGGTACGATCGCGCAGAACGGCAGCCGCGTCATCGCAGCGAGGAACAACGGCAGCTTGTTGATGTCTTCGACCACCACGTCGTAGGCGGCCACCCGCAGCCGTGCCCGCACCGCCCCGCGCCCCAGGAGCGCAAAGCTGTGGCGACCACCCGTGCGGTACACGGCCATGCCGTCGAGCTCGGTGCGGGTCGCGGCGCCCGGCCACCCGCTCGTCACGAGGTCGATGGTGTGGCCCGCGCGGGCCAGGCGGCCGAAGATCTCATGCAAATGGATCTCCGCGCCGCCCGCGTAGGGGTTCTCGCGGTCGTTCCAGTTGACCAGCAAAATCCTCACAGCGCGCCCAGCTCCCGCGCAACCGCGTCCAGCACCCCGTTCACGAAAGCGGGCGCCTTGGCGCCCGCGAACCAGTGGGCGAGCTTGACCGCCTCGTCGATCACTACGCGCGACGGCGTGCGGCCCTCCGATAACTCGGCGAGCGCGAGGCGCAGGATGTTGCGCTCGATCACCCCGACCCGCTCGAGGCGCCAGTGTTCGGTGGCCTCGGCGATCCGGCGGTCGATCTCGGGCAGCTCGGCCACGGCCTGGGCGGCGAGGTCGGCACCGCGGTCGTAGCCCGCCGGCGCGGCCCCGTAAATGCGGGCGATGCGGACGACGACCGTTTCGATGGACGGCCGGCCCGACAGGTCCCACGCATACAGGATCTGCAGCGCGCGGGCGCGTGCCTTAGTCTCGGGGCGCTGCACGCGTCACCTGGGCCAGGACGTCCGCCGTGCGCAGCGCCGCCTCGGCCGCCTCGTACCCCTTGTTCCCCGCCGCGCCGCCAGCGCGGGCCTGCGCCTGCTCCAGGCTATCCGTGGTGAGGACACCGAAGCCCAGGGCCACGCGGTGCGCCAGCGCTACGTTGCCGAGGCCTCGGGCGGCCTCGGCGGCGAGGAACTCGAAATGGGGGGTCTCGCCGCGGATCACGCAGCCGAGCGCGACGATGGCGGCGTACCGGCCGCTCGCGGCGGCGGCCTCGGCCGCCACGGGCAATTCGAACGCCCCGGGCACCCACACCACGTCCACGGACGCCTCGGGCACCCGGTGCTCGGTGAGGCATTGCCGGGCGCCGTCGAGCAGGCGGCGCGTCACGAGCTCGTTGTAGCGGCTCACGACGACCGCCACGCGCTGCTTCACCGGGGCGCGGGGGGAGCCTGCGAGCTCGGCCACGGTCAGTGAGTCAGCAGATGGCCGAGCTTGTCGCGCTTGACGTCGAGGTAGGCGCGGTTTTCTTCGGAGGGCGCCGGCACCAGCGGCACGCGCTCCACGATCTCCAGCCCGTAGCCTTCCAGCCCCACCAGTTTCATCGGATTGTTGGTGAGCACCCGGATCGACGACAGGTGGAGATCGAGCAGGATCTGAGCGCCAATGCCGTAATTGCGCAGGTCGGGCTTGAAGCCGAGCTCCTGGTTGGCGGTCACCGTGTCGTGCCCGGCATCCTGCAGCTCGTACGCCTTCAGTTTGTTGAGGAGACCGATCCCGCGGCCTTCCTGATCGAGGTAGACCACCACGCCGCAGCCCTCCTCGGCGATCCGGCGCATGGCGCTGTGCAGCTGCCAACCGCAGTCGCACCGCGCCGAGCCGAACACGTCGCCGGTGAGGCACTTGGAGTGCATGCGGACGAGGACGCTCTGCCGGCCCTGCACCTCGCCGTGCACCAGCGCCACGTGCTCGGCGGGATCCACGTCGTTGCGGTAGCCGATGATGCGGAATTCTCCGAACGGCGTCGGCAGCCGGGCCTCGGCGACCCGGTGCACCAGCCGCTCGTGGGCCAGCCGGTAGGCGACGAGCTGGGCGACGGTGATGAAGCCGAGCCCGTGCGTCCGGGCGAACCGCTCGAGGTCGGGCCGACGGGCCATCGTGCCGTCCGAGTTCAGAATCTCGCAGATCACCCCGGCCGGGTAGAGCCCCGCTAGCCGCGCGAGGTCCACGCTCGCCTCGGTCTGGCCGACGCGCTGCAGCACGCCGCCCGGCCGCGCGCGGAGGGGGAACACATGTCCGGGGCGCCGCAGGTCGCCCGGCACCGTCGCCGGGTCGATCGCCACCCGGATCGTGGTCGCGCGGTCGGCCGCCGAGATGCCCGTCGTCACACCGAACTGGGGCGCGGCGTCCACGCTCACCGTGAACGCCGTCTCGCGCGTCTCGGTGTTGGTTTCGGCCATCTGGGGCAGCCCGAGCGCCTGGCAGCGCTCCGGCGTGAGCGTGAGGCAGATCAGCCCCCGAGCGTGCATCGCCATGAAGTTGATCATCTCGGGGGTGACCTTCTCGGCCGCGCCGATGAGGTCGCCCTCGTTCTCGCGGTCCTCGTCGTCGGCCACGATGACGAGCTTGCCCGCGCGGATGTCTTCGATCGCCTGCTCTACCTGTCCGTACGGCATAGTTGTCTCACGTATTTGCCCAGCACGTCGCCCTCGACGTGCACCCGATCCCCGGGCCGCAGCGCGTCCAGCGTCGTGTGCCCGCGCGTGAACGGGATCAGGGACACCTGGACCACCCCGCTTCCGGGCAGCGCGTTCACGGTGAGGCTGACGCCGTCCACAGTGATCGAGCCGTGCAGGATACACAGCTCCAGCACGTCGGAGGGTACCCGCAGGTCCACGAGCAGCGCGTCGCCCTGTTCGGCCACCCCTGCCACCGTCGCCACGGCGTCCACGTGGCCCTGGACGAAGTGCCCGCCCAGGCGGTCCACCGGACGCACCGCGCGCTCGAGATTCACCGCTCGCCCGGTCGCCCACTCACCAATCAGCGTCCGGCCGAGCGTGGTGTCCACGGCGTGGACCGTGAAGCCGCCCTTGACCACGCGCGCGACGGTGAGGCACGCGCCGTTCACCGCGATGCTCTCGCCGCGCTTCAACCCCTTGTAGGGAGCTCGGATGGTGAGGACCATTCCCCTGTCCCCATTCCCCATTCCCCCGGTGACGCGGGCCAAGCGCCCGACCGCGCTTACGATGCCGGTAAACATAGCCGCCGGTCCAATACCAGTAATGTATCCGGGCCCAGGGCCTGGCGCTCCACGGCAATCCAGCGCGGCGCCTGGTCCAGCGGCGTCTCCGGCACGCCGGGGAACGCCGGAACGCCGCCCTCACCGAGCCAGACCGGCGCCTGGATCCAATAAAGTCGGTCCACCAGGCCCTCAGCGAGGAGCTTGGCGCCCAGCGCGCCGCCCCCTTCACACAACACCGAGTGGATCCCGGCCTCGCGCAGCTGGGCGAGCCCCGCCCCGAGCGTTTCGGGCCGGGACACTCGCACGCCGGCGCGCTCGAGCAGCGACACGCTCGTCTCCGGCGCCTGGGGCGAGGACACCACCCAGGTCGGCACCTCGCGTGCGGTGCGCACCAGAGTGACGCCGGTATTGAGCATCGCCCGGCGGTCGAACACGATCCGCACGGGCGGCTTGCGCGGCACGATGGCGCCCCGCACGGTGAGCTGCGGGTTATCCCGCAAGGCGGTCGTGCCGCCCACGGCGATGGCGTCGAAGCCGGCGCGCAGCCAGTGGGTGTAGTCGCGCGCGTCGGGCCCCGAGACCCACTGCGAGCGGCCGCCCAGGTCGGCGATGCGACCGTCGATGGACGTGGCGAGCTTCAGCGCGACGAAGGGGCGCATCCGTTGCTCGCGCGCGAACAGGAACGGCGCGTTGAGGGCGGCCGCCTCCTTGCCGAGTAGCCCGTGCTCGGCCGCGACGCCGCGCCGGCGCAGGACGTCGAGCCCGCCGCGCGCCTGCGGATCAGGGTCGCGGATCGCGGCGACCACGCGCCGCACCCCGGCGGCGAGGATCGCGTCGGTGCACGGTGGGGTTTGGCCGTGGTGGGCACAGGGCTCGAGGGTGACGATGAGCGTCGCACCGCGCGCGGCCTCTCCCGCTCGGGCGAGCGCGTTCACCTCGGCGTGGGGGCCGCCGTATTCTTCGTGGAAGCCTTCGCCCACCACCGCGCCGTCCCGCTGGACGACGGCGCCGACCAGGGGATTCGGCGCGACGCGCCCCCAACCCCGCCGCGCGAGGTCGAGGGCGCGTCGCATGGCCTCGGCTTCGGGGCCGCGCTCAGAAGCTGAAGCGGACGCCGACGCCTCCGTAGACATGGCCCGCCGTGGAGTCGAAGTCGCTGTAGGTCGTGCTGAGCTTCTGGTCCTTGCCGGTCTGGTAGCCGATCTCGCCGACCAATTTGAACGCGACGAGGCTCAGCCCCGCGTTCGCGAACAGCACCTGGCGGTTGTTGGTCACGGGGACCGTGACCGTCTGGACCGTGGTGTTGAGCGGCGGATTGTTGTAGAACCGCAGATGGCCGGTGCTGCTGTAGTGATCGAACCCGAAGCCGGCCGCTACCTGGAGCAGGAGCAGGTTCAGCCCGGCCGCCACGCGGACGTTCGTGGCGTTGAGATCGGTGTCGAACTCGAAGTTGTCGCCGCTCTTCAGGTCCCCGAGCCGCACGCGCGGCAGGGAGCGGCGCATCACGCTCACCGAGACGGCCGGGATCGGAAAGGGGCCGTTCAGGATGCCGACGCGCGCGCCGTAGCCGATGCCCAGCGCCATGCTGCCGATGTGCGTCGCGCTGGAATCGACCGAGAGCTTGTCGATGTTGGTCGGCAGCAGCGTCGCTGAAACGAGGGCGTCGACCGAGAGCAGGCCGCCGCCCATGCCGCGGAACAACCCGAGGCCGCCCTCGACTACCGGCGCGGGGACGCCGCCGGAGATCCTTCCCTGGGTCGTGTCGGGGTTGGGGATGTCCGCCTTCACCCCGTTGACGCGCGCCGTGGCGAAGAGGTGTCCGAGCCCCCCCAGCCCGTTCGCGGTGCCGAGCTCCGGGTTGCCTCCACTGATGGCGATGCCACCGAGCGGCTGGAACGTCTTGTAGGCGTCGACCGCGCGGTTGCAAATGGTTTGCGCCTGCGCGGGCACGCCGCTGCATTCGCTCTGCGCCGCCAGCGGCGCGGCCACCGCGCCGAGCGCTGTCAGGATGAAGCCGAACCGGTTCATGCGTCCTCCCTATAGCGTCAGCGCTCCGCGAAGCGCACGCCTCTAGCTCCGGAGTGCACCTCACCGATGATCCACGTGTCGATGGTCGCGGCTTTGGCGGCGCGCACGAGATCGTCCACTGCTCCGCGCCCGGCGACGGCGATGAGGCCGACGCCCAGATTGAAGACCCGCCGCATCTCGCCCAAAGAAACCTCTCCGGCGCGCATCAGCACGCGGAAGACCGTCGGCCAGGGCCAGCTGCGCGCGTCCACCACGGCCTCACAGCCCTGTGGAAGTACCCGAGCGAGATTCCCCGGGATCCCGCCACCCGAAATATGAGCGAGCGCGTGTGCGCGCGTGACGACCGGCATCACCGCCGCGGCGTAGCTCCGGTGGATGTCGAGCAATACCTGTGCCACACTCCGCTCGGTGTCGGGGAAACGGTCCTGCACGTCGAGCTTCAGGCGGTCGAACACGATCCGCCGGGCCAGCGTGTAGCCGTTGGTGTGCAGTCCGTTCGAGGCGTAGCCGATCAACACGTCGCCGGGAGCGACACGATCACCGTGCAGGGCCTGGTCCTCGTCCACGACGCCCACGATCGTGCCCGCGAGGTCGTAGTGCCCGGCTTGATAGAGATCGGGAAGTTGGGCCGTCTCACCGCCCGCCAGCGTCATCTCGTGCGCCCGGCAACCGCGGGCGATACCCTCGACCAGCGCGGCGGCGACCGCGGGCACGAGCGTGCCAGTGGCGATGTAGTCCAAGAACGCGATCGGCACGGCGCCGTGCACGAGGACGTCGTTCACGCAGTGATTGACGAGATCCTCGCCCACGGTGTCGTGCACGCCGGCGCGCAGCGCGACGAGCACCTTGGTGCCGACGCCGTCCGTTGAGAGCACGAGCGCCGGCTTCCGGATGCCGGCGGGCACGCGCACCATCCCGCCGAACGCGCCGACACGCCCGAGCGCGAGGGGCGTGCGGGTCGAACGGACCAGCTCCGCGATGCGGCGCTGGGCCTCCTCGGCAGCGCGGAGGCTCACGCCGGCGGCGGCGTACCGCTCCGTCACTCGTCCTCCATGTCGAAGTGTACCAGGTCCTTGAAGGCGCGCACCCGGGCGCGCACATCGGCCACGGTGACGTGGTCGAAGCCGTCCACCCCGAACTTCTCGACGGCGAAGGAGCCCATCGCGGCCCCGTACACCATAGCGCGGCGCAGCGCGGGCGCCGACACATCGTCGCGGCTCGCGAGATAGGCCATGAACCCGCCGGCGAACGCGTCCCCCGCCCCGGTCGGGTCGAAGACCTCCTGGAGCGGGTAAGCCGGCACCTTGAACGTGCTGTCGGGCTTGACCAGCAACGCGCCGTGCTCGCCCTGCTTGATCACGGTCATCGTCGGGCCGTGGTGCAGAATCCACTGCGCGGCGCGGTAGATGTTCCAGTCGCTGGAGAGCTCACGCGCCTCGGAGTCGTTCACCATGAGGATGTCGATGTGCCGCAGCAGCTCAAGCAGCCGGTCGCGCTTGGAGTGGATCCAATAGTTCATCGTATCGCACGCCACCAGTTTCGGGTGCTCGATCTGATCCAGTACGCCGAGCTGCAGCTCGGGGTCGATGTTGCCGAGGAACACGTAGCGCGCGGCGCGGAACGGCGCCGGCAGCTTGGGCCGGAAGCTCGCGAACACGCCGAGCCGCGTGTCCAGCGTCTCACGGCTCGCCAGGTCGTAGGAGTATTTCGCCTTCCAGCGGAATGACTCGCCCTCGGCCCGCTCGACCCCGCGTAGGTCCACGCCGCGGGCCTCGAGCTTCTTGAGCGCGCCAAGCGGATAATCGCTGCCGACCACGCCCACGACCTGGACGGGGTGCAGGATGGAGCCCGCCGCGCTGAAGAACACGGCGGAGCCGCCGGGGGCGTCCGCGGTCTCGCCGAAGGGGGTGGCGACCGAATCGAGGGCGATCGAGCCCACGACGAGCAGGCCCACGGTCACATCCGGTCCGGGGCGGAGATGCCGAGCAGGGTGAGGCCGTTGGCGAGCACCTGGCGCACCGCGCGCGCCAGTACCAGGCGCCCCTGCTCCCGGGGGGGGGGCTCGCCGAGCACGCGGTACTTGTGATACCAGGCATGGGCGACCCGCGCCAGGCCGTCGAGGAACCCCGTGATCCGGTGCGGCTCGCGCTCCTGAGCGGCCCGCGTCACCACGCCGGGGAAGGCGGCCAGCTCCTTCATCAGGTCGATCTCCTCGGGGGCGTCGAGCACGGCCAGAGCCACGTCGTCGGCGCTGACCGATTCGGGCGCGCGCCCCGCCACACGGAAGATGCCGCTCATGCGCGCGTGCGCCATCTGTACATAGAAGACCGGGTTCTCGTCGGTCTGGCTCTTGGCGAGGTCCACGTCGAACACTAACTGCGAGTCGCCGCGCCGCATCAGGAAAAAGTAGCGCGCGGCGTCCACCCCCGTTTCCTCGAACAGGTCCCGCAGCGTGACGAAATCGCCGGTGCGCTTGGAGAAGCGCACCTCTTCGCCGCCGCGCATCACGCGCACCAGCTGCACGATCTCCACCTCGAAGAAGTCCTCGGGAAGCCCGAGGGCGAGCAGCGCGGCGCGCACCCGCGGCACGTAGCCGTGGTGATCGGCGCCCCAGACGTCGATGGCGTAGCGGAAGGCGCGCTCGTGCTTGTGACGGTGATAGGCGATGTCCGGCAGCAGGTAGGTGTAGGTGCCGTCCCGCTTGCGGAGCACGCGGTCCTTGTCGTCTCCGAACGCCGTGGCCCGCAGCCACAGCGCACCGTCCTGCTCGAACGTATGGCCGCGCTCGGCCAAGTGCCGGAGCGTCTGCTCGATCAGCCCCAACCGGTACAGCTCCGACTCGAAGAAGACGACGTCGAACTTGACTCCGAACGCGCGCAGATCCTCGTCCTGCTCGGCACGCTGGGACCGCATGCCGATCGCGCGACAGCGGCGCAGCCCCTCGTCTTGCGAGAGATCGGCGAAGGCTCTGCCTTCCGAGGTGAGGATCTCCTCAGCCAGCTCCACCAGATAGTCGCCCTGATAGCCGCCCTCGGGGACCTCGGCCGTGCGGCCCACCCGTTGTTGCACGCGCGCCCACAGCGAGCGGGCCAGCTTGTCGATCTGGGCGCCGGCATCGTTCACGTAGAACTCGCGTGTCACCGCGTGGCCGGTCCACTCGAGCAGGCTGGCGATCGCGTCGCCGAGCGCCGCGCCGCGACCGTGTCCCACGTGCAACGGACCGGTGGGGTTCGCCGAGACGAACTCGACGTTGATCGCCGTCTCTTGCCCCGACTCGCTCCGGCCATAGCGCGGCCCGGCGGCGAGGACGGCCCCGAGCACCGCGGAGAGCTCCCCTTCGCTGAGGAAGAAGTTGATGAAGCCGGGACCGGCGATCTCCGTCTTGCGCACCAGCCCGGGGGGCAGGTCCAGCACGGCGACCAGGCGATCGGCCACCTCGCGCGGTTTGGCGTTGAGAACCTTCGCGAGCGTGAGCGCCAGGTTGGTCGCGAGATCGCCGTGCGCGGGGTCGCGCGGCCGCTCGAGCGTCACTTCCGCCCCAGGCGCGCCGAGCCGCTCCGCGGCCCGGCCGAGCGCTGCGCGGATCGCGTCGTTCGCCGTCACTTGTCCTTGGAGTCTTTCTTCTTGCCGCTGTCGGGCTTGGATTCCGCCTTGGGCTCGGCGGCGGGTTTCGCCTCCCCCTCCCCCTCGCCTTTCTTCTCACCCGCGCGCTTGTAGTCGGTGGTATAAAACCCCGAGCCCTTGAACACGAGCCCCACTCCGCCGGAAATCACCCGAGTGGCGCGCTTCCCGCACTTGGGGCAACGCTCGTGCTGTTTGTCCGTCATCTGCTGGAAGAACTTCTCGAACACATGCCCGTTGGGGCACTTATACTCGTAGGTGGGCATCGCGCAACAACTTAGCCGCCCAGCCCGGACGGGTCAATCAGGGGGCCGAAAGCGTAGCCATCACCAGCGCCGGGTCCGACCGCGCCGCCCGCCATGCCGGAACCAGCGCCCCGGCGAGGGCGGCGCCCACCAGCAGCGCCGCGGGACGAGGAGCGAGCGCCACGTCCCACAGCGGCAAGCCCCCGAGCAGCGAGGCGAGCGGGTCGGACGCCATCTCGCCGACGAGCATGCCGAGGCACACCCCAAACGCTCCGACGGCGACCGCCCGCAACAGCACGTAGCCGAGGACGTGGCGCCGCCGTGCGCCCACGGCGCGGCGAACGGCGAGTTCCGGCAGCAGCGCGGTCACCCACAGCTGCATGACGGCGAACGTTCCCAGCACTGCGATCGCGAGCACCGCCCAGCCCTCGAGTGAGACTAGCCGCTGGAACCACTGCACCGGCGCGGCCTGGGCCGCCGTGCGCTCGGACTCCGGCAGACGCCGCTCTATCCTCCCGGTGGGCCCGAGCGCAGCGTGCAGCACCTCCTCCACACCCCGCAGCGCGCCCGCGCCTGCCCGCGGACGCACGAGCAGGTCTGCCGCCTTGGGCGGGAACTGCAACGCGCTGAGGTAGACCTGGTAGGGAGGCTGGAACGCACCGCCGAATCCCGCCGACCAGCCATCCTCCACGATGCCGACGACCGCGTACCACCCGTCTGCCGGCCCCTGGCCCACGCGGATCTTCCGCCCGATCGCGCCTTGCCGTTCAAAGTGCTGTTGGGCCAGCATCCGGCTGATCACGGCCACGCGTGGTGCTCCCGTGGAGTCGGCGGCGTGGATGCCCCGTCCTTTCAGGACCGCCACTCCCATCGCCCGGAAGCTGTCCGGACTCACGATGCTGATCGCAACGGAGACGGGACGAATCGGCGTAAAGATCCCGCCCTGGGCGCAGCGGCCGCAGTCGGTGAGCACGAAGTCCACCGTCCCCAATCCCACGAGCGCTCCCGGACTGGACAAGCTCACCAGGTCGTACTCCAAATTCCGGCCGAGCCGGCGCAGCAGGGACGCATACCGGTTTGCGCGTTCGCCCGACGGCGCGCGGACTTGGACCTCGAAGATTTCGCCGTTAGGCGACACCGCGGCCCGGGATTCGCTCAGGAGCCCGCCCGCGTGGCGCGTCAGCTCAGCGGCGGCCAGGAGCATCGCGAACGCGACCGCGAGCTGCAGCGTCGGTACGGTGAGCCCGAGCGGATGGGCGCCTCCCGCCACCGGTCGGGGTGTACGGGGGATCACGAGCGTCGACAGCAGCGCCCCGAGCAGGATCACCGCTGCGAGGCCGAACACCGCCGCGATCGGTCCGGCGACCGGCCCCAGCCCCACACCAGCCGTCGTCGAGCCCGGCCAGGTCGCGAGCGCCCAGCGCGTGCCGGCGAGACCCACCGGCACGGCCGTGCCCGCGACGACGGCGGCCATCACCGCGCCTTCGAGGAAGCCGCCGACGCGGAGCTGGCGGCGTGAGCCGCCGACGGCGCGGCGCACGACCATCTCCGGCCGGCGAGTCGACGCCCGGTCGGCCGACAGCGCGAGCACCGTCATCACCGCCATCGCGAGGGCCGCGATCGCGAGTCCGAGGAGGATGCCGCCGAGAGTGGCGAGACCGCGCAGCTGCAGCGCGGCCGGCGTCGTGGCCGACGCCGACCAGCCGATGGCGAGCCCCGCGTCGGGGATCGGCGCGAGCTGCAGTCGCCCGGCGGCAGGTCCGCCGAGCGAGACGACGGGGAGCGCGGCGGCCACAGCCAGGGTGCCGGCCACGACGATCAACGTCGTCGAGGCCGCATACGCCCGCAGGGCCCAGCGCGCGGCCACAGTGGCCGGACGAAGAGTTGGCATCATCCCGCGCGCACCTTGCGGACGTATTGCAGCGCCCCCGACGGGCACCGGTCGACCTGGGCGGCCACCGCATCGGCGGACTCGAGTTCAGGCCGGATCCAGCGTTTGCGTGTCAGATCGAACACATCCGGGAGACCCCGGACGCACACGCCGGAATGGATGCAGACGTTCGGATCGAACGTGACGACGATCTCGTCGGCCTCGTAGGTTTGCAGGCGATTCGGCATGTTCCTCACGGTGTCGCCGTTGCCGGCCGGGGGGGGGGCGGCGCATGCATCTCGTATTCCCGCGGCGGCTCGGCACCCAGCAGGTTGCGTACGAAGTAATCCCAGCGGCGGCGCACCATGTAGGGCTCATTGCCGAAACCGTGGCGCCGGTTGGGGAGCGCGAGCAGGTCGAAGTCCTTGTTGTTGCGGATCAGGGCGTCCACCACGAGGAGCGAGTTGTACGGCGGCACGTTGTTGTCCGTCGTGCCGTAGGCGATCAGGAGCTTCCCCTTCAGGTTCTTCGCCAGGTTCTGGTTGGCCTGGTCGTCGTAGTTGGTGGAGCCGTCGGGCCGGCGCTCGAGCAGCCCCTGGTAGCGCTCGCCCCAATCGTCTTCGTATTCCCGGTTGTCGTGGTTGCCCGCCTCGGAGACCGCGACCTTGAAGAAGTCGGGGTAGCGCAGGATTGCATCGGCCGCCGCGAAGCCGCCGCCGGAATGCCCGTAGATCCCCGCGCGGTCCAGGTCGATCCAGCCATACCGCTGTGCCAACTGTTTCATCCCCGCGACCTGATCGGGCAGCCCATTGTCGCCCATGTTGGCGTAGTAGGCGTCGTGGAACGCCTTGGACCGCATCGGCGTCCCCATGGCGTCGATCTCCACGACGATGAAACCGAGCTCGGCCAGCGCCTGCGCGTCGCCGCGCGCAGCCGAGAAGCTCCGCCCCCCGACGCTGCCCGTCTGCGGCCCGGGGTAGATGTGGTTGACGATCGGATACGTGCGCGTCGAATCGAACTGCGTCGGCCGGAACAGCAGCCCGTACAGATCGGTCTTCCCATCCCGCGCCTTGACCGTGATGGGGATCGGGGGCTTCCAGCCGGTCGCGACCAGCCGCGCGATGTCCGACGTTTCGAGCGGGAAGACCACCTTGCCCTCGGCGTCGCGCAACACGGTGACCGGCGGCACGTCGGGGCGCGAATAGCTGTCGACAAAGTACCGTCCCGAGGGGGACAACGTGACGTCATGGTCCGCATCCTGCAGCGTGAGCGGCGTCAGGCGGGAGCCGTCCATCCGCACGCTGTACAGGTGACGGAAATATGGGTCTCCCGGCTCGCGCCCCGCGCCGATGAAGTAGACAGTGCGGCTCTTTTCGTCCACGCGCAGCACCTGGAGGACGGTCCAGTCACCGCGGGTGATCCGGTTCTTGAGCTGGCCGTTCCGGAGGTCGTACAGATACAGATGCCCCCAATTGTCGCGCTCGGAGAACCAGATCAGCTCGCTCGTGGCGGGGAGGGCGTGCCAGTTGATCCGGTTGAAGCCCGATTCGAACTGGGTCGGGCTGGTCTCTTCCAGGACGTCCCGCACCGCGCCAGTCCGCGCCTCGGCGACGCGCAGCTGCTCGCGCTTGTGGTCGCGCGACGTCGAGACGAAAATCAGCTGCGACGCGTCCGGGCTCCACTCCACGTCAGCCCAGCGGCCGCCGCACAGGACGTGATCGCAGATGCTGGAGCGGTGCTGGTCGGCCGGCATCTGCAGGCGGATCACGCGGGGGCTCTCGCCCGCAAGATCGATGATCACCCGCTGAATCGTGGTGATCACGCTGTCGCCCGGGAGCGGGTACTTCCACTGCTCGAGCAGCGGGTGGCCCACGCGGGTCTGGACGAGGTACATCTCGCCCACGCCGCGCTCGTCCTGTTGGAACGTCGCGACCTTCTTGGAGTCGGGGGACCACACCAACACCGCGCGGTCGCTCCGGATCCACCCCGCGTTGTCGGTCGCGTAGCCGAAGTCCTTCACCCCATCCGTCGTGAGCTGGGTCTCCTGGCCGGAGGCGAGCTCACGCGCCCAGAGGTTGTAGTCGCGGATGAAGGCAACGCGCTTGCCGTCCGGGGCGACCACGCCGTTGTCGAGCACCGGGTCGCGACGCCGGGGCGCTGCCGTACATTGCGCGCCTGCGAGGTCGCACGTCCAGTGACGGGAGGGGGGGGGGGACCCGATGTCGAACGTGATCGCCCGAGCGTCGGGGGAAAACTCGAACTGCGTGAAGGGCAGATGGAGCGCGTCGTAGGTGGTGTCGGCGGCGCGGGACAGCGCCGCGGCCAGCTTCCCCTGGTCGAAGGCGCGGGCGCGGGTCCGCCGCGCTGCATCGACGAGCACGAACTCGATCCCCTCGGGGATCGCGTTGCGGTACCAGAAGCGGTCGTCGGGCAGCGCGGTCGGCCGGATGCCGGCGCGGAACACGAGCGGCGTCGTATTGTAGCTCATGAACCGCTCGGCGCGGGCGTAATCGGCGGCCGTGAGGGCGCGTGGCGCTGCGGTGCCCGGTTGCTGCGCCCCCGCCGCAGTGGAGGGGAGGACGATGGCGACCAGTGCCGTCAGGACTACCGCACGTGCTCGCATGCTCGCGGCCCTCCGTCAATCGCCCGTGGGGACGATGCCCGCCCCTTCGACCATGAGGATCACCGTACGCTCCGGTGCCCGCGTACGATGCCGGACCCCCTTCGGCACGACGAACCCCTGCCGGGGCGCGAGCTCCACCGTGCGGCCTTCCAGGTCGATGAAGAAGCGTCCCTCGACGACGTAGAAGAACTCGTCTTCGTCCTCGTGCTTATGCCAGTGATACTCACCCTGCAACACGCCGAGGCGCACGACCGAGTCGTTCACGCGACACATCGTCTGGTTGTACCACTGGTCCGTACACGTGTCGACGAGCGTCTGCACGTCGATGCGCTCGAGCGGAGGGTAGTAGATGTTCAGGTGCGTCGCGTATGGGTACGACGATGCGTCGGCCATGGCCTCATCCCTCCCGAAACGGGAAGAAGCGCCCCTGCTGCCCTTCCTGACGTTGCCAGGTCACCGAGCCGTCGGCCCGCCGGCAGCTCAGCGCGGCGGAGCCATCGGTTTTCTTCTTGATGTGGATCACGAGGTCGTGATCAGCCGCCTTCATACTTGAACGACACCTTGACCTTCGCCCGATAGCTCTCGACTTTGCCGTCCTTCAGCTGCATGTCGAGCTGCGAGATCTCCGCCACACGCAGATCGCGCAGCGTCTGGGCCGCGCGTTTCACCGCCGCGCTCGCCGCTTTCTCCCAGGACTCCGTGCTGGTGCCGACCAGCTCGATGACTTTGTAGACACTCTCTGGCATGACGGATCTCCTTGTCAGCTGGGGTACGCCGCTGCTCAACGGACCGCAGGTAAGCTGCGGCGCCCCGTGGAAAGACTCAATCCCCCGGCCGGCAGTTACACCCGCATCTTCTCGAGCAGCGCGCGAAACCGCGGGTTTCCGCGCAGCGGATCCACGAGCGGATTCACCTGGAGATACGCCAGCCATCCCCGCCGCTCCGCGTACGCCTGCTCGGCCCATGCGAGCGCGCGGTCCCAATTCTCGAGGCCGAGGTGCACCGTGATCAGCGCCACCGGGGAGACGTAGTCCCGCGCTGCCTGGGCCTCCAGCGCCGCGAGTACGGCTTCCGCCTCCCCTCGCCGGCGGGTGCGGG
>Ga0209761_1000276_pt1 | contig 29558 bp, 28 predicted proteins | sample GraSoi013_1_40cm_4_FD_185818 | JGI IMG/M metagenome (GOLD analysis project Ga0209761, IMG submission 185818) | Grasslands soil microbial communities from the Angelo Coastal Reserve, California, USA - Sample 09_25_2013_1_40cm (SPAdes) (version 2) | ecosystem: Environmental > Terrestrial > Soil >... | reverse complement strand
ACACGGGCAGCGTGCCCTGCGGCGCGTCGAACCCTTTCACGACGATCTCCTGCTGCCCCAGCATCCCGTCCACCACGACCCCCGCCCGCCGGTCCCCCATTTCGAGCACGATGATCGGGGCCCGGGCGGGCTCCCGGTCGCTGGTGACGCCGAGCAGCCGGCGCAGGTGCACCAGCGGCACCACGCGGTCGCGCAGCACGATCGCCTCGCGGCCTTCCACGACGGTCGTGGTCACCGTACCGAGCTCGACCGTCTCCGCCACATACGTGAGCGGCAGCGCGTAGCGCTCCGGCCCGACGCTCGCGATGATGGCGCGCACGATCGCGAGCGTCACGGGGAGCCGCAGTACGAAGGCCGTCCCCTTCCCCGCCTCGGACCGGATGTCGATCGTGCCGCCGAGCGCGCGGATGCGGGTCATGGCGACGTCGATGCCCACCCCGCGACCCGACACGCTCGTCACCGTCTCCGCCGTGGAGAACCCGGGCCGCGCCAGCACCCGCAACAGCTGATCGTCGGTCAGCGCGTCGGCGTGCGCATCCACCGCGCCGTCGCGCTGCGCCCGCTCCAGAATCTTGTGGCGGTCGATCCCCCGGCCGTCGTCCGACACGGTGATGGCGACGCTGGCACGCTCGCGCACCGCGGTGAGCACGATCTCGCCTTCGAGCGGCTTGCCGCGGCGGCGGCGCTCGGCCGGCGGCTCGATCCCATGGTCCACGGCGTTGCGGAGCAGGTGTAGCAGCGGGTCGCCGAGCTCGTCCAGAATCGTGCGGTCGAGCTCGATCTCCTTCCCCTCGACCCGGAACGCCACCTGCTTCCCGAGCTCGCGGGCCAGGTCGCGCACGAGCCGCGGGAAGCGGTCGAACACTTGCCACACCGGCGTCATGCGCGCCTGGATGATCTCCGCCTGCAGATCGGAGGACAGGCGCGAGACCTGGATCGCGACGTCGTCGATCGCCGGGTCGCGCCGCTCGGCGGCGAGCTGGTTCAGGCGCCCCCGCGCCGTGGCGAGCTCCCCGATCAAGTCCATCAGGCCGTCCAGCCGCCGCAGGTCGACGCGGATGTGTCGGCTGCGCCCACCCTCCGCAGGCGCCGCGGGCAAGCCCTCGGGCGCGGACCCGCGCACCTCCTCGCCGCCCACCGTCAGGTGCGCGACGTCGCCCGCGGCTCGGAGCGCGGCCTCGATCTGATCCGCGGCCGCCGGGGAGTCGAGCCGGAAGCTGAACCGCCCCTCGAACTCCTCCGCTTCGAAGGCCGTCTGGGGAGGCGTGACGGCGTGCACGGCGCCCAAGGCCTGGGCCCGCCGGAGCACGAGCAGCGCCCGCCCGCCTTTCAAGGGCGCCTCCGGGCGCAGCGTCACCTGCACCAAGCGGCTCGTCGCCGCCGCCTCGAGCTGCGGCGACGGAGGTGCGGCCGGCGGCGTGACGCCCCCCGCCTCGCTCGGCGCTTCAGCCGGCGTCCCCACTTTGCCGGCGGCCACGCGTAACGCGGCGTGCTCCAAGTCGGCGACGATCTCGGCGACCTCGAGCTCACGCTCCCGCCCCACCACCGACAGCTCCACCGCGCGCTCGAGCGCATCGCGCGCGCGAAACAGCAGCTGGAGCAGCTGATCGGTGGCCGGGTGCGCGCCGCGGCGCAGCACGTCGAGCAGGCTCTCCATCCGATGAGCGAGGTCGGTGACCCGGGCGTAGCCCATCGTCGCCGCCATCCCCTTCACCGTGTGCACCGCGCGGAACAGCCCGCTCACGGGAGTGAGCCCGGCGGGCTGCCGCTCCCACTCGAGCAGCAGCTGGTTGCAGGCGCTCAAGTGCTCCCGGCTCTCGGCCAAAAACAGCTCGGCGTACTGCGACAGGTCCATGGTCAGCCCAGCACGCGCTGGACGGCTTCGAGCACGCGCGAGGGTTGGAACGGCTTCACGACGAAGTCCTTCGCGCCCGCCTGAATCGCCTCCACCACCAACGCCTGCTGGCCCATGGCGCTGCACATCAGAATCTTGGCGTCCGGATCCTGCTTGACGATCTCGCGCACGGCGTCGATCCCGCCCATGTCGGGCATCACGATATCCATCGTGACGAGGTCCGGCTTGAGCTGCCGGTATTTCTCCACCGCCTGCGACCCGGTCTCGGCCTCACCCACGATCTCGAAGCCGGCCTGCGCTAGGATGTCCGAGATCATCGTCCGCATGAAGATGGCGTCGTCGCAGACGAGGACAGTGTGACTCACACACCCTCCCTAGGAAGACAAGATGGGGGTCAGTAGCGCGTCGGTATCGAGAACGACGAAGAGTTGGCCGGCGCGGCGCCCGACGGCGCGCACCAGCGTCGGATCGATGCCGGGCAGCGCCGGTCGGCGATCGAGCGCCGCGCCGTCGGCGGCGAGGAGGTCGACGACTTCGTCCACGGTGAAGCCCAGGACCTTCCTCCCCTCGCCGACCTCGAGGAGCACGGTCGTGCCGCTCTGGGTCCCGTTGGACGCGGGCGGCTCCGGCTGGCGGAGCGCTCGCCAACCCTCCACCACGGTGACGAGGGTGCCCCGCACGTTGACGAGACCGGCCACCAGCGGCGGCGTCCCAGGAATCCGCGTCGTCGCGAGCCGCGGCAGGATTTCGCGCACCCGCTCGGCTTCGGCCGCACAGACGAGGGTGCCCACGCGAAACACCAGCAGGCGGACGACCCCGGCGTCACTCATCCGATGCGAAGAACCCAAGATACTGCAAGGGGTTGCGTTGAGCAAGCAAAGTGCCGTCTCCTGCCGCGCAGGCCAGCGCGGGCGCGAGATCGGGAGGCCATTCCGAGCGCAGCGTGACGCGGACACCGCTGATCGGGTGGGCGAACGCGAGGCGGGCGGCGTGCAGCAGCTGGCGCGGCGCGAGCGCTTCGAGCTGCTCCGCCGCCCGCCGCTCTGACGGCGTGACCCGCCGGCTGCCGCCCAGCGCGTACTCCGGGTCGCCCACCACCGGGTGGCCGACATGCGCCAGGTGCACGCGGATTTGATGGGTGCGCCCGGTGCCGAGCGTGAGCCGCAACAGGTCGGTCTGCGCGAAGCGCGCCACCACCGCCGCGTGCGTCACCGCGTGGCGGCCGCCGGCGAGCACCGCCATCCGCTTGCGATCCTTGGGATGCCGCGTGATCGGCGCCTCGATGTCGACGGGGCTCTTCGCGAAGTGGCCCCAGGCGAGGGCGGCGTACACGCGCTCGACCTTGCGCTGCTCGATCAGACGGGTGAGACGCCGGTGCGCGCTGTCGGTCTTCGCGACGAGCAGCAGTCCCGAGGTGTCGCGGTCGAGCCGGTGCACGATGCCCGGGCGCCCCGCGGTCGACCCTTGCGAGAGCGCCGTGCCCCGCCCCACGAGGACGTTCACCAGTGTGTCGTCCCAGTGGCCGGGGCCGGGGTGCACCACCAGGCCCGGCGGCTTGTCGAGCACGGCGAGGTGCTCATCCTCGTACACGAAGCTCAGCTCCCGATGAGCCGGGGCGTACGTGCGGGGCGGGTCCTCCGCGGGGAGCTCGACCGTCACTACCGCGCCGCGCTCCAGCCGGGCCGAGGCGCGCAGCGGCGCGCCGTCGCGGGTGACGCGTTTGGCGGCGATGAGGCGGGCGGCGACAGTGCGGGACAACGCAAGCTGATCGGCGACGAAGCGGTCGAGACGCTCGGTCTCGGGGGCCGCGACACAGAACGTGACGGCGGCCATCAGGGCTCGGCCGCCCTGGCCTCCTTCGCCCGTTCCTGCGCCCGGCCCTCGAGCCAGAGGGAGACCGCCAGCGCGATCGCCCCCACGGTGATGGCGGAGTCGGCGACGTTGAAGGTGGGCCAGCGCGCGGAGCCGATCCCCACGTCCACGAAGTCCACCACGCCCTGCGCGCTGCGGAGGCGGTCCACCACGTTGCCGACCGCGCCGGCGCACACGAGCGCGAGCGAGACGATGCGGAACCGGTCGCCCGGCCGCGCGGAGCGCACCATCGAGCGCAGCACGAACAGCGCCGCGATGGCGAGCCCGAAGAAGATCCAGCGCGAGTAGGCGCCCAGGCAGAGCCCAAAGGCGGCGCACTGGTTGTAGACGAGTCGGAGCTGCACGTAGTCGCCGAGCACCTGCACGGGGAGATGGCGCGCCAGCAGCGACTCGGCGAGCAGCTTGGTGACGACGTCAGCCACGACGACCGCCGCCGCCGTTCCCCAGAAGAGCCGGCGGTCAGCGCCGTTTGCCATCTTCCTCCTTCGCTTTGCACTTGATGCACAAGCGGGCGTGCGGGAGGGCGTCGAGGCGGTCGAACCCGATGTCCTCGCCGCACTGCTCGCACTTGCCGAACTTCTCGGGCGTCTGGTAGAGGCGCCGCAGCGCCTGGTTCACGTGCCAGAGATAGCGACCCTCTTGCGACGCGAACAAGAACGCCTTCTCCCGCTCCATGGCGTCCGTGCCCTGGTCCGCCATGTGGAACGAGTAACTCGAGAGGTCGCCGTCGGACGCCTGGAGGCTCGAGTTGAAGGACTCGCCGTAGTGGCCGAGCTCCTTCATCACGCGCGCTCGCTCTTCCAGCAGTCGCTTCTCGAGATGCGCTAACTGCTTCTTGTTGAGGCTCTTGGAAGACTTCGGTTTGGATTTCGTCGGCATTATCGGGTTCCGCCCTTTCGTCCGTCGTGACGCCGTAGCGCGATGGTCACGCGGCGTCCTTCGATGTCGACTTCACTGGTCACGTCGGGTTCGTCGAGCACGGTGCCGAGCACGGTCTTGCGCGCCAGCGTTTCGCCCTCGACGTAGCTCTGGAACGTACCGACCGCGGCGACCACGTCCTCCGGCCCCGCGATGCTCAACTCGATACGGGTGGTGTACTGATACCCCGCATCTTTGCGGAGCCGCTGCACCCGGTTCACGAGCTCCCTGGCGAGACCCTCTTGGAGCAAGTCCGCGCTGAGCCGTGGATCGACGGCCGCCACGTAGGGCCCATCGGCCTGCACCGCCCAGTCGCTGATCACCTCACGCAGCAGCGTCACGTCCGCGGGCAGGAACTCGAATTCCCCGGCCCGCACGGGGTCCCCACGTTCAAGCACCTGGAGCGCTTGCGCGGTGAGCTGGGACACGGCGGCCGCCGCGCGAGGCGTGTCCTTGCCGTAGCGCTTCCCCAGACTGCGGAAGTCAGCCTTTCCCTTGAGGTTGACGAGCTCGTGGTCGGACGTCACGACCTCCACGTCCTTCGCGTTCACCTCGTCCTTGAGGACGTCCAACAGTTCCGCGAACGCCCGGCCCTTCACGGCCGGCGGCACCGCCACCTGCAGCTTCGCCACGGGCTGGCGCACGGGCAGCTGCTTGGTCTCGCGCGCGGCGCGCGCCAGCGACGCCAGCTTGCGGATCGCCGCCATGGCGGCGAGCAGCTCGGGCTCGCGGCGCCCCTGGTCGGACGGAAACGAGGCAAGGTGCACCGAGGTTCCCGTGAGCGCCCGATGCAGCCAGTCCGACACGAAGGGCGCGGCGGGCGCGATCAGCTGCGCCGTGGTGAGCAGCACGTCGTACAGCGTGCGCAGGGCGGCCTCGTCCGCCGCGCGGTCCGGCGCCCAGAACCGCGGCCGGTTCGTGCGCACGTACCAATTGGAGAGGTCGTCCGCGACGAAGTCCATGATCGCCCGCGTCCCCGCCGTCACGTCGTAGGCGTTCCAGGCATCGCGCACGGCGGCCACGACCTCGTCGAGCTTGGCGAGCACCCAGCGGTCGGCGAGCGGTCGCCCGCTTACCGGCGGGCCGGCGCCGTCCGCTCGCCAGTCCTGCGCATACTGCGCAAAGAACGTGTAGGCGTTGCGCAGGGTGTTCAAGAACCCGCCCGCGACGTCCGGGATGTGGCGCCGATCGAACCGCTTGGGGAACCACACCTGGCTCTGGCCCAGCAGGTAGAGGCGCACCGCGTCGGCGCCGTGCTCCTCGATCACCTGCCACGGGTTGATGACGTTCCCCCGACTCTTCGACATCTTCTGGCCCTGGGCGTCGAGCACGAGCTCGTTTACGATCACCTGCTTGTAGACGACGGAGTCGAACACTGCGACGCCGATGGCGAGCAGCGAGTAGAACCAGCCGCGGGTCTGGTCCACCCCTTCGCAGATGAAGTCCGCCGGAAAGTGCGCCTTGAAGTCCGCCTGGTGCTCGAAGGGGTAGTGCCACTGCCCGTACGGCATGGCGCCCGAGTCGAACCAGGCGTCGATCACCTCGGGGACCCGCCGCATCGCGCCGCCGCATTGGCGGCACGCCCAGGTGTACTGGTCGATGTGGGGCTTGTGGGGATCGAACCCTTGGAGCAGGGGCGCGCCGACCCGCTCCGCCAGTTCCGCATACGAGCCGATCACTTCGCGGTGCTCCCGCTCCGTCTCGCACTCCCACACGTTCAACGGCGTGCCCCAGTAGCGGTCGCGCGACAGCGCCCAGTCGACGTTGTTCTCGAGCCACTCGCCGAACCGCCCGCTCCCCACTTCCGGGGGGTGCCACCCCACCTGCGCGTTCACCTCCAGCATCCGGGCCTTGATGGCGGTCGTGCGCACGAACCACGAGCTGCGGGCGTAGTAGATGAGCGCCGAGTCGCAGCGCCAGCAGAACGGGTACTGGTGCTCGTAGGGCCGCGTCTCGAGCCACCGGCCCTCGTGCTTCAAGCGCTCGATGATGAGGCGGTTCGTCTCCTTGTCGGTGACGAGGCGGCCGTTGATCTCCTCCCAGCGCGTCCCCTGGAACGTGCCGTCGGGCCCGACCGGGTTCACGAAGGCGAGGCCGTACTGCTGCGCCGCAGTGTAGTCGTCCGCGCCGAACGCCGGGGCCATGTGGACCAGCCCCGTGCCTTCGTCCGCCGAGACGAAGCCGCCCGCCACGACGATGGCCCGCTGGCCCTCCTGCGGCAGCTCCACCAGCTCCAGCGGTCGCACGTACTTCTGCCCCACGAGCTCGCGCCCGCGGTAACCGGCGACCCGCGTGCCCGTCGCGAGCGGCTTGCCGCCGACGTGCACGTCGCCGGCGCGCGCCGCCGCGACGATGTAGCGGACGCCGTTCACCTCGTATTCCCCGTACTCCAGTTCGGGATGCACGGCCACCGCGACGTTCGCCAGGAGCGTCCAAGGCGTCGTCGTCCAGATGACCAGCTGGCGCCGGGGGTCGCTCGCGAGCGGGAATGTCACGTACACCGAGTTGGTCTGCACTTTGTCGTAGCCGAGGGCCAGCTCGTGCGAGGAGAGCGCGGTGCCACACCGCGGACAGTAGGGCAGCACCTTGTGCCCACGGTAGAGGAGGGCCTTCTCGTGCAGCCGCTTGAGCAGCCACCACACCGTCTCGATGTATTCGTTGGTGTAGGTGATGTAGGGGTGTTCGTAGTCGAGCCAGTAGGCGATCCGCTCCGAGAGCGATTCCCAGTCGGTCTTATAGGTGAAGACGCTTTCGCGGCACAGCTTGTTGAATTTCTCGATGCCGTAGGCTTCGATCTGCTGCTTGCCGCTGATGCCGAGCGTCTTCTCGACCTCGATCTCGACCGGCAACCCGTGGGTATCCCAGCCCGCGATGCGCGTCACGGCCTGGCCGAGCATCGTGTGGTAGCGGCACACCAGATCCTTGATGGTGCGGGCGAAAACGTGGTGGATCCCCGGCCGGCCGTTCGCCGTGGGCGGCCCTTCGAAGAAGACGAACGGCGGCCCGTAGCGCATCGCCTCGCGCGTCCGCTCGAACAGCCGCTCGTGCTTCCACGTGGCGAGCAGCTGCTTCTCGAGCGCGTCCGTCGAGAGCTTCGGATCGAAAATCGGATACATCAGTTGAGGCGCTCCAGCACGCCGCGGATCAGCGCGCCGAGCCGGGGCTCCGCGGCGCGCGCCACCGCGATGATCTGCTCCACCGACGCGGGCGCGAGCGCGTCCGGCAGGCACTGGTCCGTGATGATCGACACGCCGAGCACCCGCATCCCCATGTGCCGCGCCGTGATCACTTCCGGCACCGTGCTCATCCCCACCACGTCCGCCCCGATCGCCCGCAGCATGCGGTACTCCGCGCGCGTCTCGAGGTTCGGGCCTGGGACGGCGACGTAGACGCCTTCGCGCAGCACGATCGCCCGCTCGAGCGCGACCGCGCGCGCCAGGGCGCGCAGCCCGGCGTCGTACGGCTCCGACATGTCGGGGAAGCGGGGGCCGAGGCGGTCGTCGTTGGGCCCGACGAGCGGGTTGTCCCCGAGCAGGTTGATATGGTCGGCGATGAGCATCAGGTCGCCTGGGCTCCACAGAGGATGCATCCCGCCGCAGGCGTTCGACACCACCAGCGTGGCCGCACCCAGCGCATGCAGCACGCGAACGGGGAAGGCGACCTGCGCCAAGGTGTAGCCCTCGTAGCGGTGGAACCGTCCCTGCATCGCGACCACCCGCTTCCCCGACAGCGAGCCGACGAGCAACTGCCCCGCGTGGCTCTCCACCGTAGCGAGCGGGAACCCGGGAATCTCCCCGTAGGGAATCCGCACCTCCACCCCCACCTCTTCGGCCAGCCCACCGAGCCCCGTGCCCAGGATGATCGCGACGTCGGGGACGAGCTGTGTCCGTGCGCGGACGGCGCGGAGCGCCGCGTCGATCATCCGCCCCGCTGGCCGTCCAGCGCCCGGAGCTCGGCGAGCTGGCGCTCGAGCAGCGCGCGGAACCCGCCGACGTACTGCTGGTACTGCCGCTGCACCTCGGCGGCCTGGCGCTCCACCTCGGCCTTCGCGGCGCGCGCCTCGTCCAGGATGCGCCGCCCCTCGGCCTCGGCCTCGCGCACTACGACCTGCGCCTCCCGCTGCGCCGCCGTATGGGTCGCCTCGCGCAGCTGCTGCGCCGCGACCAGCGCCTCGTTCATCGCGCGCTCCCGCTCGCGGTAGGCGCGGAGCTGCTCGCCCAGCGCCGCCACCCGCTCCTCGAGCACGGACCTCTCGCGCAAGATCCGCTCCAGCTCGTCTGCCACGCGGACGCGGAAGTCCTCCACGCCTATCGGCTCGTAGCCGCGCAGGCTCTTGCGAAACTCCTGCTTGCGCACGTCGAGCGGCGTGAGGTGAAACGCGGGTTCGCTCACGTCCGCTCCTCGGCCCTCCCCTTCCCCCGCCCCCCCGCCTCCGCGTCCGCTTCCCCCTCCTCCCCCCCCGCTCCCGCCATCGCCCTCGGCCCGAACAGGACGGTACCCAAGCGGATCACCGTTGCCCCCTCCTCGACTGCGATAGCGTAGTCGGCGGACATCCCCATCGAGAGCGTCGCCAGCCATAGGCCATCCTCCTTCAGTGCGTCCCGCAGCGACGTGAGCCCGCGGAACGTCCGCCGCTGGAGTCCCGCGTCCTCCGTGAACGGCGCGATCGTCATGAGCCCTTCGAGCGCGAGGTGCGGCAGCGCCGCGATCCGCCGTGCCAGCGCCGGCGCTGCGCCCGGCGGGCAGCCGCTCTTCTGCGCCTCTCCCGCCACGTTCACCTGCAGCAGCACGCGCACGGGCGCTCCCTCAGCGTGCGCCGCGGCGCGCTTGTCCAGCTCCACGGCGAGCGCGAGCGAGTCGAGGGAATGCACCAGCGCGAACCGCCCCGGCACGTGCTTCGCCTTGTTGCGTTGGAGATGACCGATCAGGTGCCAGGTCGCGCCGCGTCCGATCGGCGTGTCGATCTTCTCCAACGCCTCCTGCACCCGGTTTTCGCCCAGGTCGGTTAGGCCCGCAGCGAGCGCGGCCTCGACCGCGTCCAGCCCGAAGCCCTTCGTGACGGCGACGATCGTCACCGGGTGCGCCCAGCCGCGGGCCGCCTGGCGGCGGGCGATTTCGGCCCGCACGTGGGCCAGCCGCTCAGGCAGGGCCCCAAAATTCATAACCGCAAAAAGTAGCCGCCCACGCCGGTGGAGACAATCCAGGGTGGGCGGAAGGTGCGACGCGGTGAGGGGTTAGCTCGCTGGAGCGGTAACGCGCTCGCCGCCCTCGAGATGCGAGATCGCTCCGGATAAGAGATCCCGCACCTGCTGCGGCGTGAGGTGACGGTGCAACAGGCCGTGGCTCGCGATCGAGATCGTGGACGTTTCCTCCGACACGACCAACACCGTGGCATCGGTCTCCTCGGACAGGCCGAGCGCGGCCCGGTGGCGCGTGCCGAGCGACTTGTCGGCGACCTTGAACTGCGTGAGCGGGAGCACGCACCCCGCGCCGATGATCCGGTCGCCGCGCACCAGCACGGCCCCGTCGTGGAGCGGCGAGTACGGGGTGAAGATGGTGGTGAGCAAGTCCGCCGAGACCTTCGCCTCCATCGGGACACCCGAGGAGATGAACTCCTCGAGCCCGATGTCGCCTTCGACGGCGATGATCGCGCCGGTCCCGCCCCGCGCCAGCCGGTCCATCGCTTCGGCGATCTCCTCCGCCACCGATTGGCGATCGCCGCGCGAGAAGCGTCGCATCAACCGTGACTGACCGAGCCGGGCGAGCGCGTTGCGCAGCTCGGGTTGGAACACGACGACTGCCGCGAACGGTCCGTAGGTGAACACGACCTTCAGGAGGAAGCTGATCATCTCGAACTTGGCGAGCAGCGCCGCGAAATACGCGACGGAGAGAATCATCACACCCACGACGATCTGCATCGCTCGGGTGCCTACGAGGAACAGGAGGAAGCGGTAGATCACGAACGCGACGAGCAGGATCTCGACCACGTCCGGCCAGAGCTGCGGGATGAGAAACCGATACGCTTCGAGGTTCACCGTGAGCTCGTCGTAGCGCACGCCACCTGCAGCGCCTCGCGCGCCACGGCGGCGTCGTGGACCCGAAACACCCGCGCCCCGCGCTCCCACGCCAGGGCGCACGCGACCGCCGTCGCCCGGTCCCGGTCCTCCACCGGCCGCCCGGTGGCGTGGCCGAGAAACCGTTTGCGGGACGGCCCGACCGCTACAGGATAGCCCAACCCCACGACGGTTGCCAGCTCGTCGAGCAGGCGGAAATTCTGCTCCGGGTTCTTGGCGAACCCGAACCCCGGATCGACGACGATGCGCGCGCGCTCCACCCCGCCCTGCTCCGCCCGCCGCGCCGCCACACCGAGCTCGGCCGCGACCTCGGCCGCCACGTGGCGGTAGGTGGCGAGCGAATCCATCGTATCGGGCGTGCCGCGCATGTGCATGAGGATCACGCCCACCCCCGCCCCGGCCGCCGCCGGGGTCAGCGCCGGATCGAACGCGAGCCCCGAGACGTCGTTCACGACGGCGGCGCCGGCGGCGATCGCGGCGCGCGCGACCGGCGCCTTGCGGGTGTCGACCGAGATCGGGCCCAGCCGGCGCCGCGCCAACTGCTCGATCACGGGGACGACCCGGGCGATCTCGTCGTCCACCGCAACCGCCGCCGCCCCCGGCCGGGTGGACTCCCCGCCCACGTCGAGCAGCTCACAGCCGTCGGCGATGAGCCGCTCCGCCTGGGCGATGGCCCGATCGACCGCGGCGAATCGCCCGCCGTCCGAAAACGAGTCGGGCGTGACGTTGAGGATGCCGACGATAACCGGATGATCGAGCAGGATCCGCTGGCCGGCGATCTCCCACGCCTGCGCCGGCTCCGCATGAGCGGCAAGCACGCGGCCGAGCTCCGGACCCAGGCGCTCCAGCCCGGGCGGCACGCGGTCGGGTCGCGCGAGCGGGGCGAGCCGGCTCGCCGCCGCGCCGACGAGCGCCCATCCCTCGCCGGTGAGCACATCGGCGCCGGCCTTCGCGCCCCAGTGCACGAGCGCCTCCCGCTCGGCGCCGGTGAGGTCTTCGAGGATGACGGCGAGCGGCTGCACGCCGGTGGCGGCGAACCACGCGGGCTGGGCGTCCCAGCCGCGGGCCGCGAGCGCCGCGCGCACCGCCTCGGGGGTGTGGGCGGCGAGCGCGGTGACCTTCACGCCCCGGCGGGCTCCGGGGGCGGGCTCCCCAGCACGGGACCGCGCGCCGGAGTCTTTTCCTTTATCTGAGCGCCTTCGGGCGCCGGCGGCGGAGTCGCGGGCGCGGGCGGCACCACCGGGGGCAGCGCCTTGCCGGCCAGGACCAGCTCCACCTCATCGCGATCGAGCGTCTCCCGCTCGAGCAGCGCGCTCGCCAGCCGGTCGAGCGCTGCGCGATGCTCGGAGATGATCATCCGCGCCCGCTCGTATGCCTCGGAGAGGATGCGCTTGAGCTCCGTATCCACGATCTCGGCGGTGCGGTCGGAGATCTCGCGCCGCTGGACCACCTCGCGCCCGAGGAAGATCTCGGCCTCGCGATCGCCGACGGCGATGGGGCCGACGACGTCGCTCATGCCAAACTGCGTCACCATGCGCCGCGCCATCTCGGTGGCCTGCTGGATGTCCTGCGCCGCCCCGGTCGTGACCTTCTCCGGCCCGAACACCAGCTCTTCGGCCACGCGGCCGCCGTATGCCATGGCGAGGCGGCCGTGGATGTACTGCTTGGTGTAGTTGTGCCGGTCCTCCTCCGGGAGGGAGAAGGTGATGCCGAGCGCGCGGCCGCGCGGGACGATCGTGACTTTGTGGAGCGGATCCAGGCCCGGGATCTTGAGACTGACGAGCGCGTGTCCCGCCTCGTGGTAGGCGGTGAGACGCCGCTCCTCGTCGGACAGGACCATGCTCTTGCGCTCCAGCCCGAGCATCACCTTGTCCTTGGCGTCCTCGAGGTCGTTCATGTCGACCGCGCTCTTGTTGCGGCGGGCGGCGAGCAGGGCCGCCTCGTTGACGATGTTGGAGAGCTCGGCGCCGGAGAGCCCCGGCGTTCCCTTCGCGATCCGCTCCAGGTTCACCCCGGCGGCGAGGGGGATTTTGCGTGTATGGACCCGGAGAATCTGCTCCCGCCCCTTCACGTCCGGCATGTCCACGACGATCTGCCGGTCGAACCGGCCGGGCCGCAGCAGGGCGGGGTCGAGGATGTCCGGCCGGTTGGTGGCCGCGAGCAGGATCACCCCGTCGTTCGACTCGAACCCGTCCATCTCGACGAGCAGCTGATTCAACGTCTGCTCGCGCTCGTCGTGACCACCGCCCAGCCCCGCTCCGCGGTGGCGCCCGACGGCGTCGATTTCGTCGATGAAGATGATGCACGGAGCGTGCGCCTTGCCCTGCTCGAACAGGTCGCGCACCCGCGAGGCGCCGACGCCGACGAACATCTCCACGAAATCGGATCCCGACATCGAGAAGAACGGCCGTCCCGCCTCGCCCGCCACGGCTTTGGCGAGGAGCGTCTTGCCCGTCCCGGGCGGCCCGACGAGCAGCGCACCCTTCGGCAGCCGGCCACCCAGACGCTGGAACTTCTGCGGGTCCTTGAGGAAATCGATGATCTCCTCGAGCTCCTGCTTGGCCTCGTCGCACCCGGCGACGTCGGCGAAGGTGATCTTCGGCGTGTCGCCCGCGAGCAGCTTCGCCTTGGACTTGCCGAAGGCGAACGCCCGGTTCCCGCCCTGCTGCATCTGGCGCAGCATGAAGATGATGAGGCCGAGGATGAACAGGTACGGCAGAAAACTGAAGAGGAATACGCCGAACGACTGCTTCTCCTCGCGCGCGCGCACGTCCACGCCCTTGTCCCGGAGCGTCTGCACCCATTCGGCGCGCGACTCGAACGGCAGGAGCGTGGTGAAATGCTCCGCCGAGCGCCGGCCGACGGTGACGGCGTGCTTGAAGTCTCCCTTGATCTGTTGCCGCTCGGTGATCTCGACCGCGGCGATGTTGGCGGCGTCGAGCTGCTCGGTGAACTGCGTGTAGGAGATCTCGACCGCCTCCTGGCGGCGACTCGAAGCGAACTGCACCAGCGCGATCGAGCCCACGATCAAGAGCGCCCAGAACGACAGCGTGCGGAGCGTTCGGGCCCAGTTGAACTCGCGCGGCGGCGGGACGCGGTTGGGCATCTACGGGAGACTCGCGATATACGGCAGGTGCCGGAAGTTCTCGGCGTGATCCAGCCCGTACCCGACGAGGAATACCCGCGGGGCATCGAACCCGACGAACTTTGGCTCGAGCACCAGGTGCTCAGCCAGATGTTTGTGCAGCAACGCGCAGATCTCCAAACTCTGCGGGTCCCGCTCCCGCAGCAGCGTCACGAGCCGGTTCAAGGTCTTCCCCGTGTCGACGATGTCCTCGACCAGCAGGATATGTTTACCCCGGAGCTCCGTCTCCGGATCGTACAGCAGCCGCACGTCGCCGCTCGAAATCGTGGCCGCGCCATAACTGGCGGCGACCAGGAAATCCACCTGCAGCGGGCGGTCGAGGCGCCGCACCAGATCGCTCAGGAAGATGAAGCTCCCCTTGAGCAGCCCGAGCACGAGCAGCTCGCCGTCGGGATAGGCCGCCGTGATCTCACGACCCAGCTCGGCGACACGCCGCGCGATCGTGTCCTCGTCGAAAACAATGCGTGCGAGCTTACGACCGCCCGTCTGCTTCAGGCTCGCCGTACTCGGTAACATGCACTCGCACCGCCGGGGTTCCGGGCTGTGGCAGCGCGGACGCGCTGCGACAGACGCCGGGAACCCAAAGAATCGTTTCGCCGCGAGCGACGACCGGGTAGCTCGCCCGGGCGCTCCGCGGCACGCGCGCTTCCATCAGCAGACGCCGCACCGGCCGATGCCCCACGCCCCCCAGCGGCACCAGCCGGTCTCCCGGCCGCGGCGCCCGGACCTCCCAGTCCGCTCCCGCGATCCAGGTCGTCCAGTCCGACCGCGGCAGCCGCGCCGGCGCGGCCTCGGGCGCCCACTCAACCCGGAAGCTCCCGAACTTCGCGCTGCCGCGCTCACCGCGTGCCACCACTTCCCTGGCTGTGCCTGCGGAGCCACGGCCCACCCGTAACCGATCGAAGGCCACCTCGGCCGCCCAGCCCCCACCCAGCGGCAGGCGCCGTCCCGAAAGATGCCCCGCGAGGGCCAGCAGTCGCCGCGCCCGGCGCGGACCCAATACCAGCCCAGCCCGCCGCGCCGCGGCCCGCAAAAGGGCCACCGACAATGCCTTATCATAGCTGGACAAGGCGGCCCGAGCAACGTCGAAGCCCTCGGCGGCGAGGTGAAGCTGAAGCTCCGGAACGAGTTCCAACACGCGGTCCCACGCGCGGCGATCCGTCGCGGCCGTCCGGCCCAGCCGCAGGATGTCGGCGCGCACCCGGCTTCCCACTCGCGCCGCGAGCCGGGGCAACAGCTCGACGCGTACCCACGAGCGGAGGTGGCGCGGATCACGGTTCGCCGGGTCGTCGTGGAACGGGAGGCCCGACTCCGCCACGTGCGCCGCCAGCTCCGCGCGGGTGAACGGGAGCAGCGGCCGCACGAGACCGCCGCGGCCGCGCGCCGGCATTCCCGCGAGCCCGGCGGGCCCGCTCCCCCGCAGCACGCGCAGCAGGATCGTCTCGATCTGGTCGTCCGAGTGATGCGCCGTGACGAGGTAGCGCGCGGCATGCGCCTGCCGGACGACGGCGAGCCACGCGTAGCGCGCGCGCCGCGCCGCGGTCTCGGTCGCATCGGAACCGAGGTGCAGCTCCCCCAGCTCGAACGCGACCCCGCAGGACTGTGCGAGCCTGCTAACCGCCTCACCGACTAACCGGCTATCCGTCTGAATCCCGTGATCTGCGTGCGCCACGACGAGCGAGAGGCCGCGCCCCGGCGCGACCGCGCGCATCAGATCGAGCAGCGCCACCGAGTCGCCGCCACCGGAAACCGCGAGTACGGCGGTGCCCGGCGCGGGGAAGAGCCGGGCGCGATCGAGGTGCGCGCGGAAGCGGTCGAGCAGCGGAGCCATATAGATAATGATATGTTGACCCCCGACCTCACGCCCCCAGAGGCTCGGGATGCGGCCGGACGAGACCTACCAGTTACTGCGCAACCTCACCTCCCCCGTCGTCGCGCTCACCTCCGAGCGCGCCGGCAAGCGCAACGGCATGATCTCCGACTCGGCGGTGCGGGCCTCGATCGTGCCGGCGATCCCGCGGGTGTCGGTCTACATCCACAAGTTCAATTTCAGTCACGACCTGATCTTCGACACCGGGCGCTTCGTGATGCACCTACTGCGGAGCGACCAGCTCGAGCTGATCCACCGCCTCGGCTTCACGAGCGGGCGCGCGCGCGACAAGCTGGCCGACATCCCCCATCGCCTAGGCACGCTGGGCGTGCCGCTGCTGGACGAGTGCTACGCATATTTCGAGTGCCGGGTCGTGAACGTGATGGACACCGGCAGCTCGACCTGCTTCCTCGGCGACGTCGTGGAGGTCGGCTACGGCGCGAGCAGCCGGCCTACGGGACTGGTGATGACGGCAGCGTACTTTCGGGAGAACATGCCGCCGGCGTGGCGCCAGGAGTACGAAACGCACCTCGAGGCCGCGCAGCGCTTCGCCGCCGAGCGGTCGCGCCCGATCAAGCCCGTCATCTGGAGAGACCTCGCGTAACGCTGACCTGCCGGCGCCGCAGCAACGCCGTCGCTCACCCCGCCGCGTTCCGCTCGTCCGCCTCGCGCTGCTGCATCGGGTCGTGTGGCTGCGCCGTGACCCACACCCCCGGATGCGGGATGGTGACGGTGAACACTTCGTTCACGCGCGGGGGCCGGGCCGTATAGGCCGCGAGCGCTTCCTGCCACTCGCGCGGCAGCTGGTCGGCCGAGCGCAGCGGCAGCGCGATGGCATTGCCGATGCGGCCCAGCACGGTGTTTTCGACCAGATCGGTGAGGGGTCGTCCCGACGGGTCGCGCAGCTTCGCCAGCGCGGCGTACCGGGCGGCGGGATCGCCGGCCGAGATGATGGCAGTCGAATAGTAGAGGAGGTTTGCTTCGATATGGTCGAGCAGCCGGCTGCGGGCCGCGCCGTCCGAGCCCCAACCGTCGTCCGAGCTCAGCAAGCGCTCGAGGTCCGGCTGCAGGGAGCGGTCGAGCAGGGTGCGCCGGAAGATGTAACCGAAGCGCCGCACCACGTCCGGCGTCGCGAGGTTCGGCAGGCGGAACGGCACGAAGATCACGGGGCGCACGCGCGGCGTCCGGACCACGACCCTGAAGCGCTCGAGCGGCTCAAAGAAGTGGAACGTGACGACCCGGTCCGGGCTGGTGTTGCGCACCGTCCGGATCGCCGCCTGCGAGGGCGCTTCGTGATTCGCGTCGACCACCCCGAGGGGCCGACGACGCAGGGCGCTGCTCATGCGCTCGGTCCGGTCGCGGATCAGCTGCACGGTGTCGGTCACCGCCGCGTCGAGGGCGGGCTCGGAGAGCGTCAGCGCGTCGAGCTGCAGGTCGGTGCCGAGCGCCGTGACGAGATCGCCGAGCATCGAGCTGCCGACCATGCGGGCGAGGATCTGGAGCGGGCGCTCCCGCGCCTCCGCCTCGCGGCGCCAGCGGCCGTCGAGCACCGCGAGCCGGGCTTCGTCGCCCGGCGTGAGCGAGACACTGTAGAGCAGCTCGCCCCACTGCACGCCGAGCGACTGCCACGACTCCTCGAGCTCGACGAGCGCGCCGTACCGCATCGGCGCCGCGTGGTCGCTCGCAAGCGCGAAGAAATCCGCGACGGCGTCGGGCGGCCCATGCTTCACCTCGGGCGCCCGTTCGGCGAACATCACGAGCCGCTGGAAGTACAGGACGTGCCCGGGCACGTCGTGCGGCTCCGCGGGACGCGGCGTCGCGGTCGGGCCGGGCTCGCGCGGGGCGCGCTCGCTCGCGCCCGACGGCGTCTGCGGCAGCCAGGTGGGCGCCGCGAGGTCGATCGGCCCTTCCGCGAGCGACGCGGTGACCAGCTCGATCGGCTCCTCATTGCGGAGCCCCACGCGCAGCCGCAGTTTGGCGACATCGCGCCGCGGGATCGTCACGGTGCCGTCCGACTCGCTCACCCAGTAGCCGGCCGGATTGCCGGTCTTATCGAGTACCGTCACGGGCACGCCTTGCGCGGGCTTGCCCGTGTTCTGGTGCACGATCCGGAACACCCAGACGTCCTTCTCAGAGCTGGCCATAAAGGGGGGACCAATATGCAATTGCCGGTGTGAAACGGACAGCGACGTGGGCCACACCACCCACACCAGCGAGGGTAACTGCTTGTGCGATCGGGAATTGAGCGTTAGGCTGCGCTCTGCCGACGCCGACGCCCCCGGCCCAGGGTCACCCTTCGTTTCGTGAGGTTCGTATGATGCGTTTGCACCCCGCGCGCCGCGCGCTGTGGCTCACTCCCGTGACGGTGGCGCTGGCGACGTGCCGTGTGAGTGCGCCCCCTCCACCGATTCAGGTCCCGGTCCCGAGCACCGCGGCGGAGGCCCCGACCGGCTTCGACGACCAGAGCAACGGCGCGGTTGATGACTCCATCCATCAAGCCGATCAGGAGGCATTCGACGAGGTGGAAGAAATCGCGGATGGGTTGGGGCCGCTCTACAACGCACAGGCCTGCCGCGAGTGCCACCAAAACCCCACCTCCGGCGGGGCGAGTCAGATCAGCGAATTGCGGGTAGGGCATCTGGGACCGGATGGGCGGTTCCGCAATGCGGACATCCCGATCGCGCGCGGCAACGTCGTCATCTCCGGTCGCACGCTCGTCAACGACCGGGCCATTTGCCCGAACGCGGCGTTCCCGGACTCCGAGATTCAAGAGCGGGTGCCCGACACGGAGACCATTCGCACGACGCGCGCGTCTCTCAACCTGCTGGGCGATGGGCTGGTGGAAGCCGTCGCCGACGAGACGCTGATCGAAATCGCGCGGGCGCAACGCCGGACGACGCGCGGCACCATCCGCGGCCAGGCGCTGTATGTGCCGATCCTGGAGGCCCCGGGCGAAACGCGCATCGGGCGGTTCGGCTGGAAGGATCAGCACGCCAGCCTACTGTCGTTCTCGGCCGATGCCTACCTCAATGAGATGGGCATCACCAGCCGGCTGCTCCCCGACGAAGTGACCACGCTGTGCAATACGGCACCCGAGCCGAACAATACGACCGACGCGGACGGGCTCGCGGATATCGACCGGTTCGCCCGCTTCCTGCGGGCCACCAAGGCGCCCGCCCGCGACACGGTGCTAGCCGCGACCCCCGCGGCGCGCCGCGGATCGGAATTGTTCGACGCGATCGGCTGCGCCACGTGTCACGTTCGCACCCTGGTCACGGTCGCCGCTGGAACCGCGCTCAACGGCGGCACCGACACCATCCCACCGGCGCTTGGCGAGAAGACATTTCACCCCTTCGGCGATTTCCTGCTGCACAACGTCGGCACCGGCGACGGGATTGTCATGGCGATGCCGGAGCACTATGGGCCGACCGTCTATAAAGTCGTGTGGAAGGAGTTTTCGATCGACAGTGTCGGCCGCACTCGGAATAAGGTGCGAACGGCCCCGCTATGGGGCGTGCGCCTGCGCCCGCGGCTGATGCACGACGGGGCGTCGCTGACGTTGCGCGACGCCATCGTACGGCATCGGGGAGAAGCGATCGGCGTGTCCAACCGTTTTCGCAAGCTGACCCAAAGCGATCAGGAAGCCATCATCGCGTTTCTGAAGTCTTTGTGACGGTGCGCTCGGCATCACTTGCCGTGACGCGTCCCCACTCGGATGCTCCTGCTGAGTATTCCCGGGCTGAGAGCCCGGGCTCGGCGCGAATGTGCGCCTTGTAAGGGCGCGCCCGGGCTGGGACGCCCCGGCGAGCCATTCTCGAACACCGGACATGAGACCCTCCTGTCCCCGCCCAGTTTGCTGTCGAGCGGGCACCGAGTCTAGAGGATCGACCCACGCGGAAACCGCGCGAGGCCCGACGGCGTGTCGGGCCTCGCGCCACCACCACGGTCACGGACTCAGGGATTCGGCCAACTCGACCACAACGTGCTCATGCCGGCGAGATCCGTGGGAAATGGTGTGTGCCGGATCCCTCCGTACACGGGGTTCATCACGGCCGTCGGGGGCGGGCCGAAGTGGCCGAGGCCGAGTGAGTGGCCGTTCTCGTGCAGCGCGACGGTCTCGACGTCCACAGCCGGGAGCGCAAGGTTGATCCCCCACGGGTTTCCGACGCGATCGTTACCCGGGTCCCCGAAGGTGTTGTTGTAGTAGACCTCGTTCAAGGCGGTATCGAGGTAGTTGTCGCCGTTGATGTCGGTGGGCACGCCGCGGGACACGAAGATGAACGAGACCGAGAACGCGAGGATGCCGCGCCCGCCACCCGGACCCCCGACCGCTTCGAAGAAGGCGCGCGGCAACCAGCCTGCCTCGGTGATGTCCGCGAGGAACGGATTGCCGAAGCCGCCGAACCCGAAGAAGAAGTCGAAGATATCCGGATCGGCACCATTGTCGGCCCGTTTGACAAGCGTCACCTTCTGGAGCGCCTGTTGGCTTTGCCACGTCGCCAGGGAGCGATCGATCGCGGCCTCCGTCTGGGCAGACGTCAGCCCGCTCGCCGTCGCGCCGTCGCTCCGGTCCACCAGATAGGTGATGTGATCGCCCTCGGCCAACCGGCGCGGATCGCCGGGAACCCAGCGGAGATCTCCCTGGAGAATCCGGATACTCGGACGTCCCGGGCCGATGGTGTAGAAATCGACCTCTTGGATCGCGATGTTCAACCCGCGGGCGGCGAGCTGCTGGTTCGCCGCGCGTATCCGGGCGACGAGGGGATCCTCCTGGTCCTGCGCGGTGGATTGAGCGAAACGCGGTGCGGCCGTGTTCGACGGTGCGGATGGCTGACGCTGGTCGCACGCCGCTGCGACGAGCAGCGCAGCGAGCGAGGTGAAGAGATGACGGCGTTTCATGGGAGGATCCTCCGGTGCGGCGGGTGACCACACGCGTCGGGCGACGCAGGTAAGCGGAGGTGGCCATTTAGCCCAGCGGCGGCGAAGTGTCAAGACGCGAGGGCTGTTGGAATAGCGGCGGTCGGACTCGAACCGACGACCCGCGGATTATGATTCCGCTGCTCTAACCAGCTGAGCTACGCCGCCTTGAACACAAGAGAAGCTTAGCGGCGCCTCGGCGCAGACGGGAGTGCCCGTGCGTTGCTCGCGCGCTCGAGCGCGCGCCACAAATACCAGCTCGCCACCGTGCGATACGGCTTCCACCGCTCACCCCGTCGTTCGAGGTCTTCACGCGCCGGCAGCGCGCGTTTCTTGAACGCGATCGCGAACCCCTTGCGGACCCCGTAGTCGTCCGCGGGAAGCACGTCGGGGCGGCCGAGGCGGAATATCAAAAACATCTCCGCGGTCCACCGGCCGATACCGCGCACCACGGTGAGGCGCTCGACAATCGCCTCGTCTTCCATCCGACGAGCCTCGGCGAGCGTGGGGATCCCGCCGTCTGTCACGTGCCGCGCGAGGTCGCGCAGCGAGAGCACCTTCGCGCGCGACAGGCCGGCAGCCCGAAGCTTTGCGTCCGAGACGCGCGCATCTGCTCGACGGTGAGGCCGGCGGGCGCGCGCGGAAACAGCGCGCACACGCGCGCGAAGATCGTGGCCGCGGCCTTGCCGCTGAGCTGCTGGTAGACGACGGCCTCCGCCAGCGCGGCGAAGCTGCTCGCAGCACGCTTGAGCTGCAAGCGAAACGGGCCGACGGCGTCGATCACGCGCGCGAGCATCGGGTCGGACGCGCGCACGTGCTCGACCGCGACACGAGCATCGAAACTGTAGGCGCCGTCGTGCGCCGGCGCGGTGGCCATCGGCGCCTACTCCGCGCCCAGCCGCTTGATGAGCTGCACCTGGCCCGCGTGGTAGACGGCGTGGCAGGTGATGCCGAGGACCAGGTCGAAACGCTCGGCGTCTGTGAGTGACGACTGCGCGCGGCCGACGCGGATGTCGGCGATGGCCGTGGCCAATCGACCCCGCTCCGCCTCCACCACGGCCCGGATCTCCGACCAAGCCAGCTTGGACTGATCGGGCAGTGCGAACCAGTCGTCACCTTCGAGCACGAACTGCTCCGGTGGTGTACCGGAGAGTTGTCCTCGCACGGAGCGGGTGTTGTAGGCGTGATGGAGCGCGATCTCGGCGATGTTGTGACGCCCGGGCGCCGGCCGCCAGAACGCGAGCTCCGGCGCAACGTCGGCGAGGGCGGCCTTCAGATCGGCGCCGTGCCAGGCCCCCGGTCCGTACCCCTCCTCGACGACGCGCGCGAGCACGCTCGGATCCAACCCGGCCGGAATCGCTGTCTTGGCATTCATCGCAACGCTCATGATGGCCTCCCGCGTGAGTGGCGCAACCGGGATTGCCTTTGTGGCCCCCGGGCTCTCAAGTTGAGAGCATCATACGCAGTCACAGGAGCGAAGTCTTGGTAAAAATTGCGCTCGCGGTGGAGCGGGCAGTAGCGCAGCGCGCCCTGACCGGTGACCGGGGGCGGGTCACGGGGCGTGTGCTGGCTCGAGGCGAGGGCTGGACCGTCGAGGATGTGATCTGCACGTCCGGTCCCCAGGACCGACCGTTCGAAGAGCATCACGCGCACGTTTCGATCGGCATCGTCGCGGCGGGGACGTTTCAGTACCGCTCCGCGGCGGGTCGCGAGCTGATGACGCCTGGCTCGCTGCTGTTGGGCAACCCCGGTCAATGTTTCGAATGTGGGCATGAGCACGGCTCGGGGGACCGCTGCCTCGCATTTCGTTACGCCCCGGACTATTTCGAGCGACTCGCGGCGGATGCCGGAGCCTCCGCCGCCACGCAGGCGTTCCGGCTGCTTCGCCTGCCGCCGTTACGGCAGTTGGCGCCGCTCGTCGCGCACGCTTGCACCGGTCTGGCCGGATCCGTTGCAGTGGCGTGGGAGGAAGTCAGCGTCCACCTGGCGGCGCAGGTGGTGCAGCTGGTGAGCGCGCTCCGAGCCGACGGGAGCGGTGCGCCAGGCAACGCGGTGGCGCGCGTGACGCGAACGGTGCGGGCGATTGAACGTCATCCCAGCGCCCGACTCACCCTGGGACGCCTGGCGCGCGAGGCGGGTCTGAGCCCGTACCACTTCCTCCGTACGTTCGAGCGCGTGACGGGTGTGACGCCGCATCAGTACGTGCTCCGGGCGCGCCTGCGTGAGGCCGCGCTGCGGCTGGCGGCAGAACGGGCGAAAATCATCGACGTCGCGCTCGATTGCGGCTTCGGCGACGTGTCAAACTTCAACCGTAGCTTCCGCGCCGAGTTCGGCGTCAGCCCACGCGCCTATCGTCTGCGAACGGGGCCGGGGTGGAAACGACAGCATCGCGGTCCAGCTCAGGATCCTTGACGCAGGGTGCCATGGACTCTGTGACCGACCTCCCTGTAAGATTCATCAGGTAGAGCACGGGCGGACTGCACGATGGCACCTCTGCTGGGCCACTCAGGCGATGGCGGCACGATCGACGGTGGCGTCTGGCTAGCGGCGTTGGGCTCCCGACACATCCGTTGCTTGCCTGCCACAGGGGGGTCCGCACGGCTGGCCTGGTCTTCAGCCGGCGAGCCCCTGCCGACCGGCCGACGCGGTGCGGCGCTTGCATCCCGCGCTAGGGAAACCATGAGGACCCTCCTGTTCGCAGCGCTCGTCGGGGTGCCCCGATGAAGTGCCCGCGCTGCTCGCTGTTCGACATCCCAGAAGGCGCGCCGGGGTGCGCAGTGTGCGGCTACCAGCTGCCCGGCCCCGAGGCGGCAAAGGCGGCGCCCGCCGCCCTGACGGAGCTGGACGCGCGCCGCGAGCTGACGCGCGAATTCCGCATCGAGGCGCTGCTCCAGCCTGGCGATCAGGGCTCCAGCATCGTGTACCTGGCCTATGACCCGCGCCAGGACCGGCAGGTGGAGGTGAAGGTTGCGCCACGCCAGCCGCTGCGGGAGGCGGGAGTGGAAGACCGATTCCGGCGCGCGGCGGAAGCGGCTGCGGCGCTCGATCACCCCCACATCTTACCGATCTACCGGTGCGGGGCCACGGCGAACTTCCTCTGGTTCTCCACCAAGCAATTCCAAGGTCGCTCCGTCGCGGAGATAGTCCGCACCAACGGACCGATCGACCTCGCCGACTGCCTGCGGATCCTCGAGCAGGTCGCGAGCGCGCTGGATTACGCGCACCGGCGGGGCGTGTTCCACGGGGCGCTCTCGTCCAGCAACGTGGTGCTCGACGCGAACGAGTGGGCCCTGGTGGGCGATTTCGCCGTCGCCGAAGTGGTGGCCACCGGTCGCACCGCGGCCGAGGTCTTCAACGCTCGGGGCCCGACGCCGACCGCCGACCAATACGGGTTGGCGGCGGTGGCGTACGAATGCCTCAGCGGCAGGCCGCCCGGGAACGAACCGATGCCCGACCTGAGCGACGTCCGCCCGGAAATTCCCGCACACGTCTCCGAGGCACTGCGGCGCGCCCTGAGCAGCCGCCCCACCGAGCGGTTCCCGACGGTGCTCGACTTCGTCGGCGCGATCGGCGGGACGTCGCCGGGGGCCGGGCAGCGCGCCGCCCTGTTCTCGCTCAACCCGCGCCGGGGACCCGGCTCACCGGTCGTCATCATGGACGACGAGCCCGAGCCACGCCGCGTGGGCCGCCGCCTCGCCGCCGCGGCCAGCATCGTGCTCGCGCTCGGGGCAGGCGGCGTGTGGCTCAGCCTGTCGTCGCTCCCCGCCGCCCCGCCGCTGCAGCGACGCCTGGGGGCGGGACGCCCACCCGCGACCGCGTCGGTACCGATCCCGCCTGGGCCTGCGGCGGCTCCGCTCGAGAGTGCACCGCGCGACACCCAGCCGGCGCCGGTGACTCCAAGTCCGCCGGCCGGTCGCCCCCTGCCCCCGGCGCCCCAGCGGGCGACTGCCCCGCGCGTGATGCGCACCGCGCCCCCCCCGCCGGCGGTCAAGAAGCCCGCGCCGCCGCGCGCCACCGTGCGGCGCGGCATGGAGCTCGGCCGCCTGTCCGTCAACGCGTTGCCGTGGGGCAACGTGTACGTCGACGGTCAGCTGCTCGGCACCGTTCCGCTGACCGACCTGCCCGTCTGGCCCGGGGCGCACTTGCTGCGCGTGGAGCGTGAGGGCTTCCAGCCGTACGAGCGCACCTTCGAGATCGCGTCGGGCCAGCGGTTGAAGATCACCGACATCGTCCTGCGAGAGCTCGCACCATGATTCGCCGCCTGGTCACGACGCTCGTAGTCGCTGTGCTCGCGCTCGTGACGCGGGGCGCCACGGTCGCGGCCCAGTCCGCCACGGACCTGCTCACAGCCGGAATGCGCTCGTATCAGAACCTCGACTACGAGGCGGCAGCAGCCACGCTGCGTCGCGGCCTGATGCGCGCGACGAGCGACACCTTCTCCACCCCCGAGCGGCTCCAGGCGCTGACGTATCTCGGCGCCACCGAGCTGTTCCGGGGCCGCCGGGACTCCGCCGTCGCCGCGTTCCGGCAGATCGCCGTCACCGATCCGAGATACCGGCCCAGCGCGATCATCTTCCCGCCGCAAGTGACCAGCATGTTCCAGGAAGTCCGCCAGGGGACGAAGACGGTCTTCATCCAGGTTCCGCCCGAGACCGAGTTTCGGGCGCGGAGCGAGCACTTCACCGCCCGGCTGGTGGCGAGCACGCCGCACGACATCGCCGTCGCGGTTACCCGCGAGGACGGAACTGTGGTGAATTCACTCTATACCGGGCCGATTGACGACAGCCTCGCGGTGACATGGGACGGCACGGAGCGGGGAGACCCGGTGAAGAGCGGCCACTACCTGCTGCGAGTCACCTCCCGGGCGGCAGCCGGCGCGCGTCAGCTGGTCCGCCAGCTCCCGCTCGAGATCGAGCGGGCGCGGCCGGACACGCAAGCGTGGCCGTCGCCGGGCGATGCGACGTCGCCGGGAGTGCGTTCCGGGCCGGCGGTGCGCTCGCTCGCGGGGGGCCTGGCGGCCGCGGTCGCCGTGATCGTGCTACCGTCGATCGTCGCCCACGACGCCGACGGCATCAAGGGGCGATTCGCAGTCGCGGCCGCCATCGGTGGGGCCGGGCTCGCGAGCTTCTTCGCGCAGCGGTCCGCGCCTCCCATCGACGTCGCTGCCGGGGCGAACGCCGCGGTGCGCGACGCGGCGAAGCGCCGCCTGGAGCAGGTGCGGCAGCAAAACGCCAAGAGCCTCGCCGAGGTCCGGCTGCGGGTGCGCGCCGGACCGGCGACGCTGCTGGAACAGGGGGCGCAATGAAGACCTTGGCGCGCGTCGCCTGCGCCCTCACGCTGGTCGCATCACCGCTCGCGGCGCAACAGCGCCCGCGCGGCACGGTCTTCGCCGACGGCGCCATCGTGCGGTTCGGCGAGGTTTTGGGAACGCCCGCCGGGTCTTTCAGCGGACCGACCTTCGGCGTCGAGGGCGGCGTCAGTCTCGGCAGCCTCAGGCTGGGCGCGGGCTACCTGGAGGGCCGGGTGCAGCCGAGCAGCGGGAGTTCGGATTCGGTGGCGCGCGATCTCGTGGAAGCACGCGCGTTCCTGGGTGTGCAGCTGTTGCCGTGGCTCCGATTGAGCGTGGGGCCGCACGTGCGCGCGTTCGTGATGGACGCCGTGACCGAGCGCTGGGTGCTCTGGCCGCTGCGCGCCCGGGCGCAAACTGCCCTGGCGTCGACGCCGCTGGAGACGTACGTCGAGCTGTGGCGCGCCCTGTCGGCCAAGGTGAACCTCCCCGAGGCAGTCGACCACGTGCAAGGCGGGGAAGCCGGCGTGGTGCTGCGGCCGCGCGGGTCGGCGTTGTGGATGCGGCTCGGCTACCGCGTGGACGGCGCTCAGCTCGGGGGCGGGAGTCGCAGCGAGTCAGTCGAGGCCGTGAGCTTCGCCGTGGGGATCGGGTCGCGCTAGCGGAACCGCCGGCCGCGTGCGGCGACTACCTGGGCAGCGGCGGTGCCGCGTCCGCTTGTGGCACCAAGCGGTAGAGGATTTCCCCCTTCCGAATCATGCCGAACTGCTCGCGCGCCGCGCGCTCCTGCGCGGCGGGGTCGGTCTCGAGCGCGCGGGCGAGCCGGGCGAGCGAGTCGAGCTCGACCTCGAGATCGCGCACCGCCCGGCGCTCGTCAGCGAGCTGGCGCCGCAGCTTCAGCCAGTCGACGGTACCGTACTCGCCCGCCTGAAACGCGAGCCCCGCGAGCACGACGGCGCCGGCGAAGCCGGCGATGCGCGTACGGGTCATAGACCGTACAGGTCGCGGCCCGGATAATACGCCACGTCGCCCAGCTCTTCGGCGATCCGGAGGAGCTGGTTGTACTTCGCGACGCGGTCGGTGCGCGAGGCGCTCCCCGTCTTGATCTGCCCGACGCCCGCGCCGACGGCCAGATCGGCGATGAAGGTGTCCTCGGTCTCCCCCGAGCGGTGCGAGATCACGGCGCCGTACCCGTTGGAGCGCGCGTGCTCGATGCACTGCAGGGTCTCGGTGACCGAGCCGATCTGATTCAGCTTGATGAGGATCGCGTTCGCGACCCCCTCCTCGATCCCGCGGTCGAGGCGCTCGACGTTGGTGCAGAACAGGTCGTCTCCGACGAGCTGGACCCGACTGGAGAGGGCCTCCGTGAGCTTTGCCCACCCGGCCCAGTCGTCCTCGGCGAGCCCATCCTCGATCGAGACGATCGGGTAGCGGTCGATCCAACCCTTGTAGAGCGCGACCATCTCCTCGGCCGACTTGGTTCCGGCGCCGCTCTTCTTGAAGACGTAGCAACCGTCCTGATAGAACTCGGACGCGGCCGGATCGAGTGCGATCGCCACGTCCTTGCCGGGCTCGTAGCCCGCGGCCTCGATCGCCGCAATCACCGCTTCGAGCGCCGCCTCGTCGCTCGGCAGGTTGGGCGCGAAGCCGCCTTCGTCGCCCACCGCGGTGGAGAGGTTGCGCTTCGCGAGCACCTTCTTGAGCGCGTGGAATACCTCCACACCGATGCGCAGCCCTTCGGGAAAGCTCTCGGCGCCGATCGGCACCACCATGAACTCCTGGAAGTCCACGGTGTTGGCGGCGTGCGCCCCGCCGTTCAGGATGTTCATCATCGGCACCGGCAGCACGTTGGTGACCGGCCCGCCGAGGTAGCGGTACAGCGGGAGCCCGGCGTCCTGCGCCGCCGCCCGCGCCACGGCCATGGACACCGCGAGGATGGCGTTGGCGCCGAGGTGGCCCTTGTTCGGCGTGCCGTCGAGCTCGAGCATGGCGTAGTCCACCGCGATCTGCTCCTCCGCCGACATCCCCTCGAGCCGCGGCCCGATCACCTCGTTCACGTTCTTGACCGCCTCGAGCACGCCCTTGCCGAGGAACCGCTTCTGGTCGCCGTCGCGCAGCTCGACCGCCTCGTGCTCCCCGGTGGACGCGCCGCTGGGCACGGCGGCGCGGCCGGCGGCGCCGCTCGCCAGCGTGACGTCGGCCTCGATGGTGGGGTTGCCCCGGCTGTCGAGGATCTCGCGGGCGTGCACGGAAATGATGGTACTCATGGTGGCCCCTACCCTAGCGGGAGCCGTCCCCCGAGTCAACGCGCGCCCGGAGCGCGAGCAGGGCGGCGCGGGTGCGCTCGGCGAGCCCCTGCCGGTCGTCGAGGGACAGGCCCTTGGTGGGAATCGGCTCGCCGACCAGGATCCGGATCGGCCGCGGGTGCAGCCGCACCCCGCCCTTGGGCAGGATCTCGAAGCTGTTGTGCACGTACACGGGAATGACCGGCACGCCGGCGGCGATCGCCAGACCGAACGGCGCATTTTTGAACGGCAGCAGCTCGCCGGTGCGGCTGCGGGTGCCTTCCGGAAACACCACGGCCGAGATACCGCCCCGGATCACCGCGGCCGCCCGCTCATACGCCTCGAACGCCCGGGCCCGATTGAAGCGGTCGATGGCGACGTGACCGGCGGCGAGCATCGCACGACCCACCAGTGGGACCTTCACGAGCTCCTGCTTGGCGACGAAGCGCACCGATCCGGGGAGCGTCGCGGCGAGCGCCCAGATGTCGAACATCGAGGAATGGTTCGAGGCGTACACGACGGGCTGGTTCAGCGGGATGCGGTCGACCCCCTGCAGCTCCACCGGCGTGCCGGCGGCAGCGATAATGTCGCGCGCCCAGTCGGTGGCGCCCCAGTCGTAGATCCCGCCCGGCCGGCGCTTCACACCCAGCACGGCCGCAACGATCACCCCGCCGGCGTGGATCACGCTCGACACCACCAGCACGACGTAGAACCAGATGGTGCGGATCATCCCGCTGGAAAATGATCGAAGCCTTTGGGAGGCGCGATCGCCTGGCCGTGGTCGGTGAGCCGTACACCCGACCCGCGCACACAGCAACCGATCCGGGTGAGCGGAACGCGTGTCGCGACCCGGAACGATCGCGCGTCCCGATCCGTGAAGCCGGGCGGCAGTACAACCAAGAGCTCGAACTCCTCGCCGCTCGCCACGGCGACGTGCCGATGGACGCTGCGAAAGCACGGCACCTGCTCGAGCGCGATCTCGACCCGGATGCCCGACGCCGCGGCGAGGTGGGCCGCGTCCGCCGCGAGCCCGTCGGAGACGTCGATCATCGCCCGCGCGCCGAGCGCGGCCAGCCGGCGCCCCGCGGCGATGCGCGGTACGGGGCGCGCGAAGCGACGAAACAAGGCGGGGGGCGGGCGCCGACCCGCCGCGAGCGCCTGCAGCGCCGCCTGCGCGCCGCCCAGCGCTCCCGTCACCCACACCCCATCACCGGGACGCGCCCCGTCGCGACGCACCGGGCGCACCGACCAGCCCAAGACGCACACGTCCACCAGGTAGCGGTCCGAGCGGACGAGGTCGCCACCCAGCACGTATGCGCCGACGCTCCTTGCCGC
>Ga0209761_1000275_pt1 | contig 29561 bp, 27 predicted proteins | sample GraSoi013_1_40cm_4_FD_185818 | JGI IMG/M metagenome (GOLD analysis project Ga0209761, IMG submission 185818) | Grasslands soil microbial communities from the Angelo Coastal Reserve, California, USA - Sample 09_25_2013_1_40cm (SPAdes) (version 2) | ecosystem: Environmental > Terrestrial > Soil >... | reverse complement strand
TCCAGACGCTCGGTGCGAAGGTGAAGAAGACTGGTGGATTGTTCATAGAGACTGCTTCAAAGGGCGCGATTCCTGATGACGCTGTGGCAAAACTCAGGACTATGGCCGATGGCGTGTTCGAACTTGGCATTGTCAGGTCTAGAGGAAAATCGCATCGATTTCTCACGGTTCCAAAGATGGAGAGAAGACGAATCTCGTCGGATTCCGTACCCTTCCAGATCGACCGGACGAGGGGGTTCGTCTTCAGAGTTTCACGTTTCAGACTGCTGAAGAAACGGCTTTTCAACTTCCTGGTCCAGCATCATCTATTTCGGAGCGCTGAATCGGGTGAGAGTAGGCCGAAGCCCCCACCGATCAAGGGACCTCCTGCTAGACCACGCTGAACAACAGGGAAACTAACTGGATCTATCTGATTATAGACTGACCCGTATTCGTCTCGCCGCGGTTTGGCTTCAAGTAGTACAACTGCGCTGGCATCAGTTCGTGAGTAGGGTCGGAGGGAACGACTAGAATGCTACGGGGCGCTGCTCTTCGTGTTTGCCCGAGGCTTCCTGGTGGATCATATCGTATTTTGCCCTGACGAGCTCCATGAAGGGAACTAGGTCTTTTGAGGATCTGAGACTGAACGCTGCCCAAGTGCGCTTGCTCACCTGGTCTCTAGCCCTCCAGTCTATCGACTGGTCTTCGACTAGCTTAGTCCGGGCTCTCTGGTCGGAATGGATCGTTGCGCTGAGCTCTTCTCCTCTAGCGTGGACGTGGAAGAGTTGTCTGCTCCCGAAGTAGAATGATGGAATTGGTTCTCTTGTGTGTTTCTCGTACTGGACCTTCATGGTCACGCCTCTGAGTTGTCGCATTCTGGTTCTAAGGACTTGGAATAGGGTCCAAGTCTGAGGTTGGACTCTGTCGGCTATGAACGAGAGATCTGTAGTTTCTATGTGGGGCATTTCTTGTAGTGGGTTTGTGACGCTAATCTACTAAAAAAGGTATATTGTTGGACCTGAACCCCTTCGATGTATCATTCGGCATAAAGGACAATGGCAAGTACCTCCACGCGGCGGATGCGACTCCCGCGGAAAGGGGCTGGAAAAGACCTCTCCCGGAAAGATCCAGGCTCAAGAACCAGTCAGACCTAGCCAGATCTCGGAAACCCAGTCTTCAATGTTACCATTCACGGTTACCAAACCCGTTACCAATTACGAAATGTGAAAAGTAGTTGCTCCTCGCGACACAAAACAGGTCTTTGCAAGAAAATCTTCCTTGTCAATCCAGGCAGTCTACTATCTTTCTTTGTCTACAAACTGTTTTCTTTCTGTTATCTTTCTATGACCCTCCGGGGGGCATGTCAAAACAAAAACCTCCTTCACACTTTTCGAGCGAGACTGAAAGAGAACAAGCGTCCTTCAAAACGAACTGTCAAACTTTGAGTCCTTTCTTCAGATTTTCCTTCGGCTCGTATTCTAGCATCATAACGGTCGCCTGCGAATCTGATGCTTCTCCCTTCTTCCTGGTCGTGATCGCGACCGGTGTGAATCCGCTAGAGATCGCGTAGCTCGTAGAATCCTCTCCTTTCTCAGTGCAGTGCAGGAGAAGCTTGAACAGGGGCTGTCTGTGGGTAAACACCATCTTCGTCGCCTCGACGCCTACAACAATCGCGTGAGCACCACAAGCAGTGCAAGTCAGACCCTCGTGGCGCGCAATCTTCAAACCGCAATCGGGACACCAGATATCCTCGTCCCTACGAGCTATGAAGATGGACTGCCAAACTCCCAGGTGCTTCTTGGGGCTGCACGCCTCCCAATCTGCAACATTCAATCTGACTGGTCTGAATGCCCACGCTGCTTCCTCCTTCCATCGAGACAGATACTCGGCCTTTTCCTCGCAGCCCTTGTGAAAATAGCTCCTCTTCCCTTCTTGGGTGAAAGCAGCCAGTACGGGCTCTTCGCGATGAATTATTCCCGAACAGGCGCTGCAGCTAACCATTTTCGGACTCGATAGTGAAATCGCGTCCGTCGGATATCAGAGCAGTGTTACTCTGGGCCTGAGGCTAGAAATCGACAAGTTCGAGAAACTTCAGGGCGTCTAGCAATCCCTCAGCATAGGCTATGCAGGCGAGGGAGGTAACTGGTTTCCGCTTTTCGGCGTAGTGTCGCGCATCCTTGACATAGCCTCGTACTAATTCGAGAACATGATCGAACTGCGCTTGGGCTACGGTCGCTGGAAGATTTCCCGTTTTCAGTCGCTTGAGAGAGGCGGAGGTGGCCTCGACATATTTTGCAGTTCTATCTGACGCGCTTTCTCTCAAGTCAGTTCACGAAGATCCTTCGGGTTGGCCCCACAGAGCAGCTCGAGCGCTTCTGCTTCCATAAAGTGAAGCTTTCCGACCACAACGATCGAATGCGGACCGTTGCCGAAATCTTCTTCGACGAGAGTCTTCATTCTGGACGCTTTGACCTTCTCATCTCGTGAGCCCAGTCTGGCAACTCCCACCGCCAATCGGGTCTCGAGGCGAGGATTAGCAGTGGTCATCTTAGCAAGCGCGTCTCGTATGGTCAATTGGGAAGTCTGTCCGGTTTGAACATCGAGGAGAATCAATGTATGTAGACCACGATCGTTGTTGTCCGAGATCGTGTCGAGCACGGACCTCGGTAGCGGTTGATCACGAGGCACAGTGATAGACTTGCCGAACTTGTAGCTTTGAAGACCAGTCGCGCCACAGACCGCCGACACGATCGAAGGCGCGTGGACGACTCGCGAGGCAATGCCCATCCTTGTAAGTGAGAGTCTCAAGGAGATGTGAGTAGTCGCGATCAAAGGGTCTCCCGGGACCAAAAAAGCAACTTTCTCCTTCCTGGCCGCCTCCAGTAACCTCCCGCCCCCTTCATCTTCAAGCTCGGATCTGTTGAGCACTTCGACTTTCTTTCCGATTTCCCTCTCAAGCCGTTCAAGGTCTAGGTTTGGCATGATATTTGTGTAGAATTCCCCAAACACGGAGTCTGCTTGACGCGACTCTTCCAGTCCTTCTAACGTCATACCTTTCTCGTCGTTCAATCCCAAGCCTATGAAAGTCAACGGCATGATAGAAAGAGGGATCGGCTTAGCTAAATTTACTTCTCAAGAATCATGGAGCGGAACAACCTTGTCCGGTGTTGCATTCCCGGACAGCCAGCTCGGGCAGACGATACGATTGAATTATTCAAGCACTAGGGATTCGTGAGCAACGGTGAGAGTAAATGCGTGAGCACCCATTGCGATCGATTCTTTCAAGGGTGCTGCGAGGTCCGAGTGACCCATCTGAAGTCGAGCTTGCCTATCTCCATCGTGGAGCTCCCGACGACCAGGTTCGAATCAGAGTCTCAACCATTTCCCATCTCGGGAAGGGATGGTTCATGCTTGGCGATGGTGAGACGCAGATTCCTTTCCACCGAGTACTCTACGTGACGGATCTGCGATCAAAGACTATTCTCTGGGAGAAACGCAGACCTCTTCACGCCGCAAACCCAAGCCCTTGACCCGCAACCTACCTGGCGTCCCGACCTGAGGCAGAGGACCGAAGGAGACCCCGGTGACCTCCTCAGCCACCTTCACATTCGTCAACGTGTGCGGAGTAACCTGAGAAACAGAGACATCGGAAACACCCTCCGCCAACGCCACATAGGGCACAATCATGTCTCCCATGTGCTCATCCAGAAAAGCCCCGGAGCCCGACTCGTCGACAAGCTTTCTCCCTGCATCCTCCCCCACCGCTTCCGCGAGTAGCCCTCTCTCACCCAGACTGTCGCCTCCCAAGAATCCTCCATTACTTGTTAGAGCACATAGAACGATTCCGCTGCCGGGACATAGGTGTGAACCATTCTCTGATGCTTCAATGCGAATCCTTGGGTGGGGAAAACCTCTCTCCTCAATAACTCGAGTGGCTGCTGCAGCTTGTCGCTCAGCAACACGAGTTGGAAGCTTCACAGAGTGACTGACCCCTTCGACAGAAGTTACATCCCCACTCGCTACACCAATGATACTCTTCAAGACTGAATTGGGATTCGCAGTGAGTCTTACGATTCCACCTCCCTTAGGGTAGTGTCCTCTGCGAGAGACGAGAACTGATGCATGAACACCTATCTTCGCTAGCAAAGGAAGAGTAACGAGTCGGAGATAGTCGATTGGAGGACTCCATTTCACATCGGTGCCTCCGGTAATCTCAAGTTCGGTGGCTCCAGGAAGAAACGGAAGCAACGGCATCAGTGTCTGAAGGACCAAAGTTATGCTGCCCGCCGTCCCAACATCGAAGCGAAATGAACCGGCCTTGAGTCCTCCCGGGCTGAAGATGAACTCCGTTGAGCCAATCTGAAGCCCCTTAGACGATGCGCTGCAGATCTCTGCGACTGCCTTTACACTTGTCAGATGTTGAGCTTTCAATCCAGGCTCGGCCCTACCAGCTCTAATGTTGAAAATCCGAACCTCACGTCTTAGCACAGCAGCGAGAGCCAGCGAGGTCCGTAGAACCTGCCCCCCACCCTCGCCTATGCTTCCATCGATCTCGATCATTTTTCCTGCTGGACATGACCTCATTCTTTAAAGAGAGTACGCATGCGACAAGCTTCAATCATGGAGAACCTTCGACTATCAGTGGAAAAGTCTGAGGACATGTCTTTCGGTTGTCTCGTCGACCAACACGACCAACTTGTGGCTTCCTCCTTCGGTTCTAACTCCCGAATTCTCAAGAAACACCTTTTCGAGTATTCCATCAAGACCATTGGCAAATCCCCGATGCATAGACATCACTGGCTTACGCAAGAAATGATCCGGCGATTTGAGGGAGCGAAGAACTGGAAAAGTGTCAGACTCAACAGAGGCTTCGTTTCTACCCATCAGGCGAGAGTTTGTGCCGTCCTTGAGAAGATTCCTACAGGGAAAGTTACAACGTATGGGCTGATTTCGAATCATATCGGTTCGGGGCCAAGAGCGGTTGGCGGAGCCGTCGGTTCCAGTCCATGGTCCCTCTTCGTCCCATGCCACCGTGTCGTTCCCAGAAGTTTAGCCATAGGTAACTACTCAATCTGCGGGACCCTTGGCGAAAACGGGAGTACGACGAAACGCAGACTGCTGCTGCACGAAGCTGTGCGAATTGATGAGAATAAGATCGATTCATCAGCTCTCTGGAACCCATCCGAAGGCGACTAATTGACTACCGGCCTCTACGTCGGTCGCTTCCAACCATTTCACCTAGGCCACCTAGAGGCCGTGAAGTACATCCTCGAACGAGTCGATGAGCTCATAATTGTCGTTGGCAGCGCCCAGCACAGCCACACACTCGACAACCCGTTCACAGCCGGGGAACGAATCACCATGATCAGGCTGGCTCTCAAAGAAGCAGGCATAGGCCCCGACCGCTTCACCGTTATCCCGCTCCCAGACGACGAGTTCCACAAAGTCTGGGTCGCGCACTTGCTATCTCAGACCCCAAGCTTCGACGTCGTCTTCACGAACGAACCTCTAACGTTTCGACTTCTCAAAGAAGCGGGTCTCAGAGTCGAGCGAATTCCTATGTTCAACCGGAAGAATTTCACATCAACAGAAGTCAGGAGAAGATTATTGACTAATGGGCCATGGCAGAAGCTCGTTCCAAAGTCGATCGCCAGCTACTTGAGAAAAATTGACGGTGATGAACGGCTGAGGGACATATCCAAAAGCGACAAGACTAGCTGAAACGAATCTCAATCTGATCTAGTGGTTTCACTCCGAGCCTCGCCGCAGCACTGCCCTCTCTCATCGCAATTTCCAGATAACCTTGACTTCCTAGGATGACCCCAATTTGACCGGTAGGAATATTCGAGTAGGTTCTGGCAGCCATCCCCGATAACCTGCCTTGCTTGGTTTCAATTGTCATGTGATCTCCCTCGTGCAGGGCTAATCGTGTGATGATCTCTTCACCAAGATTCAGGATGACGTTCCCAAAGGAGTCAACGTAGAGAACAGAGCAATTCGCCCTGTTATGCGACATGAGCACGCCGGGAATATCCAGTCTCAAGAGCCTTTTGACTTCAGCGCCGACCGCGTTTGGCTTCAATCCGTTTGCGACCTTCGCGGCTGTTCTTGCGAATACGTCTCTCCCATGGAATGTAGACGAGACTCTCTCTCTGTCGAAGCGATGGCTATCTATTTGATACGCCGTGTTGAACCCCAGTCTCTCGGCAGCTCTGACGAGAAGACCGTTATCTGGACCGACAAGGATTCCACGTTCGCACAGCATAACCAAGGGCAGCCTTTCGGTTCCAACACCAGGATCGACTACCGCTACATGTATCGAACCATGAGGAAAGTATGGCAACGCTGTCTCAAGGACGAAGGAGCCCATGGCAATGTTATGACGTTCAATTCCATGAGAGACATCGACGATCTTCTGATTCGCATTTGCGCTCAGAATTACTCCTTTCATTTCCGCGACATACGGATCAATCAGTCCGAAATCGGAGAGCAGAGTGATCAAAGCCATAGAATCATGCTACGTCGAGAGCTAATCCTTAAAAGAACCAGACCTCGGGCTCGCGTCTCAATACATGGTTGGGCTGCTCTGTGAGTGAGACCCAGAAATTGATCATGCTACCGGGTCCCACCAATGTACCTCCCAGAGTCATGAGGGCAATGATCAAGCCTCTCATGGGCCATAGGGGTCCGGATTTCAAGGAGGTATTATCACAAGCAATCAACAAGACGAAGAGAGTGTTTGAGACGAAGGAAGACCTGTTCATTCTCACTACTTCAGGGACAGGCGCGACCGAATGCGCTCTCCAGAACATAATAGACGATGGGGACAAAATCATCGTCAATGTCAATGGCTTCTTCAGCGAGAGACTCGCAGAAGCTATCAAAGCCTACGGCGGGCACTCACTAGTGGTGAACTCAGAATGGGGAAAGGCCCCCCGCACCGACGACTTCAGGAAGATTGTTAAAGCGAACCCCGACACAAAAGCACTCGCGGTGGTTTACAACGAAACCTCAACCGGTGTAACCGTTCGGAGCCTCCAAGAGATCGGAAAACTCTGCCAGGAGGAAGACATTCTCTTCATTGTTGACGCGATATCAATTCTCGGCGGCGACAAATTGCCTGTCGATGATTGGAGTGTGGACCTGTGCGTGACCGCGAGCCAGAAATGCCTAATGTGCCCACCAGGATTATCGTTCGTAAGTGTTAGCCAGAAAGCCTGGGAGAAAATCAGCGCCAAGAAACAACACCGATCCTTCTACCTCGATCTTCCAATGTACAAGAAATACATGGGAGACGGCTTCACACCCTTCACACCCGCAGTCTCTCTATTCTACGCACTCAACGAGGCCTGCGACATGATCCTTGAAGAAGGACTACCAGCCAGATTTGAGAGACACCGAATCTGCGCCGACGCGGTATACAATTCAATGGAGGCTCTTGGACTAGGCCTCATGGCAGAGCCTGAATCGCGATCTCACACTGTCGCCGCCATAGCTTGTCCAAGCGGCATTGATGACGGCAAGCTGAGAGAACTCATCAGAACTAAGTATGGGATAGATCTAGGTGCTAGTTTAGAGAAGTGGAAAGGAAAGATGTTCAGAATTGGAATCATGGGCAACGTTGGATCACCAGAAATAATGTCCACAATAAGTGCTGTCGCATCAGCAAGCGCAGACCTAGGCTTCAAAGGCAAGATCTCGGAAGCCCTTGAAGCCGCACGCAAGACCTTGGCTAGACTGCCCTCGAGGATGAACTAAGAAAATGGCAGTGAAACCCGGCGACTTCCTACTCGTCAACTTCACCCTCAAAGTAAAGGAGAGTGGAGAAACAGTGGATACAACGTACGACGCAGTAGCGAAAGACACCCACCTCCACCGAGAAGAATCAACGTATGGTCCGCGTTTCATAATCCTCGGAGAAGGCTGGCTTCCGAAGGGACTAGAAGACTCCCTGGTAGGACTAGACATTGGAAAGCAGACCACAGTCGAGCTCCCTCCAGACAAAGGATTCGGAACGCGCGACCCTGCCAAAATGCGGCTCGTCCCGCTAAGACGCTTCCGAGAACAAGGCGTACCAATCCCCGGCTCACAGATCGAACTCGACGGAAGAGCAGCGACCGTAAGAGCGGTCGGAGCTGGTCGCGTCCAAGTAGACTACAATCACCCCCTGGCAGGTCGAACCCTGATCTACGAAGTCTCAATCGAGAAAGTAGTGGAAGACGATAACGAAAAAGTCCTGAACGTAATCTCGAAACGAATCCCCGAAGTAGACAAGGCAAAATTCGGCGTCGAAAGAAACAGTAGTGACCTGACAATCGAAGTGCCCGAGGAAGCCTTCTACCTTAGCGGCCTGCAGGTCGCCAAAAAATCAGTCACCTCTGATCTTCAGAAGTACTTCCCAAACATAGAGACAATTTCTTTCCGCGAAGTCTTCAAGAGAGCCACAGCCCCAACCGACACGGAAGAGATTTCGAAACCAGAGGCTCCTGAGACGCGCAAACCGGTTGACAGAGCCGAGACAGAAGAGTCGGACAAGCCTGAAAAGACCCCCGCTCAACCGCCACTGCGCAGGCGAAAGACTCCAACGGCCAGGAAACCGGCGTCAAAAGGACCGACGAAGCGTGCGATGATGGGATCAGAGAGTCAAAGGTAGTAACAAGCGAATTCCCCAAATGTTTTTAAGCGGTGGAGAAAGATCGACAACTCAATCATTTCCGTTTTCTCGGAAAGTGGTCTTTAATATCAGGTAAATAGGAGACACGTGAAGTTGGAATTTCAGAGAGCAGGAAAACTATGACCACTACAATCGGAGTCGTTTGCCACGACGGAGTCGTACTAACAACAGACACTAGGGCGACAATGGGCTCTTTCGTTGCCCACAAGCACGCAAAGAAGGTCTACCGAATCGACCAACACATAGCCATGACCATTGCAGGAACAGTCGGAGACGCACAGGCTATCGTCGAGATGCTTAGGGCGAACTCTGCGCTGTACAAGCTCGACCTCGCGAGACCAATCCCAATCAATTCCGCCGCTAGACTTGTCTCGAATGTACTCTTTCAATCTCGATACTACCCATTGGGCGTTCAAGCTCTCATCGGAGGGATGGACGATACTGGCGGTCACATCTTCATGCTGGACCCGCTTGGAAGCATGATGGAAGAAAAATTCGTCTCCACAGGCTCCGGGTCTCCAGTTGCATACGGTGTCCTAGAGTCGGAATGGAAGGACACGATGACGGTAAAGGAGTCAGTCCCAATCGTGGTTAGAGCAGTCGACTCTGCCATGAAACGGGATTCGGCAAGCGGCGACAGTTTCGATGTTGCCGTGATATCGAAGGAAGGATATAGAGAACTCACAGAGGACGAGAAGAAACACATCCTCCACGCCTAGCCTCGTTCTCAACCAACCCTTCAACGTATCATACACAAGGAGTAGCATAGACGAATGACTAGAACCTACAATGACGTATCTGCGAGGATACGCGAGACAATAGTAGAACACATGCCGAAAGACGCTGAAATTACCAGGATCGAATTTGAAGGACCACGCCTCGCGATATATGTGAAAAACGTCAATCTTCTCTCCGAACAGAATTACGTTATAACCGAAATAGTAAACCTGCTCCACAAACGCATCGTCATACGCTCAGACCAATCGATACGACTCCCCGAAAGAGAAGCGGAAGTCTACATCCGCAAACTCGTACCCGCGGAGGCCGAAGTTACGGCAATCAACTTCGATCCCAGCCTCGGCGAAGTTGTCGTGGAGGCCAAGAAGCCGGGAGTCGCGATTGGCAAGGAGGCGGCTGTTCTCCAGCAGGTTGTCAAGGAGACCAGATGGCGCCCAAGAATTCTCCGAGCTCCACCGTTACACTCGAAGATTATCGCGAGCACACGTCACATTCTCCATACGGAGAGTGAAGAACGCAGTCGAATCCTGCGAGATGTGGGAGAGAGAATTTTCCGCCCGACGTTCACCAAGGCGGGGTACGTTCGTCTCATAACTCTCGGGGCGTTTCACGAAGTCGGGCGAGCCGCTATGCTCATCCAGGCGGGGGCTAGCACAGTGCTACTTGATTGCGGAATAAACCCCGGGGCACAAGACCCGTCAATGGCTTATCCCCGATTTGACACTGACGAGTTCGATCTTGAGAAACTCGACGCCGTAGTGATATCTCACGCACATCTAGATCACTGTGGAATACTGCCCTTCCTCTACAAATATGGTTATGACGGCCCAATATACTGTTCAGAGCCTACGCAAGTTCTCATGACGCTACACCAGCTAGACTACCTCGACGTTCACAGCAGGGAAGGAGAACACTCGCCCTTCGACCAGAAGGACGTGAGAGAAGTGGTGACCCACACGATCCCCTTAAGATACAATGTCGTGACCGATGTAGCTCCAGATATCAAACTCACACTTCACAACGCAGGTCACATCCTCGGCAGCTCAATGGTGCATCTCCACATTGGCGAAGGCCTCCACAACATCGTCTACAGTGCCGACTTCAAGTTCGGAAGAACTATGATGCTGGACCCCGCAATGGCTCAATTCCCGAGAGCCGAGACCTTGATCATCGAAAGCACCTATGGAGGACCAGACGACATCATGCCTGACCGCGAAGGGGTCGAAGGTAGACTCGTCAGCATAGTAAACGAAACCGTAGAGAAGAATGGAAAAGTCCTCATCCCAGTTCCAGCTGTCGGTCGAGCCCAAGAAATAATGCTGGTCCTTGATGCCTACATGAAGAACGGCGCCCTGCGGGAACTGCCCGTCTACATTGAAGGAATGGTTAACGAAGCCACGGCGATACACACGGCATTTCCTGAGTATCTCGTGAGGGATATCAAAGAACAGATTCTCCATCAAGACTTGAACCCGTTCCAATCCGAATACTTCCATCCAGTCACACACCCAGGCGATAGAGACGAGATAGTCGCCGGCGGACCCTGTGTCATAATAGCCACATCGGGAATGCTTGAGGGTGGACCTGCCATTGACTACTTTAGGCGTCTTGCTCCTGACGCGAGAAACACTCTAGCCTATGTTAGCTACCAGGTTGAAGGAACCCTCGGCAACAGAATCAAGAACGGCTTGAAAGAGGTATCCCTATTCGGCCCTGACGGCAAGATTGAGATGGTAAAGTGCGACATGCGCGTCGAGTCCATAGAAGGATTCTCAGGTCACTCAGACCGCAACCAGCTTCTCGGTTTCATAAAACGAATGATGCCGAAGCCTACGAGAATTATCATAAACCATGGCGAGCGGAGAAAGTCTGACCTTTTCGCTCAGAACGTCAATCGCATCTTCGGCATCAAGACGGTCGTGCCTGACGTGCTAGAGTCGCTTAGACTCCGCTAGTTCGTCCCTGGCAGAGTCTCTTTCTGCAACGGGACGGCAGGAATCGCACTCTCAGAGCCCGCAGTTTCTCGGCGCCAGATCTTCACTCCAGGCGGGGTGATTACAATACGCTCTTCGCCGAGGCGAGCGATGTCGCCCCCGATGGACTTTACGTGGTCTGTCAATTCCGTTATCGCTAGCTTAGTCTCATCGACGCTCTTGCGCGCCAAGGGCGTAATTCTGACGATGAGGATATTTCCGGTTCGGATCTCTGTCTTGATAACTTCAACATCATCAAGCTCCTGCAACGGAACCGCTTTTACGTAGAGAGGAGAGTGCGCCATATGGGAAACATCGAGTCATGAATACGGTGATACGTTTCCGATATCGACTGCCAGAACGACTTTAAACTTTGCCTGACCAAATTCGGGACAAATCGTCAACTTCCCGAATGAGCAGACGTCTGAGACTTTATCGTCTCCCATACAGGATCGCCAACGTAATGGATATTCGCAATCACCTTCCCCTTCTTTGTAACGGCGAGAGCTTCTGAGGCAACCAGTGATCTTCCCACCGACAGGAATTTCCCATGCTTCTCGTCGATGACTACGACCAACTCCCCCTCACCAAAAGTGCCCTCGATCTTTCTGATTCCTGGTGCCATGATATCGGCTCCTCCCACTACATGCGGCACCGCGCCCATGTCTACTGTGATGCGCGGCATCCTTTCCAATGCAACCATGTTCGTCAACACAGGGACAAGATGTCCCTCTGTCCTAAATGCGACCGGCTTCCCGTCGACGAAAATTACATCAGAGCTCTTCACCATCTCGGTTTCAACGCGCGATTTCCTAGACAGATGCTCTAAGCCTGGAATATTGTTCAATTCTTCGATCAGTGGTTTGGTGTCGCGATCCTTCAAGATGGTTCTGATTGGCAAGTCGATTCAGTTTCCTGCACGACAATCTTTAAAAGTGTACAACCGCCGAGGAATTTACTTCCCCCTAGTTGAACCTTGAATGTCTGATGTTGCTGCAAAAATTTTCGAAGAGAGCCTAAACAAGGTCGTACTTGTTCAGCTCAAAGGAGGGCGCAGCGTCAGAGGAAGATTGTACAGCTTTGACCAGCACATGAATCTTGTACTTGAAGAAGCTGAGGACGTCACCAACTCGGATTCTACTAAGAAGCTGGGCACCATAATTGTCCGAGGAGACAATGTCGTCCTAGTCTCGCCTCCACCCAAACGGTAGGAGCACCTCGGTCGATCGGACATCTCATCGAGTCTCTTCAGATACCGGCTAGCCCTCTGAGATCCGGCAGACGAAATACTTTCGGAAAGATATCCTCTAATGACAAATAACGAATCTCCCTAGATGTTCGTCTGGTTCTTTTTACAAAGGTTAATTAGAATCGGGCCGAGCGAGCCCAGAAAGTCACCGTGAATGACGTTTGATTCGAAGCCTGGCATGCCTACTCATCATTATCTTCTCTTCAGCTATCGGGGCTTCGATCTCCCAGCCTACTTACTATAGCGTATCGGCCATGTCGCCAACATCGGGCGTCCCCGTCCTAGTTGATCCACTAAACGTGACCGGAGCGTCAACAGCGTTCAGTTACACGTATTCCACCGCCGACATCTACACCAACATCACGACCGGGTTTGTGGCCACACCTAGCTTGGGCAATAGTCGCCCGGGCACACAACTAGTTTGGTTTTCAACGATAAACGCTACCAATGATGGACATCGGATCCCTGGGACAGCGTTCAACTTCACGTCCACTTCTCCTACGTTCAACAGCAATCCTACACTCGACCGTCAAGAAGTAAACTGGACTCTGACCATTCCGCAATCTAACTGCGCCAGCTGCAGCCTAGTTGTGAGATTCAATCTATTTGGGAACCTTACTCGAGGCACCAGTGAGAATTTCACTCTTACACCTTCGATCAATAACACGAGCGTATTGCCACCGGGAATAACAGGGAGTTTCCTAGGAAACCAGACTACACCTGTTTACGTATGCGGATTGACCAGGTCAACCCTTTCGGCTTGCGCCCAGCCCGAGGTGACCATTCCAGTGAGCAACAAGTGGGTCGGAGTCAGCCTTCGACTATCATTCCGGTTCGGTTGGAATGCTAGCAACGAGGCATTGCTAGGCTCGGTTGGAGAAGTAGTAGTTGCATCGATAGACATTGCTCCGAAGAGTTCGGCTAGCAACTTCATGACACAGGGTTCTGATCCCACAAGAGTACTGCATACTGCAAAGTTTTTCCCAATCGGCTACAATACAACTGTCCCGTCGCACGTCTGGTCGAACGAAGTGATCAACTTCTATTATCCGTCTGGCTACAATCTAACCCAGCTCGCGCTCAACACGACTTCGAATCAGATTTTTCCGTCAGGCAGCCGAGTACCCTTCGAAAAGACCGCATGCAATGATCAGCCACTCTGCACGCAGTCTTTGATAGCCCTCAACATGTCAGAGATCATCCCGTCTAGCTTCGTCAGAAATTCTACCATATTCATAACTGCCATTTCGCAAAACAGTCTTGTCCGGCTCAATCCTGTCGCCTCTGGTGTTGCGACGACGTTTTTCGTTCCAGGAGACACTCTAGGCGTTAACGTTACGAATAGGCCGTCGATAGCCAATGCGCCAACGTCCCTCATAACTGGACGATTGAACATAACTTTCGTGGACCGCCAAGGACCAGAAACCCCGACGGGGCAGACGTTTTCCACAACGACCGTAATTGGTGGACTATTCAACTTCACATTGCCATCAGACTGCGGATCGAATAATCTTCGATGCGGACAGTGGACCATAACCGCCACATTCGACGGAGGTTTCGATCTAGGCGCTATGTCCAGTTCGTTTAGCGTGGACCTAGTTCAGATGAGTTCGTTTAGTGCCGGAGGAAGCAATACTGGAGTCACCGCTTCGGGAAGCTTGACAAACTCGTCCGGTTCAGCGTTAGCAGGTACCAATGGAGTCGTTTTCGCGATTGACTCTGGAACACCAATCAACAATCCAGTCACCAACACGACCAAAAACCCGTCCAGCGTAGGTCTTTACATCTCCAATGTAACACTCGTAAACGGCGTTTTCACCCAAGGACAACAACTCATCATGACTTTCACCCTGGTCAATCCTACAAGCTCTGCATTCAATGCAACCGTCACGATCGAGCACGAATGGCCTGGATCACAGATTCATGGCGTAAGCGCAACAGTTCAGCTTGGGCCCAAATATGGACTCCATGACTTACCTTTCACATCCGGTCCCCAAGCCTATCAAGCGGGCATTACTCTCACTCCGAGCGGAATACGCTTTGTATTGACTAGTCTCAACACTGGAAACTCGGAGACCGTCCCGGTGACTCTCGGGACTGATCCAGTCGTGTCCACCCGGCAACATGCGGGCTTGTTCGAAATCACGGTCACAACTATGACAGGCAATTCCGTCATCTCGACGAACTCGCTGGAATCTCCCCCCTACGCCTACGTGTTCGGATTAGCTTCGGCCACGAACAGGTACCTCGCGTACTCTTCACCATTCAGCGCAGACACAAATGGAAGATTCTCGCTCACATTAACGTCAGATTCAATCCTTGCCGCGAACAAGCTTGTGATGTTTGCACTCGCTAGGGACTCAAGAGGTATCGTCCTGACGAATAGTCCTCAAAACAGTGGACTCTCAGACTCGACAACTCTCCAATCGACCATGGATTCTATCGGTCCGGTGGCTGAAGGCTCTTCAGTCACGGCCACTCTACATCTGCGGAGCAATTCTACAAAGTTCACTGAGATCATCACGGTTGACTTGTACCTTCAGGGATCCGGAAAACTTGCAGAGCAAACGGGAATCAGCATCTCACCCGGGGCCAGCCAAGACGTAACATTGTCATTTAAAGCACCCTCAACCCCAGGACAATACGCGCTCAGCATCTCCTCGCCACAATATGGCGGCGGCCCCCTCGCAGGTCAGACGCTTCAAGTGACGATTCTCCAGAGTAACCTGCAAATTCTCATTCCAGCAGCAATCGGAATCGTGGCCGCCATAATCATCCTAGGCGTCTACCTCGTCAAAAGGCAACCCGAAACCATGGAGAAACTGGAGAAGACAAAGCCCGCCGGCTCCAAGTCCAAAACCCCTGGTTCAGGGAATTCTCCTTCCAAATCCTTAACTTAAGCCTGGGGCCCTGACTAGGTGGAGTCTAGATGGAAGCAAGTCCCGAAGAAGCAACGACCGAAGCCCCCCCGCAAGAGATACCCGTACGAGAGCGGAACCCTGGCGGATTGTTTTACGAGTGCATCAATTGTGGGTCCAGACTCACGGCGGACCAGCTGGCTATGACCCCTGAGATCAAATGCCCCTTCTGCGGCTACAGAATTCTCAGAAAAGTCAGGCCCCCAATCGTCAAACACGTGAAAGCCAGATAAGCTCGGAGGCTGGACTCAGCCTTGGCACTCTTCGCGTAAAGCATTATACGGATTCTTGAACGATTCACCGAAGACCCGAAGTTTGGACCAGCCAACTCCCGAGTTAAGAGACAAACACAGACTACTCGCTGAACTCGCGAGACGGAGAGGCTTCTTCTGGGGGTCCTTCGAAATCTACGGCGGCGTGAGTGGCTTCATAGACCTAGGCCCCCTGGGCATTGGTCTGAAAAGGGCGATCGAAGATGTGTGGAGAGAGTTCTTCCTCCGACGTCACGGATTTGTTGAGATTTCGACTCCGATCATCACCCCGGAAAGAGTCCTCGAGGCCTCGGGACACGTCAAGAATTTCAAAGATCCCATGACAGAGTGTACCAATTGCCATCGAAGGTTTAGAGCTGACCAGCTGATCAAAGAGAGCACAGGGACCGAGACAGAGGGCCTGGATCTAGATCAGCTATCAGAACTCCTGAAGCAGGTGAAGTGTCCTGAGTGTGGCGGAGTCCTCGGGTCACCTCAATACTTTGTTACAATGTTCAAGACAAACATCGGCCCGTATGGAGAAGACCCGGCCTACACTCGACCAGAGGCAGCCCAGGGAATATTCGTCGACTTCCACCGAGTACTGGAAGTCATGAGGGAGAAATTTCCTCTTGGCATCGCCCAGATCGGGACGGTTTTGAGAAACGAGATTTCCCCCCGTCAGGGACCTATACGGCTCCGCGAATTCACCATAATGGATTTCGAGCTCTTCTTCGATCCTGAAAAACCAGAGTGCCCCTACATTGACGAAGTAAAGGAAGACAAGCTACAGATCATAACAGAGGAGACGAGAAAGAAGGGGAGAAGCGAAACCACCAGAGTCGCAACTGCTGAAGCTCTCGAGAAACGACTGGTCAAGTCCCCGTGGATGGCATATTTCATGGCTCAGTCGACACGGTTCTTGGCAAAGCTAGGGATAGATCCTGGCAATCAACGGTTCTTTGAGAAACTGTCTACGGAGAGAGCGCATTATTCGGCGCAGACTTTCGATCATGAAGTGAAGCTCGACAGATGGGACTGGGTAGAAGTGGCCGGGTTCGCCTACAGAACCGACTACGACCTTCGCAGTCACATGCAGGCGACGGGGATTGATATGCGAGTCTTCAAGGCGTATGACTCACCGATCGAGAAGACGGCTCGGACCGTCCGACCCAGCCATGAAAAGATAAGGAAACGGTTCGGAAAAGATGCAGGAAGAATCATCAGTCTCCTGGCCAAGGAAGACTTGGCTCGAATCCTTCAAGGGAAGAAACCTGGCGAGTCAATCAGAATCGACGCTTATGATATTCCAGTCGAACTCTTCGAGACAAAGGAGGAGGCTATCAAGGAGGCCGGAACAAAGTTCCTTCCCCACGTCATAGAACCCAGCTTCGGAGTAGAGAGACTAGTCTACTCCACTCTAGAGCATAACCTGAGAATGAAAGGAGAGAGACTGATTCTCAGCCTACCCTTCGGGATAGCTCCGACACAAGCCGCGGTATACCCGCTAGTTAGCAAGGATGGACTCGTGGAGAAAGCAGAGAGTGTCCATCGCAGCCTCCTCCAGAGCGGCTTGCGGGTCGAGTATGACGATGCAGGGTCCATAGGGCGAAGATATGCAAGAGCGGATGAAGCCGGAATACCTCTCGGAATTACAGTCGACTACGACACGCTGAAGGATGGAAGTGTTACCCTCCGAGACCGTGACTCGTGGGACCAGATAAGGGTCCAGATCAGCGATCTGAAAACAACAATAGACTCCATAGTCAACAGCGGATTCCCGGCGAAAACTGGCTAGGCTCACTGCAACTAGTTTTTATGGGAATGTCGCCTCTTAGCTGCAGTATAACCCCCGGTGTCGATGTTGACCTTTCCAGTTGAAACCGAAGCTAGCATTAGACGCAGAATACTAGACATCTGTCGAGATCAGACGAGGAACGTTGTCGAGATAACACGCGAACTTGCGCTCATGACTGACAGCGTCGGAGACGGCAAAGGCAAGGATGCAAAGGACCACTATCAGAACATGGTCAAGATTCTGGACGATTTCGAAGGTACCAAGAAGAAGCTGTTAGAAGAGGTCGCTTCATTCGGGGCGCTCTTGAGCAACCGGGAAGACTTCATCCGACTAATCTTCCGCGTAGGCGAAGTCGCTGACTACGCTCAAGGCATAGGCTATCGATTGACCGCGGTCGTCGACCGTAGCTGGAAGGTCGACAAAAGATATACCAAACGACTCTCGGAACTCATCGGACTCGTTCTAGAAGAAATGTCCAAGATTCGAGAGACCATGATGTCGCTCGGATTCAACCCGACAAAAGCCATGGAGCTCTCCAAAGGTGTTGAGGAGACGGAAAGGAAAGTGGACACTGCTTACCGATCGCTGGACTTGGAAGTCCTTGACGAGAAGATTCCACTGCGCACACTCCTCTTGATCAGAGATCTCAGTGCGCATATGGAGAACATGGCGGATCTCGGAGTAGACGTTGTCGATCTTATCCGAGTCATCGCCCTAACCGCCTAGCAAGTCCATGAAGGCTCCCTCGGCTCTGGACCAAGCCGAACTTATCGGGACGAGACTCATAGTCTGGGACTACAAAGCAGGTCTCGGGATCTACAGATCAGGATTCTTCGGGAAACCCGTGGGCATTCCAAAGCCCAAACCCGACCAGGACTTTGAAGTCCCACTCTTGCTGGATCTAATGGAAGGGCTCTACCTACTCGAAAATAAACGAATCAGCGTCATCGACGGGCGCAGCAAGAAACCTCTCGGAAAGAGCGTCCTACTGAAAGCGGCCCGGGAAACCTACCGAGGCTTCAGCGCGGCCTACCAGGTCTACAAGGACCTGAGAGAGAAAGGCTACGTCGTCACCCCAGGCATCAAGTTCGGAGCGGACTTCGCGGTCTACGAACACGGCCCAGGAATAGACCATGCTCCATTCATTGTCTCCGTCGAGACTCCTGATTCAGTGATGGGTCCATTCGAGGTGGTCCGAGCCGGGAGACTCGCCACTACGGTCAGAAAACACTTCATAATTGCGATTCCAGACACAAAGTCTGGAAAGATAAGGTATCTAGTGTTTCAATGGTTCAAAGCGTGAGAGCCGACGCACCCGTCCTAGACCGTCAGCTCCTCTAGCTCACGCGGGTAGTGGGTTATGAAGTCCATTCCCTTCTTTGTGATCACAACCGTATCCGAGTGTCGGAATCCTGCGTAGCCAGGAAAGTAGAGTCCGGGTTCGCATGAGAAGACCATTCCCTCCCGCACGATTGTCCGATCGCCTGGATCGAGCCACGGCGGTTCATGACCGTCTAGACCTATACCGTGTCCCGCGTGATGTCTGAGACCAGGTCTGAGCGCGGAGTCTTGAATGGATCTCTCCGCCGCTTCATCGATCTTGTTGCATCTTACTCCGGGACGGAATTCTCTGAGTGCAGCGTTCTGGGCGTTCAGCATGGCCTCGAAACACCGTTCGGCTCTAGAGCTGGGCTTTCCGACAATCAAGGTTCGTTCAAGCTCGCTCGTGTAGCCTCCCACTTCTACTCCGGCCTCTGTGACGAGAACATCTCCTCGACGAATCTTGCTCTTGGTGTAAACCGCGTGGGGAATCGCAGAGTTGGCTCCCACCTGCCCTCGGAAGCCTACAACGACTGGAGACAGCGCTATTTTCATCTGGACGTAGGATTGTCCGAGCTTCTTCAGCATTTTGCCGAGTGCATCGTAGCTTGATTTCACAGCTACCAAAGTATCATGAAGACCCACACGAGTGTTCTCGAGCAGAATCTTGTGGGCTAACTCAGACCATTTTGCACTCTCTCGCAGGAGCCGTATCTCTTGTCTCGATTTTATGAGCCGCATATTGTCCACAATGTCTCGTCCAGCAACGAACTTCGCCCGACGCATTAGATCCCGCAGGGCAGGTCCTCGATAACCATAGCCGCCGGCCGCTCCTTCCAAGGAATCTGTTGCAATCCTGGAGGAAGCAAGTCCTTTCTCGCCCATGAACTTCGCAAATAGACGCATAGGATGTATTTTCCCCGGATAGTCCGGATATGTCATGACATCGCCGGCCAGAGAACATTCTTGTCGAATGTGGTCATATTCTAACCGTGGAGCCATAAAGCAAGGCAGACCCTCATCGGGAATGACGGCCGCTAGAGGACGTTCGGTAGAAATATGCGAGAAACCCGTGATGTAGACGATTCTCGTTGAATTTGTCAGGTAGAGAGCATCTAGTCTTTTTCTTCTAAGCTGCTTCTGTATTCTTTCGATCCGACTCCTGTGTTCAGTCTTGCTTATTTTCAGCTCATCGATCGCCATAGGCTTACTTTGGGACCCTGACCCCGTTAATAATTAGTGATCACCTCGGGCGGGAAAAAAAAGAGAAACGGTAGGCTGGGGAGAAAAACCAGCCTAGTCGATCTTTATCTGTCTGGGTTTGTTCCCTGGGCTCTTCCGCGTGAGGACCAGTTCCAGAACTCCGTTCTTGTAGCTCGCCTTCGACGTATCAGGATCTACTTCAACGGGAAGTTCCAGAGACTTGTAGTAACGCCTCTTGTCAGTGTCTACTTTCAGAACAAGGTTCCTTCCGTCGCATTCGAGGGTAATGTCAGCCTTCTCCACGCCCGGTAGCTCGGCGACAACCTTCACGGTGTCTGACTGAACCATGGCGTCAACGAGAGGTTCACGTTCTTCTTTGAAGTCGAGGCTTGGTTTTGCTGTTCCAAAGGGCCCTCCCTTGAATGATGGTTTCACGTTGCCGAATTCTCTGACTATTGGTTTACCGTCTGGCCCCATGCTGAACGAGTAGCCGTAGACGAAGGGTCCCATTTCTCTGACAGTTCCTCCGTCGGGCAGTTTTCTCTCTCGGACCAGATCCTTCGGTAGTTCGAGTCCGCGGAACATTTCTTCGAAGTTCTTGTCGAAATCGTCGAACCAGCTGGTCAGTGGGGATCGGGAGCGTCGCTTGAACCATTCTGGGAAGAATTCATCGTCTTCCAATCGATTTCACCTCCTTGTTTCGATAATCGTCGAGAGTCTTGCGCGTCTTCTCCAAGAACGCAATGAACTCTGGAAGTACAGTCTTGCCAAGCTGGCTCAGTTCGAAGGTTCCTTCAACGGGTTCATTGACAATCCCTGCTTCTGACAGTGCTGTTAGGTTGTGGTAGACGAGTTTGGGGTTGATTCTCGCTCGAAAGTCTCTCGTGAGAGCCGACTTTTGAAGCAGCGGCGCCAGCATTCTCATCCGAGTCTCGTTCACCAGCAGCTCTATCGTGCGCAATGTCTGTTGCAGGGTCCGTTCTAGCGTGTCTTCGAACCATCCGAGCGTCTCAATCTGCAGTTTCCCCATGTCTAGAGCCCTAGGCACCTCTTCCTCAATGAGGTCGGGAGGAATCTCCTCAGGGGAGAGAATCAACGATCGAGCGTTCTGTGACTGGCTGATGAGCCGGACGCTGGTCCAAACCGAGTCTTCTGGTAGACTCGCTGAACAGAATGCGACAATTATTTCACCATTCATGACTCCAGCGACGTCGGCCTCAATGGTCGAGTGGTCATCATCTCCCTTTAGCACTGGGTCGAGATACGTGTCGAATCCTTTGCCGAGCAGGATCCTAGATGCTATGTATTTCTCGAAGATTTCGAGCTCTTTGTCGGAGATGGGGTCGCCGAACTTGCTGCTGAATGTCCCGTAGTCTAGAGCCGATCCTGCCTCAACTATTCGTGCCGAATCTTGGTTTGAAAGTCTCAGTTTCGTTGCGCTGACCCTCCTCTGTTACCCATGGTAACATCGGAGACAAATAAATGTTACCTAAAGTAACTAGCTAGATGTGGGTTACACTAGTAGACTGACACTCGTGTTACCCCATGGATCTTGAGAAGCCTAGGAATGATTTCGCCAGGAACCGGCTTGTCCCCAATCAATACAAGTTTAGGCTCGGGGGACAATTCCGGGTCGTCAACCAGAGCCTGCCGAATGCTGATTCCCATTTCTGAAAATAGCTGCGAAGCGCCTGCGATAATTCCCGGTTTATGGGGGTCTTCAACCACGATTTCGACTACACCAAGGCCTAACTGTTTTGCTACCCCCCGCAACGACAGTCCGGCTGATCTTAGGTTTGAAAAGAGAGCTTTGAGCTCAGGTTTGGTCTCAACCATTCTTATTGTCTCGTCCACCGTTCGCCTGTCAACACCGGCTGACTTTGCAATCCTTACAATCGGGACCTCGATGTCATTCAGATACACTCCATTTCCCCTTAACCCTAGGCCATTCTCAATCAGTATCCGAACGACTCTTAGACGCTCAGGGTGCCCTTCCATCATCGATCGTATCTTACTCCACATTTTGGCGAGCTTCTCACGTACAGAAGTGTACTGGCAAGCTTAAAATGTTACGTAGAGGCATGTATTTCGACGCCATATGCAGACTCTCGCGCTTCGGGAACCGGCAAGAATCACGCTTTCCCAGGAAGAGATCCCGACCTCTTGGTACAATATTCAGGCGGATCTCAACGAGCCCCTTCCCCCACCTCTGGATCCCGTGACAAAACAGCCCGTCAATCCACAGTCTTTGGAAAGAATTTTCGCAAAAGAATTGATTCGCCAAGAAATCAGTTCGGAACAGAACATTACGATCCCCGAAACGGTTCGAGATGCCTACATCCAGATAGGAAGACCAACACCCCTAGTACGGGCAAGGAGACTGGAGAGGTTTCTCAGAACCCCTGCCAAAATCTTCTACAAGGCAGAATATCTCAGCCCCACAGGAAGCCACAAGCCGAACACCGCCCTAGCTCAGGCATATTACAACAGTAAGCAAGGAACTCAGCGACTAGTAACTGAATCCGGCGCCGGCCAATGGGGATCCGCGCTCGCCCTCGCCTCCTCTATCTTCAACCTAGAGTGTCGAGTCTACATGGTCCGAGTCAGTTACCAGCAGAAACCTGGACGAAGAACCATGATGGAAACCTACGGCGCAGAGGTCCTACCCTCGCCCAGCAACGAAACAAAATTCGGAAAATCCTTGCTCGAGCAGGATCAAGAACATCCAGGGACCCTTGGAATCGCCATCAGTGAAGCCCTAGAGGACACTGTGACTCACGAGGACAGTCGGTATTGCCTAGGCTCAGTCTTGAATCACGTACTATTGCACCAATCAATCATCGGACTCGAGGCCAAGAAACAGTTCGAGAGCATTGACATCGAACCGGACATCATTGCAGGTTGCATTGGAGGAGGATCAAACTTCGCTGGCTTCGCTTATCCGTTCATCTCAGACAAACTGAGGGGTAAGTCAGAGTCAGAGTTTGTCGCTTGCGAACCCAAGGCTGTACCGTCAACCACGCGCGGGACCTACACCTACGACTTCGGGGATACCGGGGAAATGACCCCGCTCCTGAAAATGTACACGGTTGGCCACAGGTACGTATCACCACCTATCCACTCTGGAGGTCTCAGGTACCACGGAAAAGCCCCATCACTCTGCTATCTCATCAACAAAGGACTTGTGAAGTCGGTAGCCTATCATCAGACGGAGGTTTTCCAAGCCGCGAGAACATTCGCTCGGACTGAGGGAATCATCCCCGCCCCAGAGACCGCTCACTGCATCAAGTACGTAATCGACGAAGCAATAAGATGCAAGGAGTCAAACGAAGAGAAAGTCATAGCGTTCAACAATTGCGGGCACGGTCTCTTGGACCTGAAGGCGTACGAAGACTTTCAAGCAGGGAGACTCGTTGATTACGAGCCTGCCAGTATTCAAGTCGAATCCTACGTCGGATGAGAGACGGTTCCAAGACCGAATAGTCCAACTGATCTCCATTGAAAAACGCCCCGAGGATGCTCTCGAACTTCTCTCCCAACATTATCGCATAGACATGCCTGCTCTTCGGATCGGACTCCCGCGGGGAGAGAAGAAGGCATTAGGATGCTACGTCCATCGTGAGAAGACGATCTACATATCGAGCCAAGAATACCTCTACGACCCCTACGTACTGATTCACGAGTTCTACCATCATCTGAGAAATGTCGGCGGGAAGCACCGCGGTACAGAAAGACACGCAAAGGAGTTTGCACTGTCTTTTCTCAGGACGGCATAGGGGTATAATGCCACAGAATGATTCGCGAGAGGCTTGGGTTTTCAGGCCTCATGCCCACAGAGTGTTGGGGAGCGTTTTCTCCGGTATGTGAGCTATGTGTTTGGTCGCGTAGACTTCGCCACAGTGTGGACAGCGTATGCTTCGCCGCCACATTCGGTAAACAAGCCTCAGTGCGATGTAGCTCATCAGAAATACGATTACTCCGAAAACTGCTGCATCCGCGTTGATGATGAAAATGAAATAGTGGAAGTCGACCATTTGTTAGGCGTCCCCCGGGCCGGCGTGAGAATGCTGTGGATAGCCGTGTGGATGGTAGCTAGAATCCATAGGCTATATTGGCCTGCAGACGGTATAAACCTACCTCGGATAGAAAATGCACTCTTCTTCTATCGTTCATCGATCAGTTGCGAAAGAAAGTAGAGAAACTTAGGGTTGGTTGCTCGGAGTTGCGGCTTGTTGTTGTGGCTGAAGAATCTCATCCGCGTGTGTGATCTTCACTAGACCCTTCAGCAATAACCTATTCGTCATCTTCGCGCAGATGTCACAGTCCTTGCCGGGGCAGTAGCCCTTCAGGAAATTCTCGCACTTCCATCGATAATTTTCGATCTCCACTGTGGACATACGATAGAGCCTTTCTTCGCAATGTCCCTTTCCCCGAATTGACTAAAGTCTCGCGTAACTAAGCGGCAAAATTCCCAGTAACAATCAGGAGGACCGTCAAATCCTCTTCTTGTAGATCTCTCGTTGAATCAGGAACCGCATTATCTCGCTAGTTCCTCCGCCAATCATCATGAATCTAGCATCCCGGAAATAGCGTTCAATCGGCAGATCCTTGGTGTACCCTATCCCTCCATGGACTTGCAAAGCCTGGTGAGTTATCTCGAACGCAGATTCAGTAGCGAACAGCTTTGCTATGGCGCCCTCAAGTCTAGCCGGTTTTCCTTCATCCAGCAGGCGAGCGGCCTTGAGGATTAGGAGACGGGACGCTTCCAACTTGACCATCATGTCTGCCAGTTTGAAACTGACCCCTTCGAACTCCTTGATTGGCCGGCCGAACTGCTCCCTCTTTGAGGAGTAGTCAACTGCGGACTCAAAAGCCGAGCGAGCGATCCCAAGCATTCCCGCGGCGACTGCTGGCCGCTCCCGATCAAGCTCATCGAGCAGTATCGGAAACCCGCGATGAAGCCCACCAACCACTCTCTCCTCAGGAACTCTTACGTTTCGAAATCTAAGGTGCACGACGTTTGCGCCATGCATTCCAAGCAGCCCATACGTCTTCACTATTTGCACCCCTTGCGAGTCCCTCGGGACAACGAGGGCGCTCACCCCAGATTTGGGAGGCTTCGCACCATTGGTGACCGCGAAAACAAAAAGAAAATCAGCAACTCCTCCGTTAGTTATGAAACGCTTCTCTCCGTTGAGGACAAAACCTTCCCCTCTATGTTCTGCGCGAGTTTTGATAGAGCCCGCATCGGACCCAGCCCCTGGCTCAGTTAGAGCCAGTGCCCCAACCTTATCCCCCGCGAGAACTGGGCGAAGAAACTCGTGTTTCTGCTGTTTACTTGCAAAGTAAGCCAAAGGAGCGGCGTACAGTGCTCCCGACGCCAGACGCGCCATTTCGGTAGCCGCGCTCACAGCAGAGATCTCCTCAGCAACGATCACCTCAAAGCTCCAACCGAGTCCAACACCTCCATCGGTCCTCGAAAAAGCTGTCCCAAGGAGATGCTGCTCCCCAAGCTTCCGGAGAATCTCGCGGGGGAACATTCCCTCCTCGACTTTCTGAGCTACTGGAGCAACGTGTTCCCTAGCGAAACGTCGAACCTTTTCTCTGAACTTAGCTTCAGGGACTGATTCGAAAACGTCCATGATACGTGACCGAAGTTCAGCGGAAACCCGGGGGGGGCGGGCCCTATTGTGACATCATAGATTAGGCGTACTGGGTAGGCGCGATCACGAGAGGCTTTGGCCTAGCAATCAGTGCCAGAGTCTCCTGGAAGACAGGCCGGTATGCGATGCCGTACATGATTAGACCGTCCTTTCCTTCATAGTCGAGTCTTCGCAAGACACCTTCAAGCTTGACGCCTGGCTTCAAGTCCTGAAGCTTCGAATCTACAAACAAGACCTTGTTCTGATCCAGTAGCTCGAAGTTTGGTGTGAATCTCCTCTTGAGCGGTAGCTTTGAGACGCTCTTCAACCGAGCGATCAATGGGTATCGCTTGACCTCCATTCGTCCTGTGCACTCGGAGTCCAGACATGTTTCTCTCGCCGGATAGTAGATTCGTTTGCATCCATAGCAGAGGCTGAGCGTGAACGCCTTGCCATTTACCGGCTCTATATCGCCAATGATCCTGGGGATCTCAAGTCTCTGCTTTATCCTCGACAGTCGAGCTCTGATCAAGTCTTGATAGGTTTCTATTTTTATCGTCGTTTTCCGCTTGACGTAGTCCTCTACAGTCGGTGTCAGTCCCCTCTTTTCTTCTATCCCGTCCTGAACCTCGAACCATGTAGCATTGGAATAGGCTCCGGACCCGTATGAGACTGCCAAGACTTGATCTCCAGGTTTGGAATTGTCAAAAACCGAGGCGAGGGATATGAGCGTTGAAGCCGCATAGGTGTTGCCTGTGTCCAAGACTTTCAGCCATGGCTTGACTTTCTTCTCGATATCCTGCTCGGTAAGCCTCATTCTTTCAGCGATGGACTCATCATCTACGTAAGGAATCTTGTCCTCGGTTAGAGCAGTGCAGGTCTTCATCGGCAGGTATCCGGATGGTTGATGGAAGGTTATCGCATCAAACTCTGATAGGGAAAGATCGGGATGCTTACGAAAGAGGTTAGCAATTGCGCCGATGACATGTGATTTGTAAGCTTCTACTGTCGTGCGGCCGAAATGCGATGGCACGGCCGCCTGGTCCCGTCTCCAAAAGTCCATGAATAGACTCGAAAACGGTGCGATGTCCTCAATGGTGGCGATGACATCCGTCCTACCAAGCACGTAGGCTCCTGCCCCTGCGCCGCAAGAATATTCCAGAGGGTCGCCGCGCTCGGCTTGAGCTACATCCGCGCCTATTGCAAGACCGTACTTTATGCGACCGCTACGGATCTCTGAATCTATGAATCCGACCCCTTGCATGCCTGAATTGCATGCTCCTTCTAGATCCGCGACGAAAACGTTCTGTCCCATTCCGATGAAGGATGCAACGTGACGAGCAATCGTCCCTACGGCATATGGCTTCGATTCGGAACCAGCAGTGACGCTTCCAATCTCGTCCGGCGATATCCCAGCCATTCTAACTGCGTTCTCGGCCGCCTCGGTAGCTATCGTGATCGTGTCCTCGGTGTGCCCTGCGAGAGCTTTCTCCCTCAGAAGTAGTCCGTGTCTAACCTTCTCGAGGACCTTCTCGAGTTCCTTGCCTCGCTTTCTCTCCCGTTCTCTTACAATCTTCTCAGTCTCAATGCGTTCCCATGGGATATAGACGCCATAGCCAACAATTCCAACACCTCTATGACTCATCTGAAATCCCAGGAAAACTATCTTTCTATAAACCGCGATTCTCCCGACTGACCATATTTAAGGCTAGCCGGACCACCGTCTTGCTGCAAAATTGTCAAGTGATTGTCCTATCGGACCAATGTCAAGCGGGGCAAGGGAGACTATGACGCCCCGTTCCTCTATGAAACTTTCATCCAATTGAACCAGTTACAGACGGCTTTTGCGCTCCGAGAAGAGGTGAGAATTGGAAATCGCTCCAGGATGGTAGATGCCTTTCCGGGTTACACCTCTAGTCGTTCCTGCCGTGATAATTGCCCTTCTCATTTTCCAAACGGGTCCCGTCCAACTCCACAATCCCTCAACATCAGTTGCGAAGGACCCCAATCTACCTCTCAAACCCATAACCGGAGCTCAGCCCACTCTAGTAGTCCTCGTAGGGTTCTCGGACAAGACCAACACAACTTCTCCGACTCGGATATCTAACATCCTTTCTGGCATGAACAACTACTACGCCGAAGACTCCTACGGAGTCGTCTCCTTTGCGACGACCCTCAGTCCATCCGTAACCTCCCAATGGTACTCGCTACAGCAGACTATGGAGTACTACAGTTCCAACACGGCACCTGTTGACAACCAACTAGTCACAGACTCCCTTCAGGCCGCGTATAAGGCAGGAGTAAACTTTCACGATTACAAATTCGCGATAATAGTCCATGCAGGAAACGATGAGGCGATGACACATGCATCCACTGACATTCACTCATTTACAATACCCGGGTACGTTTTCAATCCCTCTCCCCTAGATTCCTTCCAGATCTCGACCTCTGTAGTCTCAGAGTCCGATCCAGTAGGAGTCTACTCCCATGAAGCTGGCCATCTTCAAGGCCTACCGGACCTCTATGATCTGACACAGCAGATTGACCCGGCTAACAACTTTGTCGGATACTGGGAGATCATGGCACTCGGAGAATGGAACCCAAACAACGGGAATCCGTTACAACCATCACCGGGAACCTACCCTTCGCAGCATTCGTCATGGTCAAAGATCGAGCTAGGATGGATCTCAAATTCAAGCATACGAACGGTCTACCCGGGCAACCTAACAACAATAGTCGTCCAGAATCTCGAACTCCCCACTTCAGGAATACAAGCCGTCAAAATCCCGATCAGCGTGAACTCGGACGGATCCCTGTCCTACTACCTGGTAGAAATGAGAGCAAAACTCGGGATGTACGATCAATATCTCCCATTCCCATCAAACTACCCAGGTGCTGGTCTCCTAATCTACAAAGTAAACGAGAGCATCGCAGGGGGACACGGCAACTTGAGACTCATTGACGCGCACCCCGGCGGTGACCTAAGCGACGCCGCGTTCGGACCTTGTTCCTCGCCCTGCGTTAGCAACAACACCTATTCTGACCCTTCCAACTTCGTCAAGATCATAGTGACGACTACTAACTCCACCACGTATACGATAATAGTCGATAGGACCAGCTCACCCCTATTGCTTCTCCAAGTGAACACGCCTGCCCCAGGAATGCTCATCTCGGTTGACGGGGCGAACCTGACCTCAGACAAATCGAACCAATTGAGGTTACCGGTGCACTACGGGCCTCATGAGATCTATATCCAGTCCCAGGTTCCCCTCTCTCTCGGATCGACGACGATACAAGTGGGCCTGACGAACTCGTTCGCCGCGTGGAATGACGGCAGCACATCGAATCCACGATGGGTCTCTGTCATCGCCGACACCGTACTCACGGCAACATATCGTGTAACCGTAGAACCATCATTCGCAACGGCAGCAACCGCCGCGATACTCCTTACATTAGTCGCTACTGGAATAGCGCTAAACCGTAGAAGAGGTAGGCACAAGACTCAACCTCTAGCCGGATCTGCGTCTATTGGATCGCCCAGCTCGCCGACCGTCAACGCGAGCTTCCAATCACTCCCAAGGAATGACAGTCTTGGCAAAGACGCCGTAAAGGGTGACCAAGAGCCCAATCAAGCTCATCCCTAGTCCAGCAAAATTCAATCCCCCATCTCTCGCGATCAGAGTATTAACGGAACTCCCAACCAGAGTCGCCGACAAGAGCACTTGCTTTGAGCTGCTGGAACCACGGTTGTCAAAGCCGAAAAAGTAAGTCGTCGAGGCGTTCAAGGGGACTCGAATAGTGGAGTTCGAGACACTC